>Ga0070753_1000718_pt1 | contig 19469 bp, 13 predicted proteins | sample VirMetDEL_Aug_31_FD_77441 | JGI IMG/M metagenome (GOLD analysis project Ga0070753, IMG submission 77441) | Aqueous microbial communities from the Delaware River and Bay under freshwater to marine salinity gradient to study organic matter... | ecosystem: Environmental > Aquatic > Marine > Coastal... | reverse complement strand
GCGAGCATGGGCTGATGATCTCGGTGGGGACAGTCGGTGCGGTTTTCATTGCAATGTTGATGTTGCGTAGAGTTCCTGCATCAGAGTGAATTGCGTCTGTACCTTTTTAGCGCTGTATTTAGCGCTGTATCCCGGTTGGGCCTCTGCTGGAGATAAATTCGGAGAACGTCGTCTTCACAAGGGCAGGGGGGCTTTCCCAAGACTGGTGCTGGGCAGCCGTGAATACCAATGGAATACCAAAGCGTCTGGAACTCAAAAAGCGCTAGAAAGCGCAAAGCGGTCATAAAAACATTGTGTTTGCTGGGTTTCAGGCACAAAAAAAGACGTCCGTGGACGTCTTTAGTTGATCAAGTGGTGGGCCGGGGTAATTTGAACTGACTTGTTAGACGATTGATTTAATTGATTAATGTGAGTTTGTATATCTCTTTGGAATACCAACTGGAATACCGTAAGAAATTGGATTGATCAGATGTCGTACTCTCAATCACTCGGTTCAGGCTGATGGATCAGAGCACTTATGAGTTGAGCTTGAATCGCTGGTTTTTGTTACCTGGGAGTCAGCCTTGCAGGCCTGATTCTCCAGGTATTCAAGAGGACATCTGTTTACTCGATACCGAGTAAGTTGAGCATGCCGCCCGAGGTGCGTTTGCCAAAACCGGTGGGTATGAAGAGTTCGTGCTTTTTCATATCTGCCAACACCGCCAACCATTCGACTTTGCTAAAGCGCAGCTTAGTGTCGTTCCAGCAATGCATGACTTCGTCCACGATAGCTTCATCGGTAACCAGGCGCCCCTCTAGGATGAAGTCGTTCCAGGCTGCGTAAAGTGTTACGGTCATTTCACAACGATCTGTATTCCAGTCTCGCATCAGCTCGATAACCTGTTCAATAGAAGCACGTTCTGAGGCCAACCAAGCGTTTTTATACGCCTCCTGATGTTGTCCGGCCTGGGACAGCGGGCGGTAGGCATGGCCGACAGTCTCGCGTTCGATGCGCTCGTACCACTTACGGTTTTGCAACTCACCTTCGATCTGATTCATCAACTGGCGATCATGGGGGCCGGCAGCGTCGCGCAGATAGTCACCCTGAATGGCGGCGAGCCTGGCCGCGTGTTCGGCCAGGTAAATCACTTTCTGCAGTTTGCGCTGACCGAAGGTGCGCTGGCTATGCAGCCGATGAGTGATTTCTGCGGCGAGCATGGTGCGCGCGATTTTCCGATCCATCACAACTGGAGCCTGCTGGCGATCCTCGGTAAGGGCGCGTTCTACTAAGGTACTGGCCAACTGCTCATTAATATGTCGGGCTTGGATTAGGCATATTTTCAGTCGGTCACATAGGCCCATTAATTCATCGACTTTAGCGACGATGAGATCCTGTTCCGCTCTTGGAGGAACTGGAATGGGCATACTACGAATTATTCCTACCCCTAGATCCGGAACCCCAATGCTTTTTACTCCAGAGTGTGCATGCATTAAGACGTTTTCTGCCGTAACTGCCAGTCGCAAGTAAAGGCTGTTGAATACGTTTAAATGTGGAGATATCACACAAAGAGCATGCGAGAGGCAGTAATTCCTTTCAGGAGGCAGTGGGCGAGTTTTGCCAATCGTGCCAATTCTACTGATGGCAAAAGCCCCCTCACGAATTTCAAATTTAGACGTCTGCTCATTTAGTGTGCAGGGTTCAACCTTTTTTCCTACACTAAAATCAATTTCATCGTTGTCACAAAAATTTTCTGTGGATATAAAGGGGATCCCGTTGTCCACGTATTTTGGCATTCGATGGGAAGGGTTTGGATCTACTACTGTCGCTATGTCATCTAATCGCACCCAAGTCCATGTTTTAGGGATGAAAAAAGGTTGTTCGTTTTCTGGGATTTCAGAACTGTGCTTTGATTTTTTTAATGCGCCAGCATTAATTAATCGTTGCTTTTCCATTGAGATTTCGGAGATGAGATTTGCCACATGCTGAGTGCGCACTTGTTGCACTAGTCTACCCATCACGGCTAGTTGCAGAAGGGTTTTCTTAAGGGCATCGATGCTGGACTCGGTGGTGAATAGAGTTTGGAAGTGTTCGGTCAGGCGTTGCCAGCTGGCGGCGAAAGCGGTTGCGTCGCTGGCCAGAGACAGGCTTTCGAGGAGGGCTTTTACTAGTCGGATGTGAGCGGTTCCGGCGTCAGCCTGCCGGGTTTCTAGGCTGTCGCACAGCCCCATCAGTTCATCTACTTTGGCGACAATGCGGTGCTGTTCGGCGAGGGGTGGCAGTGGAAACGGATTTGTTTCAACAAAGTCTTTGGGTAATCGCTTCTGACCTGCGGTCCCTGTCATCTTAGTTTCGCCAAGATGTAAAAATTGCGGCGATTTGAGATATGCCAATACATATCTAGCGTCAAGGGTTCCGGCAATAGGGCGGACAATATGCAGCTCCGTTGTCCCCGCCCCCAAATTATTCACTAGATTGGAAAAAACACAGGCTTTGCTGTTCTCAAAGCAAGGTGTGATTTTCGCTACGCCAATATCACCCTCTGCAAAGTGCGTGAAGCCCTGTTTAATCTCACCCCAAAGACGAGGTTCTTGTTCATGCTGATCATCGAAGCGCGTTCCAATAAATGTCATGGGGACAAAGGAGACTTCAAGTGAGTCTGCAGCAGCATTCCGAGGGTTAACAAATGCCACTTGTGATAATGAGCTCCATTGCCAACCCATGGGCAATTCAAACGGCTTTTCTTCTCCCCCAATCTCCGCTAGAGGTTTCTGCTTCTTTTTCTTGCCTTCAGCAACTAACTGCAACTTTGCCGCCGCGATCCGCTTCAACAACTCACTGGCAGGTTCATCACTGGGGTTTTGCGGTACCAATTTACCACGCACCGCCAGTTCCAGAATCAGCTCGCGCAGCTTTTTGATGCCATTCGGCGCGCCGGCCAGCAGAGGCAGCTTGTCGGTTAGCAAAACCGTCATACCTTTCGCTCCAGAGCTTCGGTCAATACTTCTTTGAGTTGGTCGCGAAGGTCGCCAATCTCGCTTTGCAGCTTGTCGTAGTCACGTAGTAATTCATCCGGGTTATGGCTGATTTGCTCGCCCACATGAGGGTTCTTGCAGTCCAGGTTCCAGTTGCGCGCTTGCAGCTCTTCGATGCTGACTTTCCAGGCGAATTCGTTTTCCATCCGTGCGGCAAAGCCATCGGCTTCGTTGCCCCACCAGTCTTGTTCCACGGCGAATTCTTCGATGCGCATGGGGCGGGTCTTGGAGTAGTTCTTCACGCCTGTCGGGTACTGGTGTTCGTAGAACCACACCTGTTTGGTCGGTATGCCTTTGGTAAAGAACAGCAGGTTGGTCTTGATACCGGTGTACGGGTTGAACACGCCGTTGGGCAAGCGAACTATGGTGTGCAGATTGCACTCGGTAAGCAGCTTTTCCTTGATCCGGCTTTTAATTCCTTCGCCAAACAGAAAGCCATCGGGTAGCACCACAGCTGCGCGACCACCGTCCTTCAGTAGCTGCATGATCAGAACCAAAAACAAATCAGCGGTTTCGCGGGTGCGGAAGGCAGCGGGGAAGTTGGTTTCGATGCCATCTTCCTCCATGCCACCAAACGGCGGGTTGGCGACGATGCAATGCACGCGCTCGCTTGGCCCCCAACTGATCAGCGGTTTGCTCAGGGTGTTGTCGTGGCGGATCTGGTTGGGCACCTCGATGCCGTGCAGGATCATGTTCGTAGTGGCAAGCAGGTGCGGTAGCGGCTTTTTCTCCACGCCGAAAATGCTGGCCTGCAGGGTGCGTTCGTCTTCGGCGGTTTTTACATAGCGGCTGCGCTTGTGTTCGATGGCGCAGGTGAGGAAGCCGCCTGTTCCGCAGGCCGGATCCATGACCTTCTCGTCCAGCTTGGGGTCGACCATGCGCACCATAAATTCGGTGACCGGGCGTGGAGTGTAGAACTCTCCGGCGTTGCCAGCGTTTTGCAGGTCGCGCAGCAGTTGCTCGTAAAGGTTGCCGAACTCGTGGCGCTCCTGGGCTTTGTTGAAGTCAACGCCTTCCTGAATTTTGTTGATCACCTGACGCAACAGTTGCCCAGACTTCATGTAGTTGTACGCGTCTTCAAACACGCTGCGCACCACAAAAGCCGAGGGCGTGTTGCTGTACTCGTGCAGGTTCTGCAACTGGGGGAACAGGTTGTTGTCGATAAAGTCCTTCAGCGCATCGCCGGTCATGCCTTCCGGATCTGCGGCCCAGGTACGCCAGCGGCAACTGTCGGGAATGGGCGAGCGGTAGTTGTCGTCCATCAGCTCCCATTCAAGCTCGCGGTCATCGAAGATCTTCAGGAACAGCAGCCAAACCAACTGGCCGATACGCTGGGCGTCGCCGTCTACGCCAACGTCTTTGCGCATGATGTCCTGGATGGACTTGATGGTGGAGCTAATGGACATGAAGTTCTCTCAACGCATACCGCAAGGGGGCGAAATTCTACAGGATAGTGTGGACGGCTGCTTTGGCATGTCATCGGTGCTTAGCTCTTAGCTTGCGTAAAGTTCGTCTTCCAGCTCGTGGATAGCCTTGTTGTAGCCAGCCTTGCCGCCAAAGGCTTTGACCAGCTCGATGGGCGCACCGAACTGGCTGAAAGGGTCAAGCTGCAGGATTTTGATGTCCTCGATATGCTCGACGCCGGTATCGGCATATTTATCCAGCAACGCCTCCAACACCTGGCGGGCTGCGCCGGAATACTTGGCGAAATAGTTGCGCTTTTTCACCTGCTCGGCTCGCTCGCGACGTGATAGGGCAGGTTGATCGAAGGCGACGTGGCAGATCAGGTCGAACGGGTCGAGCGGCTTGCCCTGTTTCTTTTCCACCTCTTCTGCCAAGGCCTCCCACATCACGCCTTGAACGGCCATCTCCTCGATGATGACTTTCTTTTGCTCGGAATCACTCCAGCGCCGAAGGAAGTCATCCAGGGAGGCAAACTGCTTTTGCACACAGGCGCGGGTGTAGTCGTGGAGCGATTCTGTGATCAGTCGGCCATCCGGGCCGTAATACTGCACACGCTCGGCGATGACATAAATCGGGACGTTGTCGATGACGTACTTGATGCGTTTTTTGCCCTCATCTTCGCCGGTAAAATCCAGGTCATCGCCCTCGTTATCGTTGCCTGCGCTGATGCCATCTTCGTCGGCAAGCGGGTCATCCGGTGGTACGGGAGAGTCATCACCTTCTGGGGCGTAGATCACCACCGGGTCGCCGTCGAAGGCCGGGTCGGCAAACAGCTCGGTGGCCTTTTTGAAGTCCATGATGGTGAACCAGTACTTGCCGTAGTCTTCGTTGATGCGAGTGCCGCGACCGATGATTTGCTTGAACTCGGTCATCGATTTGATGTGCTGGTCGAGCACGATCAGCTTGCAGGTCTGAGCATCGACGCCGGTGGTCATCAGCTTGCTGGTGGTGGCAATGACCGGGTAGCGTTCTTCCGGGTTGATGAAGTTATCCAGCTCAGCCTTGCCTTCCTGATCATCGCCGGTGATACGCATGACGTATTTGCGATTCTCGGCCACACGCTCGGGGTTGAGGTTGACCAGTGCCTGGCGCATGCGCTCGGCGTGGTTGATGTCGTCGCAGAAGATGATAGTTTTCTGAAACGGATCGGTGGCCTTGAGGAGTTCGGTGACCTTCTGCGCCACCAGTTGGGTGCGCGCCTCGATCACCAGGGTGCGATCCATATCCTTGAGGTTGTAGATGCGGTCTTCGATCAGCTCGCCATTCTTATCGAGCATGCCTTTGGGTGGCCGCCAGCCTTGCAGGTCTTTATCGAAGTCGATACGCACCACTTTGTAGGGGGCGAGAAAACCGTCTTCGATGCCTTGCTTCAAGGTATAGCTGTAAATCGGTTCACCGAAGTAAGTGATGCTGGATACTTCTTTGGTTTCCTTTGGTGTGGCAGTAAGGCCGACATGGGTGGCGCTGGAGAAGTATTCGAGGATTTCACGCCAGGCGGAATCCTCGGAGGCGCTGCCACGGTGGCATTCGTCGATCACGATCAGGTCGAAGAAGTCGCGGGAAAACTGCTTGTAGATGTTCATCTCTTCATCTGTGCCGGTGACGGCCTGATAGAGCGACAGGTAGATCTCGTAGGAGGTATCGATCTGGCGTTTGGCGATTTTGGTCATCGCCTGGCCGAAGGGCTTGAAGTCGTTGTTCTTGGTCTGGTCGACCAGGATGTTGCGGTCGGCCAGAAACAGGATGCGTTTCTTCTGTTTCGATTTCCACAGCCGCCAGATGATTTGGAAGGCGGTGTATGTTTTTCCGGTACCCGTGGCCATCACCAGCAGGATTCGGTCCTGGCCGCGCGCCACAGCCTCGACGGTGCGGTTGATGGCATTCATCTGGTAATAGCGCGGCATGCGCCCGGAGCCGTCGTCGTAGTAGGGCGCTTCGATCTTGTGTTGGGCTGTCGTATCTAGCCCCTTCCACTGGCAGTAGCGGTGCCAAAGTTCGGCAGGGCTGGGGAATTGATCAAGGGTAAGTTCGGTTTCTACCTGGCCGCCTGTGCCACTGCGGTCGTGGAACAGGAAGCCATCGCCATTGCTGGAGAACACGAACGGTACGTCCAGCGCCTCTGCATAGCCCAGGGCTTGTTGCATGCCGGAGCCAACGGAGTGCTTGTTGTCCTTTGCCTCGATCACAGCGATAGGCAGGTTGGCTTGGTGGTAGAGGATGAAGTCTGCGCGGCGTGCTTCGCCACGGCTGTGAAGTTTGCCCCGGACGATAATGCGGCCTTTGGTAAAGCTGACTTCCTCGCGCACCTGCTTGTGCATGTCCCATCCAGCTTGCTGAACGGCTGGGGCGATGCACTTGCTGCAGATGTCCCGCTCGGAAAGTGACTTCTTGTCCATGACTGGCTATGTCCCTATGACGTCCTGCGGACTTTATCAGAAGTGCTAGAGGCATGCTGCCAGTATCAACATCGGGGCTCTCAAGCCTTGGCTCAGCGGCGCTCATGCAGCGCATCGAACAACGGGTGGAGTTGCCGCCGCTCTGTCAGACTCACTGCGCCAGTGTCGTGCAGACAGTCGCCAAGTCGGTGCAGAAGATTTTTCTACTCAGCAAATAATTCTACTTGCGACATGATCAAGGGAGAACTACTATCTCTTTAACTTTGTGAAGTAGAGTTATTTGCAGTGGAAGCCATTGAGCTCAGCAATCACGCCCAAATTCGCACGGCCATGGTCTTCAGGACTCAGGCTCCTCAAGAGGCGCCGGACGGAAACGTGCGGGCTTTGGCCATCAGGGATTTGGTATCGGCCAAGCCACTTCAGTGGGATGAGCTTCCGCGCATTTCCATTGACGAAAGCCTGCTCGGCCAATGCTTACAGCCCGGCGATGTTGTCATCCCTTCCAGGGGCGACTATTACAGATCGTGGGTCTACGAAGGTGCGAACGCGCCGGTATTCCCGCTGGGTCAGCTGAATATCATCACACCTGATGCCACGCTGGATGCGCGCTATCTCGCATGGTACCTGAATAAAAAATCGACTCAGGCAAAGCTGGGCTCAATGTTGACCGGGACGAGCATCAAAGCGCTCACTAAAATTGCGCTGCTTAGCTTGCAGGTAGAGCTGCCAGACTTTGCCAAGCAGCTGTTGATCGCCGATTTGGATCGCACCACCCAGCGGATTGGCGCCATACGCCATCGTTTGAATGAGTTGGATAAAGAAGAGATGGCGTACCTGACGTCGACTTTCCTGCACGCAGAGGACAGCAGTCATGGCTGATCATAACGGGAACGCTACGATTCGCATGGCTATCGCTAAAATCTTTGACGTCTTCCGAGGGGGCAGTCCTTGCGAAGAAAGCAAACACTTTGTCCTGCCCATGCTGGTACTGAAATACCTCTCTGATGTCTCTGACTCCGATTGCGGCGTTCGCTTGAGCTATCGGGTACCAAGGCAGGCGCATTTCCAGGAGCTCAAGCGCGCCCGCTTTGGACCTCATAACGGTGAGCGCATCAATAGCGCACTGCGCTTGATAGAGCAGGCGAACGACGATCTCTACGGCATGTTCGACAGTGTCGATTTCTGTTCAGCCAAGCTCGGCGCGACGGAGCGGGCAGACATCTTGCTTAGCCGGTTATTGGAAGCATTCGACGTTCCCGTCCTGAATTTCGCTGTGGGGCATCGTGAGGCGCCAGGTGCCGCTGCGGAGGTATGTGATGCGTTGTGGGCCTTTGTAGATGAGGCTAGTGGCAAGCGCGATGGGGAGGCCGTGACTCCCCCAGACGTCTCGCGAATGCTGGCCCGACTGGTGCGCCCTGCAGCGGGCGAATCCGTTTATGACTCGTGCCTCGGCGTGGGCGGTTCCTTGATCGAATGCGGCAAACAGGCTCGCCTTTCCAATGTAGGGCAGGGCGCGAGTCTGTATGGCCAGGAAGTAAATGCAGACGCTTTGGCATTTGCTCGGATGAATATGGTTCTGCATGGCGAGGATAACTACCGCCTTGAATGGGGTGACAGCCTGCGAAGCCCTACGCTGCTAAGCCCGGTTGGTGACCTGATGACGTTCGATATCGTAGTGTCACAGCCTCCCTTTTCAATGCGGGAGTGGGGGCATGAAGATGCAGCCCATGATTCGTTCGGACGTTATCTGCGCGGAATCCCGCCCCGCGGCTCGGCAGACTTCGCATTCATTAGCCACATGCTCAAAAGCTTGAAGCCCAATGGCCGTATGGCAGTGGTGGTGTCACTCGGCGTACTGTTCCGCAGTGGGGTGGAAGGCCAGATTCGCATGCACTTGGTTCGCGACAAGCTGATCGATGCGGTAATAGCACTTCCTCCCAAGCTTTTCACTCACACGGGGATCCCGACGGCTATTTTGCTGCTGCGTAAAGACAGAGAAGCAGATGACGTGCTGTTCATTGATGCTAGCCGCACTTTTGAGCCTGGAAAGATTCGCAATCGCTTGAGCGAGAGTGACTTGAGTTTCATTGACGCCACCTACCAGGCGAGGAGCGACGTGCCTCAGCTTGCGCGAGTGGTGTCACAGGCTGAGATTGCGCAGCACGATTACAACCTCTCGGTTGCGCGCTATGTCGAGCACGTCGAAATGGAGGAACCGGTCGATGTAGATGTGCTACGGGCTGAGCGGCTGCAGCTTGAATGTGAGCTGGCGAGCCTTGAAGAAAAGCTGGAAGGGTTGCTCGCGCGGATCGGATATGACTACCGAGGTGTACCCAACCCATAAAAAGCAAAAACCCCGCAGCTCGGCGGGGTTCTCACTCTGGGTACACGGGCACGACCGGAAAGCCGGAAAACCCGCGTGTCGAATAACAAGATAGTAGAAAATCGATCTGCTGACAAGGTGCCTTATGCTCGTCCATCTGACCGCTGCCCGGCTCAATACCCTCGAAGAATTCTTTAAAACCACCAGCGAAAGCGACCTTTATGGTTGCTATGCGTGGACCCAGGCGGTAGGTGCGGCGTTGTTGCCGATTCTGGGTGACCTTGAGGTGAGCTTGCGTAACGCGTTGCACCGAGGGCTGTCGCAGTTCTACGGGAAGACAGACAACTTTGAATGGATGCTCAAGACGCGGCCCAACCGTTCTAGCCCAGGTGGCCTAACTTCCTGGCACAAGCTGAATCCCCGTACTTACGACGATGTGCTCGGCGCGGTCGAAAAAGTCAAGAAGAGCAAGGGTAAGGGCTGCAGGGTAACCGTGGACGATATTGTCGCGAAAGTCGCCTTTGGCTTCTGGGAGGCAATCGTTAACGGATTGAAACATAAGTCTCACCCTAAAGGCATGCAAGCTCGCGTTTTGGCCGTTGCGTTCCCCAGCATTCCTGATCTGCGCAACGGCGTCTTCGGTGATCCGGCGCTTGTCGACCGAATAGCTAGCCTGCTTTACCAGATGCGTGACGTCCGAAATCGGATTGGCCATCACGATTCACTGTGGAAAACGGCCGAATTCGATGCCTATGGGCGTCGAGGCTTCGTTCCCCGTCGACCTCGGCAAACCGTTACCAGCATGCGCTTACTAGCCGATCAAATTGCTTGGTTTGCAGGATGGATCGATCCGCGGATTAGCTTGTACATTAAGGCGACGCCCCATTGGCGTCATCTGCAATGGTTGTTGACTAGAGATGCGCTGTTCTCGTATAGGGAAAACGGTGGCAAAGCGGTCAACTATGAGAAGACCATGCTTCGAGCGCCAGTATACAAGGCCAAGAAAGCTTCAAAACGCAAGCAGAATAGCCACTCCAAGGCGCTTGGTATCAAAAGTCGTCGACTGTTGCGGGGCATGTTTTACTGAGCAAGGCTTTCAGTCTATACAGATCACTTAGTGGTACGTAAAGCCGACTTACCCATTCGCTTCCAGATCAAGACGGCGGTGAGTCGATAGTAATACCGGGTGGTGTCGGAATGGTCTTGCAGATGCTGATTGAGAAACCAGCGCACATGCTTGAGCTGCCAGGTCCAGGGATTGTCGCGCTGCCATCGCTGTTGAATGGCCGCTTGCATGATTCGGGCTTGGCGTAGGTGGCGTTGCTGGGTGGCATTCGAACCAGTCAGTACGCCGCTCAGGAACAGCGCCATATCGATGGGCTTGGTCACACTCGACCTCCAATGTAGGCCGACATCACATCGATCCGGTTATGCCCGAGCTCAAGGCTGATTTGTTGCCGCGCCTGTTGATCCAGGTCGCGTTCAAGGCGATAGCAGTGACCACCATTGACTGGTGCGGCGTGGCCCGTGAGCTGTTCGTAACGCTCGCAGGCGTAGGCCGCGCGCAGTTCATGGAAACCCTTCAGCCCGTGTGCATGCAGCGCTTCGCGGGCGGGAAGCACGGTCTGTTGCAGGAACACTGCGTAGCTTTCGTCTCGGGCCAGCAAGTTGCGGCTGCCAGTCGGCGACGCATCACGGGCCAACTGCAATGCCGCCTTCACCGCTGCATTGGCCACGACCCATCGCGGCGCTGAGGCCCCTGAGCGGCCACCTTTGGTGCCGTCCTGGATGTTGATACGCCCTAAGTGTTCGGCTTCGCGGTGCAAGCGTGGCAGGTCGGCCAGAATCGCTTCGCGCAGGCGCATGCGGGTTGCTCGGGCCAACAGGACAATCGCGGCCACCCGCTCGTGTTGCTGTTCGCCCAGTACCTCAAGCACTCGCCGCACCTGTTGGTAGTTTTGGCCATCCGGCGCGCGGGTGCGTACGCTCGAGCGCTGCTGTCCCAGCGCCTGGCTCGGACTGGCGACCCTCACGTTCTGATCACCGCGCAGCGCAGCGAGGGTGCGATTGACGCTGCTAAGGCGGTTCTGCGCGGTCGCGATGCAGAGTTCACCGTGCTGGATCTGCTGGCGCAGGTAAGCGGCGTAGTCCTGCAGCGTCCGTCGATCGATCTGACGCGCATCGTTGTAACCGGGGCCGTCCTCTGATCGACACCAACGCACGAACGCTTGCCAGCGATCGCTATGCGCTTTGACCGTGGCGAAGTGGCCACCGGCAAACAGGTCCTTGAGCGCTTGCGGGCCGGCGTAGCTCAGCTGGCGGCCGTAGCCGAAGTTGCGACCATCACGCCGACCGACCAAGGCCATCATCATCACCGTCTTCGTTTTTTTGCAAAAAGAGCAGTAAGGCTTTCCAGTGGAGGCTGAGCCTGTATACCTGCTGCCAGTGTGTTGGGCGGAACAGGAGGGTGTTCTCGTGGTGTTGCAGCAGTGCCCCTTCCTTACGCAGTTGCTCAATCAGCAGGACGAGGTAGGCAGGATCAAGTGGTGTTATGGCGACAGCGGCGACAGTGGCGACAACCCGAGTCGTTTCTGGCCCGGGGCGCGGCGACAGGGTGGCGACAGAGGTGGCGACACGCCGCGATTCTGGCTGCGGTTGATGTTGCGCTTGGTAGCGGCGCACCGCGTCATTGAGGCGGAACATGGCGTACCTCGAAGGTTCTTCCATCGCGACTGCTCAGCCAGCGATGAGTGATCAGTACGACCAGTAAAGAGGCGGTATGGTCAGCGCTCTTGCGGGCAAAACGAGGGCCGTTGCGATTGACGTCTCGGATGCTGAAGTGGGTCCAGCCTTTCTGCACCAGCCAGCGCAACAGCCGATCCGCCTCTTCGCGTCGGCTATTGACTGGCTCCTGTTCGGTCAGGCGCTGGATCTCGGCCAGGTAGTAATCCATCAGCGTGGAGGCGCGCTGGATGTGTGCTTCATCCAACTGACTGGCCTCTTCAACCATGGCCAGCACGCCTGCGATGCGCAGCACATTCGCCGGGGCTTTGCCCGCGAAAGGCTGGACGCCGGCTAGCTCGCCGAACTCGCCAGACTGGCACTCGATGGTGTCGTGAATATCAATCCAGGCACGACGGGCACGGGCAGTCAGCTCGAGCGTGGCGGGATTGAGTGAACCATCCTTGTGAAGCGACCAGGGCTTTTGCAGCAGGGCGGTGATCCGCTGTTGGTAGCTCTGGACTTTGCCATCTCGGGTCAGGTCGATTGCCTTGTAGAGTCGCTGGCCAGCCAGGCGCTCGGGCCAACTGATCAGGCAACGGCCGAGGATGCCTTGGCCATTGATCACCGGGTTTTTGAACAGTTGGTTGGCGAGGTAGGGTTGCAGCATCAGATGCAGACTGAGGCGCCGGTCATAGGCGCGCAGGCTTTCTCCGGCCATGGAACGCGCCCGGTCGATCGGGCTACCATCCCACAGTGTCGACAAGGTGGTGATCGCCTTAAGCAGATTCTCTTTGCTCATGGTGCTGCTGCCCAAGAACTGGCCACCTTCATCATTGAACAAGCCCATGCTGGGCAAGCCATGGCACAGACTTTTGACTAGGGCCTCAATGGTGGGCTCGGCAATGATCAGTCTCGGCGGTACCGGCTCGGATAGTTCACCGCCTTCCGCCTCCGCGTGCTTCTTTGAGGTTTTGGGTTTGGCCATGATGCTGGTAGCGGCGCGATAGGCTTTGAGCTTTTCCGCATACAGGGTCCACTGTTGCCGCTCCCAGTCGCGCGCGGCCCTTAATGCCAGGTGATCCACCGCGCTTTTGCGATCCCCCGAGGACGCCACCGTCAGTAGGTAGAGGGACAGCGGATAGGTTCGACCGTCGAGTTGGGCATTGGCGTGGCCCTGACTCACCAAGGCAGTGGTAGCCAGCACCGACTGTGCAGCCATGGCGCAGGGCACGCCGATCACCTCGGCCAGTCGCTCGACCGCAGGGCCCAACAGATCCCCGAGTGCTTCGACCGGGTAGGGCAGTGGCGCCTGCTGGTACTCCAGCAATGGTTGTGGGGGCTCGAACGCTTCGCACAGTTGCATCGAAATTCTCCTGAGATTATCGACTTCGTCCTCACTCATCCCGCCACGGTTGTTGAGTGTTATCAGGGATCAAGGCCCCTGCGACCTGTGAGGTTTGTCCACTAACGCGGGACTGGCGGCTCCTTACGGCCGGGAGCTTGGGCATCTCATGATCTGGCCTCCTGAACACCAATAGCGGTGGGCGGGTGGAGGCTGCACTGGCTGACGAGGCCGGTGTCGCGAGATCCTGAGTCGGGTGAAGGCAGTGATGCGATGACTGGGGCATGCCTGACTGTCAGTCAGGTGCAGTCCATTTCATGGGCTGCGGCACCATCATCGGCATCGCTGTGGCGAGTGAGCATTCGGTGTTTGTCACGCCGATCGTCACGAGGGGGAAAGCCGCAAAGGCCCGTGCGAGCAGGGCTGCAGCAGTGTGATATGCGCCCGTCTCTTTAGAGGGCAAAGAGACGGGCAAAAGGTTGGCGCAAGAAATAGCCAAGCGGATAAGTTGCTGCAGAGCAGCCAGGAGGGGGCATGAGTTGCCGCAGTGGGCATTCTGGAAGAAGTGGCATCCATCACATCGCTGTGACTGTGCGAGCCGCCGGACGCTAATCGCACTTGGGGTGAACCACCACGATGTGGCGTAGCCTCAAAGGTTCTGGCTACCTGGGTGCTGTCGAGGACAGCGCTGGTACAGTTCTGGTTTAGCGCTCGTTCTGCTCGTGGTCAACAGTACTTTGGGGGCGACTCTTGCGCCAATCGGTAGTGCTGGAAGACCTTGGAACCCGGTGGTTCTCCATGGCCGGGTGGTCGTTCGTCGGGTTTTAATGTGAGCCTGCGTAATTGCATGGACTTGACCATTTGCATTGTCACTGACCAGTCAATTGCAGTTGTGCGGATCAACCGTTTTCATTCGACTTGTCAGGTCTAAGCCCCTTTGGGTAATACTTTCCGATCCGATGCCATGTCCTCGTTAAAGCCATCTGGCACAGGCTTGAAACCTGAGGCTGGCGAGCGGTGGCTGGACTGGAACTGGCGCAGGCTCAGTACGTCGATTTCACCTGTAATGCAGTAGTCGTGGTTACCTCCCTTGACTCGTAATATGTCGCGCTTCCAGCGGTCTTTATAAGGTGCGCGGATACGACTATCACCGAAGCGGCGATTGTTGCATTGGATGATGTAGGCATGAATATCAAGGGCGGCAGACTCCACCAGTGCGTTGAATGTGTCGGTGTCGCTGTTCCACTCTGGAACAAACAGCGCGTCGACCTGGCCGCGTAGGTCTGCGCGGTAACGAATATTGGTTAGCTCGCTGCAAATCATGATGGCAAAGCGGAAATCACCATGCTGGATGACTGGAGGCTTTTGCCACTGTTGCTCTTGAGTGGGCTGCATCTGCAGGCCTGCTAGGCGAAAGAGTTCTTGCTCCTCATGAAATGCTGGACGCTGTTTATCCTGGCGATAGAGCATCAGCGAAGGGAACCCAAGACCGTCGTGGGTTAGCGAAGCCCAAACCTGGTGGCGCACATACTTTCTCGGTGCATGGAGGTACTCCACCCCGGTGATCAAAGATATGCCACGGCCCTTGAGCTTGTCGGCGATACGCATAAACCATTGGGGTGGTAAAGACACTTCCGGGAGGATCAAGTAACCAGCGCCGTCAGGCCGAGAGATCAGTTCGTTAATCAGGCGATTGATGCGTTGGTAACGGTGCAGGCCGTCCGGATCGGGCCACCTCATGATGGCGGCGGTAAAGCTTTCATCTTTGGTTTCCAAACTGGCCACAGCGATGGTCTGTTTTGCTTTGGGTTCTCCGTCCGGGATATGCAAAACCTGCTTTTTGTCGAGGTGGGGCATCTTGTGCTCGGTCAGCTCAAAACCGCGCAGTGCTTGCACCACCAACCCCAGTGTCTTGTGGCTGGAGGCGGCAAAAGGGGTGGGGGCTATGAGGTAGAGTTCATTGAGACTGAATGGGCGAGTGGCAAAGGTTAGACCAGACGGGGTGCCGCGTTTAAGCCTGAGCCAGTTCGCCAGTGTGGCGATGCCGTCGGTCATCTCGTCAGGCAATAGCTCTTCTGCGTCAAAAGTTGCGAGGTTTTTACGGATTGGAATACCGCGCTGGCTGACCATTTCCTGAGGCAGGCCTGTAAAGCGCAAGGGGATATGCGCGAGATCGGAGCTGAACAGCCGAGCTTGAAGCTTCTGTATGTGCTGGCTGGTGATGTCCATTGGCCTGTCCAGGAAGTTACTCCAGATGACGAAGGCAAGGCTCTCCATATGACCGGTCATCTGGTTCTTCCAGGCGGTAGCCCCCGATTTGCTTAGGCGGGGAGGAAACGCAGAGACGATGCTCTGCGTTGTTACTTCCCAGATGGATCGCTTCCATAAATGTCGGGCCTCGGCTGGCAGGTTGGCAGCGTCCAGACTTTTGATCGCTAAAGTGCAGTCGTTCTCTACTTTAATGATCAGGCCATCAAGTGCATTGATGATCCTATCTAGGTATTCAAAGTCTTCGCAGGCGGTAGCCATGCGGATGATGCGCGGGAGGTATTGAGCCAGTTCGAAGAACTTCATCGGGGTTAGCAGATGCTCTATGACTGCGGCGAAAAAAGCATGGCGGTGTGCTTGCCAATCCTCCGGGGGGATATCGCGTTCGAAGGCTTCGTAGTTGCGAAGGCTGAGGGCAAAACCGGCGCGGTGCAGCGTTAGTGCATCGGTCTTTCGCAGATTGTCTGCTTGCTCTCCGGCAAGGTTGGTAGCTTTGAGCAGGTCCGTAGCCACGGTGTTGGGCGAATTCGGCAGGTCGGGTAACGCGCGCCATTCGCTTGCACGTTGGTTGATCTGTTCGGAAATGGCGTTGACCAGAGCGGTACCTGCAGACCCTGCAAGGATGAACAGCTTGTTTTTGCTGTTTTCAAAAGCGATGCGGTCTTCTTTGAGATAGCCAGGTTTGAACAGGATGCTGCCGTTATTTTTTTTAAGCAGGTCCTTGCCGCCGTCGCGACTGAAGATCCACTCCCAAAACTGCTCAATGGTTTTGATGTCGCTGGCGTTTTCCATGACCAGCAGAATGTCGTCCACATAACGGCCGTAATACAGTGGCACTACTTGTTGCTCGATGAACTGGTCAAGCCCGATTAGTGCCGCGTTTGCGACCACGGCAGACGCAGGCAACCCTACGGGTAAACCTTTTCCTAGTGGCGTTTTTTGTGCCCAGGCCAACAAGGCGGAAATGAACAGGCGGTTCAGTTTTGACTGCGATTCGCTCAGTTCAATTTTGGCTAATTTGAGGAAGCCGTCGTCGAGCATAAAGCCGGGGCTTAGCTCGTGATAGAAACTGCTTACATCGGCTGTCAGTGCCAATACTTTTTTCTTCTCGCTCAGGGCTGTGCGCATCGCCTTGATGCCACCGTCGCGCCATTCACGGAAGGGTCTGAGATAGGGTTTGAATGATCCAAGGGCCCACGTGCTGATCTCATCGTGCCGGTTACGGCGCAGGCGGCTGCCAAAGACGTTGCTGCTGAGCTGTTTGTCGAAGAGATCGCCGACTTCCATCATCCATAGCGATGACAGCACGTGAAAGTCGATGCTGCAGCGAGCCATGAGGCGGAATACGGCGGTGGGGTGGTTGCCGGCCTCAGTCGCGCTTACCCACTCGGCTTCCGGTGAGGCGAAGATCAGACTTGGATCCTGCTTTCCTTTGGCAATCTGGATTTCTTTGGGGGCCAGCGTCCAAGTGCCGAGAAATGCAGGGTCTTTCACCCAATCCTCGTTCATGGCTTCGATTTGCTCTTTCAGGCGAGTGAGGTTTTTGCTCAGGTCGTCTTCATAGTTGGCAATGTCGAACAGCGAGGGGTTGGTTGAGTAGTAGAGGTCAACCTTGGCCTTGCGATAGGCGAGGCCAAGGTCGTGCAGCGATACCGACATCTGGATGACACTCATTTCTTAACCTTCGGCAATCCTGAGATATCCCGGATATTACCGAAAGCAAGCATGAGTGGGCTAAAGCATTGCAAGGCGCTCTATCTCTACTCACTGATTGTCATGAATGGACTACTGAGCCGCCCTAGTTTAGTAGGCACTTTAACGGGCCGCTTTTGGCCGATTCTGTTGAAAAAGTCGACTTCTGTTTCTACGACAGAAAAGTACGCGTTCGAGATTGAAATTCGTGCGTTGCGCAGAGGGTTCAAGGCTCAGATTTGACGTAGCGGTGTGCAAAAATGGCATTTTCACCGTTCGATAAATGGGTAGCTCGGCCGGGTCGACTTTTTCAACACAATCGGCAGGTTGCAGTCCTTCAGTGCTTGGCTGGCGCACTCGCGCTGAGTGGCACCCGCTGACACCCATCAACTGCAAACGGCTGGTCAGCGCGAATGAAGATGACTGGTCAGTGGCAATGCAATTAGGTGGTCAAGTGAGATGTAATTACGCAGAGCCCATGCGAGTGGGAATGCGGAGCCTTCCCGCTCGCGTGGGCTTGGCCGAGAAAGCCCCAAGAGGGAGGCTTGCAATGGCGACAGTCGCCACTTCTGTCGCCATGCTGCAGACCAGGTATTACGCGGGTTGTCGCCGGTGTCGCCTCTGTCGCCAAATCAACCATCACTCCATCTGGGGAGTTATTTTCGGTTACCGGCGGCGTACGGTGAGCGCTCACCGTATCGGCACGACATTGCAGTTCCTGGTGTCATTGATGGCAGCTGCCGACAGACTGCCCGTTGCTGCTTTTTGGATGTGCTCACTCCACCAAGCCATCATCGGACGCCGACGTTCAATGTAGTCAGCTCGGTTGTAAGCACTACGGACTTCATCCTTGTCGACATGCGCCAGCGCGACTTCGATCAGTTCCGGATCCCACCCATGCTCGTTCAGGATGGTGCTGGCCATGGAGCGCATGCCGTGGCTGACCAAGCGGTCCTGGAAGCCCATGCGTTTCAACGCCATGTTGGCGGTCTGGCTGTTGGCGTGGGTGCGCGGGTTTCTATCTGCCGGGAACACGTATTCCCTGTGGCCGCTGTGGAGCTTGAGCGTCTCCAGTAACGCGAGTGCCTGTTCGGTCAGCGGGATGGTGTGCGGACGACGCTTCTTCATGCGCTCCGGAGGGATGGTCCAGATGCGTTTGTCGAAGTCGATGTCTGCCCAACGGGTGGTAGCCGCTTCGGCAGGACGGGTCATGGTGTGCAGTTGCCATTCGATCAGGCAGCGGGTGATCCGCTTGATGCTGGCGTTTGCGATTTCCAGCATGAGCTCTGGAAGCTCATCAGGTGCAAGCGCAGCCATGTTCTCTTTCTTCGGCTTCTTGAATACCGCCCGAATACCGTTGAGAGGGTTCGCGAAGATCATTCCTGAGTTGACCCCATAGGTCATGATCTCGTTGAGCCGTTGGCTCAGCCGTTTCACTGTTTCCAGGCTGCCTTTGGCTTCGATTGGGCGAAGGAGCTTGATCACCATCGGTGCGCTGACTTCCGAGATCGGTGTCGACTTCATGCTCGGAAAAACGTGCAGCGTGAGTGAGCGCCAGATGTCTTCAGCATACGCCGGCGTGACCGAGTCCTTCTTCAGCTCAAACCAGGCGGTGGCCACATTCTCGAACGTGTGTTCGGTCTCCGCTCGTTTGGCCTCCTCCAGCTCATTGCGCTGAGCTTTGGGGTCGATGCCCTGCGCGAGTAGCCCTCTGGCCTCAACCGCTTTCTTCCGGGCTTGCGCGAGAGAAACCTCGGGATAGGAGCCGAGCGCCATGTTGATTCGATTCTTGGTAACGGGATGCCGGTAGTTGAAGTTCCACTGCATCGAGCGATTGACTCGGACGCGGAGCTGAAGCCCGTCACCATCGGTGAGGACGTAGTCCTTGTCTTTGGGTTTGACAGCCTTGAGCTGACGGTCCGAGAGGCGGGCGGTTTGAGCGCACATGAGAAGTACTCCATGTCACCTTTTGGTATTCCCAAGATTAGCGCTGGGTAGCCGGGAATACCACTGGGAATACCAAATCGGCTGGAACTCAAAAACGTTCTATGGAGCCCAGTAGCGCTCAAACCCTTGATTTCAATGGATTTCAGGCACAAAAAAAGACGTCCGTGGACGTCTTTAAATGATGAAGTGGTGGAGCCGGGGGGATTTGAACCCCCGTCCGCCAGTACTCCGCTGTCGGTACTACATGCGTAGCCGTTTCTATTAAGTTAACCCTCAGCGACCCGAAGGGCAGGGTGCTTTG
>Ga0070753_1000715_pt1 | contig 19515 bp, 16 predicted proteins | sample VirMetDEL_Aug_31_FD_77441 | JGI IMG/M metagenome (GOLD analysis project Ga0070753, IMG submission 77441) | Aqueous microbial communities from the Delaware River and Bay under freshwater to marine salinity gradient to study organic matter... | ecosystem: Environmental > Aquatic > Marine > Coastal... | reverse complement strand
CGGTCGCAGAGGGCGGAGAAGCCGATCACCTTCGATGATGTCAGGGGTTACATCAGTGAAGTCATGGGTGGATCGGATCGTGACGCCAAGAAGCGATTTGAGGCAATGACTCCTAAGGAGCGTGAGGACGAAGCGTTCCGGATCCTTCAGGAGGGCAGGCAGCCGTACGTCGCCAGTGGCGGAGCGGCACCGCAGCAGGCTGCTCCTGCTGGCGGTTCGCCGCTTGCTGGCCGGGGTCCATCGGCGGGGATTAGTGGGGTGCGTGAAGGATCGACTCCGGAGGAAGCCCGAGGGCAGATTGCGGAGCAGGACATCGAGCAGTTCATCATCGACTCTTACAAGTCAGGGATTGGCGAAAATCCCACCGATCAAACAATCGACATGCAGACCGAGAAGATAAAGGATCTCCTGAGAGAGCAGGGCCTTTATACGCCTCAAGTCGAAGAACGGCTGACCATGATTGGGCAGCGGATCAAGTCCACGTTTCATTACTCTGGAATGGGTAACAACTGATGACCCAGTTTGACAATGGCGACTCTAGGTTCTCTAAGATCGAAGAGATTGTTCGGGGTGCCGGAATCTCTGCGGCCCTCGAACAGGACGCCGACTTTCTGTCTGTGCGATCTCAAGGCCCGGGGATGCTGGGTGCCCCCGGACGCTACGTCGAAGAGTCTGTGGTGGGTGCCGCAAAGGCTACTGGTCGGGCCGCAAAGGCTGCCTTCACCGAAATCCTCCCGACCCAACTGAACGAACTGGCTATTGGTCTCGGCAAGAAGATTGCCAAGTCAAAGGCTCCCGAACTGCCTGATGACATGGTTGATTCGATACTCGAAGCCGTCTCGGAGGGTACTGGCCTAAGACGGATGGCCGATTGGGGTCGTGAACGAATCCTTGATCGCGAAGCCGAGACGCCCAGTTACTTCCGCGACTCAGACATTTGGATCAAGCCAGAAGACCTTGCCGGTGTGATCCCCAGTGTTGTGGCCGGTGTGTCAATCATTGCAACCAAGGGCACCGCCGCTCCGGTTGCATTGCCGGTGATGGCTGCGGGCGTTGCCGTTCCCGCCATGCAAGCGGGCGATGCCCTGTACGGCGATTACGCCGAGGTGCTTTCGGACAACCCAGACCTCGAATACAGCCCCCTAGTTGCGGCAGCACTGGGAACGGTCGTTGCTCTTGAAACCCTCGGAACCAAGATGGTCACCGTGGATCTGCCGACCATGATGGCAAAGAGGGCGTTCCGGAAGGGCTTGTCCGAGGCTGGAAAGGGGGCAGCCAAGAAGGGGCTTGCTAAGAAGATGCTGGCTGAGTTGGCTGCCGCTGGCGTAGATGGAATTGAAGAGATTGCTGAGGAAGAGATGGAGGCATTGGTCACCATCTTGTACGAGCCAGAGTTCACTGAACTGCGGCGATCCATTATCAACGGGGAACTCAGCGGCACGGACTTCCAGCAGGTCTGGGACTTGATGACCGATATGGATGTCGCGAAGATATTCGCACTCGGGTCTGGTTCTTATGCGGTGACAAGGCCCGCGGCAGCCGGAAGAGAGCGTCTTGACAGACGAGCAAGGCGGCGGGAGGCGGAAAAACAGGTCAGTGCCGCCGAGAAGGAACGGATTGCTCTGGAAGTCACCACTGGTGAGATCGCTCCGGACGGGCCTCGGGCAGACGAGGTTGCCGCCGAGGATGTCACGCCCGAAGATGTCCCGGCCTCCGAGCCGGGCGAGGCGACATTCGCCGACTTTGACAGTGACGAGTTCATGGACCGTCTTGTCGCCGAGGATCCGGAGGCTGTCGAGAGAATCCTTATGACTCCCACCGGCCGACCCCGCAAGGGCGGTCGGAGCAAGGCTGTATGGGAAGGCGTTCTCCCCGCAGGGATGAAAACCAACCAGCCCCAGAGGGAAAAACTGTTCCGCCGTCTCAAGGAGGCGAGGGATCGTGCCCGTGCGGCTGAGGTTGCAGGGGATGTTGGCGGAGTGGGGACGACCACCGTCACCGTTGGTGACGCCGAAGTCGTTGTCCCCCCCGTTGAAGATGTGGCGGTCGAAGACACGCTTTCCCCCGCCGAAGAAGAACTCGCAGACCTTCGCCGAGAAGAAGAGCGGCTGACTCAAGAGTTGGTCGAGGCCCAGTCGTTCGATCCCGAAGGGTTTGAAGACAACCCCGAATACCAAGAGGCTTCAAGCAGGCTGTACGAGGTCCAGTAGGAGATCGAGCAGCGTCAGGAAAAGGCTCTCGACGAGGCTGACCCCGATGCATACGACCCCGAGTGGTCAACCGCTGCTCCTGTCACGCAGAAGAACGTCGATGCAAGCACTCTCGAAGAAGAGCCGGGAACCCAGATGGGGTCGATGCCGGGCGGGCTCGCAACTCAGGCTTCAACCGGGCGAAGGTTCTATGTCAAGCGGTACGAGAACCGCGAGCAGGTACGCAACGAGGCTGTCGCGAACCGCTTGTACGCGGCCGGTGGCGTCAACGTGCCGAACACCGGCCTGCTTCGTGAAGGTGACGAAGTGGTCGGGGTTGCGTCAGAGATGGTGCCGGGCCTGACTCAGGGCGTGGCCCCTGATGCGGCAGACGGCTTGATCATGGACGCATGGCTTGCCAACTGGGATGTCGTCGGACTTGAGAACGACAACCTTCTGGTTGACACGGAAGGCCGGGCTATTCGGATTGATCAGGGTGGTGCCCTGACAACTCGGGCTCAGGGTGCGCCCAAGGGCGAGGCGTTCGGCAACACCGTGGGCGAGATTGAAACTCTGCCCGCGATGAACGAAGCCCTGTCTGGGGCTTCGCCAGCCCAACTCCGCCGAGGCTTCCAGAATCTGGAGTCAATCAGCGAACAGGACATCAAGCGGATCGTTCAGGAGAACAGCACTGGTGACACGGCGTCCGACAACCGCCTGATCGCCACACTGATCAAGCGTCGTCGAGACCTGCTGTCTCGCCGGGACGAGATCATTGGATCGGCTGACGCTGAGTTCTCAACTACTGCCGCTGCGCTCGAGATTGATGCGCTCAACGCCTCTCGGCCTGAGACCTTTGCCCCGCTGACTCCGGAGCAGGAGGCGAACCTCACCGATGGCGAGCGGCAGATCGCCGAGAACGCCAGAAAGCGGCTTGGCAAGGAAGTTGTCTTTGTCACACAGACCGCAGGCACCCGCCGCAACGGGTTCATTCTCAATCGAGACTCGAACCGCATCTACCTCGTGGTCCCGTCTGACACCCGAGGGAACATCGCCAAGGTTGCATCGCGTCGCGGCATATCCGAGCGTGAAGTGCAGGAGGCTTATGAGGCCGTCCTGCTCCAGACCCTGCTCCACGAGAACTACCACCTCCACGAGGGTGTCGATGGTTCGGAGTTGACAGACGAACAGAAGGCTTCGCGTGCTGCGGTCCATTCGGTCCTGAGCCACGCGGCCAACGTCCGGTTCAACAACCGGATCATGGCTCTCGTGGATATGCGTGAAGCCGGTGTAATCGACGATGAGACATTCGCTCGCGAGTTGCGTGCCGAGGCTGCTACCGATCTCGTGACCCTCGGTCAGACCGGTGTCGAGGCGATGTTCCTTGACAGGGGCCTGCTCCGTAACTCGATGGCTCGACTTCGCATGCTGGCGAACCGCATCGGCGGTCCGAAGGAAGTGAAGGCTATCTCTCGGATCGTCCGGAACATGACCCGTGACGGACAGCCGATTGTCACGAGCCCTGAGGTGGTCGGCGAGACGGTGGAGATGTCTACCTCATACCCGTCTCCGAGTGAGCGGCCGGGCTACGACCCCGAGGCGGGCTACGCTCCGAACAGCGAAGTCCCAGCCCTTGCCTTCAGGAATGTGACGGCCGCAGATATTCAGGCCGCTCACCAGAAGAACATCAGGCAGGGATACCTGACTCCGTTTGAGACCGATGAACTTCAGGCCGCGATTGACAAGGGTGATGCGATCGCCCGAATGTCTCCCGACGGCCACTCCGGCTACGTCCTCAAGAAGACGGCGATCGGCTGGGATATTGGGGGCGTGTTCAACAACGAGGGAGGCGTCAAGGGTGCCGGACGCGCGGCACTGATCGACGGCCTATCTCTTGGCGGAAATACTCTGGATTGCTTTGACGGCTATCTGCCCCTGTTGTATGGTAACTTTGCGTTTATTGCCACGCATCGGATGAAGTTCAACCCGAAGCACGCCCCGCCTGCGTGGAAGATCGAATCCGACGGCGACCCCGATGTCGTCATCATGACCTTCACTGGAGCCACGAATGAAAAGCAAGCCCTCGTCGATCTCGCCGGGTACTACGCCGAAAACCCCGAAGCCAAGCGGAAGCAAGTCGGGGAACTCATCGAAGACTGGCCTAGTGACGCAAGCAGAACTTCGAGCCCATTTGTCCGAGAGGTACGACAAGAAGCAAGTCGCCTTGATGATGCGACAAATGAAATCGTTCGACGGGTTCTGAACCCAGAGTTCTCGACGCCGGGCCGTGAAGTCCTCCGGTCCCACATTCCCTACGTTGACTTCGCGAGGGTGGTAGCCAACCCCACCTCCGAGAGCGTTCTTCAACTGTTCGTTGATTACCGAGCGTTCAGCACTTTCAAGGCTGCCCCGAAGAAGGGCGAGATCAAGGCCGAGCAGGTTGCCCGGGAGATGGAATCTCTGGGTATGGCTCCCGACGAGGGCATCGCCCAGTACGTCGCCAAGCACTACAAGGAAGCGATCTCGGTTGCACCCTCGTCCACTCTTCGGGGTGACAGTGAGGTCTTTGGCCCGCGTGGTCGGGTCGAAACCGAACTGAGCAACATCTTCAAGGACAACCCGAGCCCCACGGCGGATCAACTGTCTACGGTCAAGGGTGCCCCCGTCCCTCGCGATGCGAAGAACGGGGTCGTGGTTGTCAATCACACGCCTGCTGGCAAGGGTGACCGGGAGAAGATGGCGGCAACCTTTGTTCGCAATGCAGAGGAGTGGCTCAAGGGATCTGGCACGAACTATGTCGTGACAGACAATGACGCCGAGGTCGAACGCCTGCTGAAGGATCACGACACGGTTGTGGTTTCGAGTCCTTCGGTCACCGCCCTGCACATGAAGCCGACTGTCATCGATCGGCACAAGGCACCCCGGGACTACGCCGAGTTCGTCGAGGCCGCCCGCGAGGCGGTGGCCCTTGGTCATCACAACTGGTATCGAGACTTCGGTCGTGAGTTCGGAGAACTGTTTGGCCGAGAAGCCTTGGTCGAGGCGGCCTTTGTCTTCGGCGTGACATCTGCCCAGTCGCCTGTCGAAGTCAACTTGGCCGACACCCTGTTTGTCATGAAGGCTGTCCGCGAACACCGAAGGCTCGGAAAGCCGTGGAACGTCGAAGCCGTCGCCGCGTCGATCTTCAACGTCAGGCGTCGAACCAAGCACACCAAGACCGGGACCGCCCTGCCATTCGTCAAGGACAACATGGCGAAGTTGATGGCGAGGTTCTATGTCAACGGGCTTGAGGACGCCGAGACTTCGATCAAGACCCGAACCTACTCGGGCAACATCGTGGCCGGTGGGCTCAACAACTTCTACCCGCATAGCGTTCAAGACCGCCACATGGCGGCGATGTTCGGGTTCAACCCGGGGTCGGTTGATTCGATCTCGGGCAAGTTCAAGACGGACAAGTTGCTGAAGGGTGACTATGAGAACCGGTACGCCTCGTACCTGACTCAGCGTCTCACGATGGAAGAAGGTCTGGTCGGGCTCACCCCCAGTCAAATGCAGGCCGCACTCTGGTTCTTCATCAAGTCTGGACGCAGCGTCTACGCGGATGTCGAGGTCAAGGAGAACGCCGGGGCGATCAAGGCATTCGAGGATGCCAACCCCGATGTCACGATGGGAACCCTTTCGTCGGCGATGAAGTTTGCCGAGTATGAGGTTTCCGACCTGCTGGCCGAGATGGATCTGGACCCCACGCCCATCGAGGTCGGAAACAACGTGCCCGGGTTCACGATGCACAAGTTCGGATCGACCGACTACTCGGCGGGCAGTGCTGAAGCACGGCGTCTGTCGGAGATCATGGCCGCGGACGGTGCAAGGGTGACCCTGTCTGGGTATCCCAACATCGAAGCCCCGGGCATTCTCGTTCCGGCCATGCCGATGCACGACTCGGTGATGGACGAGTTGCACCAGAACATCATCTCTGCTGTCACGGAAACCGATGGGTCTGTCCGCCTGCTCAATGACATGGGCACGCCCCACATGCCCCTCATGGGGTTCAGCGGTGCCGTGAACGGCGACCAGTATCAGGGCCTGCACATCATCCCGCTGGTCGGCAGCATCACCGACCCCGCGGCGGCTCGTGTCATCGGGTCCATCGTTGGCCTCGGAACCATGCAGCCTCGGATGGCAACGATCCAGAACACCCCTGACGGGGAGTCTTTGACCCTTCGTGTCAGCAGGGCTGACGGCGAAGCGATCCGAGATCGCGACGCCGACCGGATGAACAAGTCGTTGGGCGTATTCCACAAGGGCCACGGCGATGTGATCCAGTCGGTCGGTCCCGACGCCAAGTTCATCGAAGTCACAATCACCCCAAGGCCCGGAAGCAGCGTTGACAATGACGTTGTTGCCGCCAAGTACGAACAGGTATCGAAGGAGATAGCGAATGCGACAGGAGTCGAAGTACGGGCAGAAGCCTTCAGAAGCGAAGTCGAAATCACCGAAGCGTCCCAGTACGCCGGGGTCATCTCAGAGTCTGGTCTTTCTGCCGGACAACCATCCGACCTACTTGGAAGGGTTCTCAGCGAGGTCTCTACCCCGGTCCTCTCGGTCCTCGAATCAAACGGATTCGGGTTCAACCGAGACCGGTTCATCGAAGGAACGGGAATCGAGCGAGGCGTAGTCGAAGCCTCGATTCCGATGGTCGAGTTCTCAACCCCGGCTGAAATGGTTGGGATCATGCCTCTGGCAGACCAAGACGCCCTGCGTATTGACCCTGATGTCACTACGGTTTCGCCTGATACTGACTCCATGGGCGAAATGGCGGCGGCAGAACTTCGGTGGTGGTCGAGTCTGGAGCAAGACGACCGGCAGATGATCGGTGCTTGGGTCGCAAGTGCGGGATTCCAAGGCGACGGGTATACATACAGCGGTGTCTCTGACAAACTTCGCGAGCAGATTTATAGAGGCAGCCGCTCGTTCAGTGGGCTCTTCTGGACCGCCTCTCGGATTGTCGGCGGCATCAACAATGGCACCATGTCTGCGGACAAGGGGGTCATCGGCTCGATGCTCGGGAGCCAACTTGACACAAGGCTGGACACGGGGCGAGCCCGGGAAATAAACGAGGCGGTTGGCCGGGGTATCGCGGCCGGGCTTGAGTCGGTTTACAGCCGAGACAACCAAGATGACTTCGGGTTCATGTTCCCCGAACTGCTGTTCGATGTTCATGGCAACTGGCTTGGCAACCCCGTTCTTTACGGGACTGCGAAGGCTAACGGTCTTCAGCCCATGTTGAAGCATGGTCTCGATGACTTGCTCGGAGTCTATATCGCTGTGCCCCCCGAAATGACTGAAGAGGTCATCAACGAATATGCGCCCCGCTTGGTGTTCACCAAGGGTGAAGATGTGTTTGTCCAAATCGCACACGTTGGGAGCGGAATAAGCACAACTGATCTACTGCCGTCGGGCGAGTTGGCCCAGAGGATCACGACCGCAAACATCGTGGACTCACTAGGTGCGACACAGGTCATTCCTCACACCTTGCGATCTGCGATGGCGAGGGAGATCACCCGGGAGGTCACGCCCCTTCTGGATCAGTTCCACAAGAACATGAAGCGTTTCACCCCGCTTTACAACCGCCTTGTCAGGGCTCTTGCCAAGGCTCCCAAGTTGGAAGGCAAGGTGTACCGCGGGCACTTTGTTCGCCGAGGAGATTTCTTGAGCCGGTTCAGGGAGGGTGACATTTTCCGGACTGACACTCCGGCATCCATGTCAACCAACCCCAAGAGCGCGCGTGGATTCATGGGTGACAACACAGACGAGAATGTCCTTGACGCAAAGAGGATGGCGAAACTCGCCATCGCTGGAACGCCCGTCGCCCAGTGGCCCGATTTCCTTCGGGCCATATCCGGCAAAGATAACTCTGATACTTTCGGCCCGGGCCTTGACGACATGGCAATCATGTTCGAGATCCAAAGCAAGACCGGACGGCTTGTTCATACTCCGGGAATGATGGGAGAGCGAGGCGACCTTTCTCCCCAGAAGATCGGAGGCGTCCCGAAGCGTTCCCGTGGGTATCAGATTATAGATGACGATTCCCCTGAATCCAGAGAAGACAGAACTCTGGGCGATCTGCTGAGGCAAGCAGACGAAGCAGCGGACTTCCGTGGGCAGATGGCAAACGTCGCAGAAATTCTCCGGGATCAGGGCCACATGACCGCCGAAGAGGCGGCAGAGATTGGAAGTATCGAGGCATACACCAGTTCCCCAAGTGGAATCAGTGAAGGCGAGTTCGAGATCGCATCCATGCCGGGGACGGCTTACCAGATCATGCGAGTCGATCCCGTGAGCAACGTGATCACGCTCAGGGAATTGGATCCTGATCCGAATCGCGACAGCAGTCTCCCCGTGTTCGCTGAGTTCTCGACTCCGCCCCCGGCCACGCCCGCTCCGACCGAGCCTGACATTTCGACCGAGACCGCCAACTCGATCATGTGGCATCGCGATAAGGGCAGAAGGAAGCGTGCCGCGATGTACTTCCGACGATCGGTTCAGGACCGGTTCGTTGATCTGGACTATCTCCAGCGTGACATCGCTGAGGCATACGGAATGCCCCTCGACATCTCGGAAGATCCGATCGCCAAGATTAGATCGATGCCGGGAGAGGTGGCCCATCGGGCCGAGCGGTTCTCGAAGCGAGTTGTCGAACCCCTTGCCAAGGCGATCGCCAGAGCGGGCCTGACTCAGGCTGAGATGGGAGAGTATTGCTGTGCCATCCACGCACTCGATGTCAATCGAGAACTCGGGGCCGCAACCCCGGCCGTCGCTGGCGGTGCCATCGACTCCGGGCTTTCGGATGATGAGGCCAAGGCGATCATCTCGCGGATGGAGAACAGGGCTGACATTGACATCAACGAGGTCAACTCCCTCCAACAGCGGGTCGTCGGCATCGGCAGGCAGAACCTTCGCAAGGCGAAGAACGCTGGTCTGATCTCGCAGAAGCAGTTCGATGACATGAATGAGGTGTACCCGAACTACGTTCCGTTCTGGAATGCGTTCGATCCCAACATCGACTCGTCCACCCATGGTGCCGAGCAGTTCACGGTGCCCACCGAAATCTTCAAGGCGAGAACCGGGCGAACCGCGAACTCCTTGAAGGGGAACAATGCGTTCTTCCAAGACCGTCTGGCGGCTCTCGCTGACCAGAGATACCGAATCATTCGCAAGGGGCTGAACAACGAAGTCCTGAAGAGGATGCTGAAACTTGCCACCAAGACCGGCGGCAACCTGCTCAAGGTCTACAAGCCCGGCATCACCACTGTCGTTGACAAGGATGGATCCCACCGTGCGGTGCCCGACTCCTCTTGGATGCGTGACCCAACGGTGTTCCGTGTCATGATCGACGGGAACCCAGTTCTGCTTCAGGTGACCAATCCGGAACTGGCTTCGGCAATGCGGAAGTCGTCGATCGACCCCGGCCGTGCGATGAGGCTCATCATGCGTCCGTTCCAGATGTACTCAAGCGTGTTCCGTTACTTCACGACCCAGTTCGGCAACCCGGACTTCACGTTCACCAACCCGGCCCGTGACATCCAGACCGGTGCGGCTTCGATTGCTGGCGAAAACACGAGGCTGTCGGCCTACAAGAACGGCAAGGCCAAGCAACTCGGGGTCGTCGATCGGCTCCGGATCATCGTTAGATCCGGGATCCAGTTGCCAAACTCTTGGGGCGCAGTTCTGGGGATCGGGACCGAAGCGGCCCGCAGGGACTACGCCAAGTACCGAGCCCTCGGTGGGCGTCAGGGAATCTTCAAGGGTCAGGATCCGATGGAAGCACGCCGCATGCTCCGCGAGGCTGCGATGTCAGCCACGCCCGTGACAGGAGTGGAGAGCGGCTACTACAAGGGCAGGCGTGTTGTTCGCGGAACCGTCGGGACGATCGCCAAGGTCTGGGAAGCCGTCAACATGATGTTCGATGACGGCATCAGGTTCGCGGCTTACCGCCAGTTGGTCCGAGAGGGGGTCCACCCGGAGAAGGCGGTCGAGACGGCGAGAGACTTGACCGTAGACTTCTCTCGGATGGGCACCGCGGGGCCTGTCGTCAACACCCTGTACGTCTACAGCAACGCGACCATTCAGGGTTCGACCAAGACCATGCGTCTGCTCAAGTCGAAGACCGGCAAGACGATCATCGGTGCCTACATCATGGCGGGTGTCATGAGTGAACTCTGGAACGATGACGAGGAAGACCGGGATGAGAACCTCCGAGACGACTGGGACCAGATCCCCGACTACCAGCGTGACGCTGACATGCACATCCGACTTCCGGAGGGCTTCGGCTCCGACGAAGACGCGGCTGGCTACTTGAAGATCCCTGTTGCCTACGGTCTCGCCGTTCCATTCGTGGCAGGGCGAAGGCTGGTCAGGATGATCAAGGGCAAGGACACGATCGGCGAAGGCAGCATGGCGATGCTGAATGCAGCGATCAGTCAGTTCGTCCCCGGCGGATTCGGCCAGCCTCTGTCAGCAGAAGATCCTCAGGGTGCCATGATCAGCACGGTCAAGGCACTGTCTCCAGACATCTTCGACCCAGCCCTCGGGCTGATGACGAACACCGACTGGCTCGGCCACTCGATCTACAACGAGCCCTTCCCGACTGACCAACTCAAGAACCGCTCGGCCATGGGGCGTGACACGACCGCCGAGTACTGGAAGGACGCGGCAGGGATGGTCAACCTGATGACCGGAGGAGACGAGGTTCTGCCCGGGGCCGTGTCAGTTCAGCCCGAGGTCATCCCGTTCCTGCTGAACGCTGTGTTCGGCGGCACGGCCAAGTCAGGGGGCAGGTTCATGGACATGCTTGAGCAGGGCATGCACGACGACTGGATCCGGAAGCACTACCCGGACGAGGCTGACACGCTGATCATGGATCGTGGTTACGACAAGATCCCTGTCATCCGAAGGTTCTTCAGCACGACCAACCAGCCGTACGATGATCGCACCGCCTACTACGAGTACAAGAAGATCGGTGACAAGGCCGACCAAGCGATCCGGGAGTACGATGAGCGGGGCGACTATGACAAGGCCCAAGCAATCGAAGACGCATCCGCCCCCGCCCTCGCGATCAGGGACATGACCAAGGAGGTCACCAAGTTGCGGAAGCAAATGCGTGACACGAAGGCGGCGATGCAGGCCGAAGGAATTGATGACATGGAGATCAAGGTCGAGATGCGTCGATTTGCTGCTGACATCAGGCAGATGCAGTCCGAGATCGCGGTCGCTTACCGAGAGGAGGAGCGGTATGCCGAGACCGAAGCGGGCTCCGACTAAGGAGATCAAGTGCAGTTCCGATCTCGTTGACTGGATGAACGATGTCGGCATGGTGCATGGGCTGCCTGTCAGGGACGTGGTCGATGCGATCGTCGGCGACTTCTACATGCAGGCGAAGGAAGACCAGTGGCTGCGGGATCGGATCATGCAGCAGCACGTTGAAATCACTGACGCGAGGCCAGCGTTCTGTTATCTCGATGAGAGGGGGCTGGCTCGTGTCAAAGCGAATCGTGATCGTCGGCTGAAGCAGGCCGGGATCGAAACCAAGAAAGGCCAGTCGATTCCTGACTGGCTCAAGTAGGAGCGTGACATGCCCAACGTGAATGGCAAGAAGTACCCGTACACCAAGGCTGGAATGGCCGCCGCGAAGAAGGCCGCCTCGAAGAAGAAGACGGCCAAGAAGCCGATGATCTCGTCGAAGAAGCGAGGCAAGCGATGAAGAAGCGAGGGCTGTACGCCAACATCAACGCGAAGAAGAAGGCTGGAAAGAAGATGCGGAAGAAGGGTGACAAGGGTGCCCCGACTGACAAGGCGTTCCGCGACTCGAAGAAGACGGCGAGGAAGAAGTAATGGCCGCGAAGAAGAAGGGTGCGATGAAGGGCTGCGGTGTGAAGAACGGCTGCAAGTCCAAGAAGGGTGGGCTCACCGCGGCGGGCCGCAAGAAGATCAACCGGAAGACCGGTTCAAATCTGAAGGAGCCTGTCACAGAGAGCAACCCAACCGGCAAGCGGGCCGCACGGAAGAAGTCGTTCTGTGCCCGGTCGCGTGGCTGGACCGGCGAGCGTGGCAAGGCTGCACGCAAACGCTGGAAGTGCTGAGTCCAAAAACAAACAAGCCCCCCCACCCGTAAGGGTGAGGGGGGCATTTGTTGGGGGGCCGTCCGGAGACCAATCCTGACCCCCCGAAGAGATCCGCCGGTGGTGAGGCCGACGGATCCGGGGGGATTGTATCAGTGACAGGCAGGAAGCGGCGAGACTTACTTTATTACTCGCACTGGGCACTACCTTGGGTAGTCTAGTGACCCAGACCGGATTCACCCCTGCGTCGGGGCACCCCTCATCGATTGACTCTGGGGTGGGCTGCTGGCCTTCGTCCGTGCGTTCCCCTCCTCAAGGCGAGGGGATTCCGCCACGCTTCCGTAATCACACCCACGGCCGTGAGCATGACGCCTGTTCATTTTTACTTCACGGTGAACACCACGCTGCCCTTCCGTCCCGGGATGGTGACGGTGATCACCGTCCCCTCCGGAGTGAGTTGAAGGTATCTCGTCAGAAGGCTGCCGTCGTCACGCCCGTACACACCGGGTTCGAGCAGTCTGGCCGCCTCCTTCTCGACCCGTTCGACGCGGGCCTTGCCCGTCTTGATGTCGATGGCCTCCTGAATCTTGCCCATCGCCACCATGTTGAGCATGGTGAAGTTCTCCTTGAGCGGCCTGCCGTTGGCCTCGTTTTTCCTGACACGTTGCTCGACCCGGACGATCCGGTCGTACTCCTCGCCGGTCATGTCAACCACGTCGTTCCGAGTCAGGCCCGCTTCGAGCCTCGCCTTCATCAGGCTGCCGCAGTTCTTGTGATCGTTGTAGGTCCGCTTGTTCCGCTTGGTCTTCATGGTCGGGTCTCCTCAAAATGGGGGTGATTGGATTTCTCGCTGGTCGAGGTGGATCCGCACGGATCCCCAGACCTCGGACAGCATGCCGTATGGCAGGTTGTTGCAGGCTTTCGCCTTGTAGTTCTCGTAGTCGATTGACATGACTTGGAGAAGGATCAGTTGGGCGACCCGCTCCCGGCCGGTGATGACACGGAAGGGGTAGTCGTTGTTGGGGGTCTCGATGATCTCACGCTCCGAGAAGCCCACCTCGTAGAGATGCTCGGCCTGTCGCGATCGAACCATCAACTGGCTGTGATCGTGTTCTGCCACGCCGTCGTCGGCGTATCCGTTGGTCGGGTCGAACTCCACGATCGAGAGTACGCCGGTCTTGGTGAATATCCACATCAGGAAATCTCCTTCTTCGCGAGGCTCATGAGAACCGCCTCGCAGTTGCCGGGGTTGGTGTGAAAGTAGTACCTCTCCTCCTCGACCGATCCGTCGTCGAGGCAAACGTGGCTGTAGTAGATTCCGAATCCGAACTGATGGATCAGTTCGGCTTGCCGCTTTCGGCACGCCTCGTTGGCCTTGCTTCCGACCTTCGTGGCGGGCATCCAGAACGTGGATCGCTTGCGGACTTGTTTGAGGTCGTCGTGGCCCTCGCGGTAGGCGTCGGCAACCTCGAAGGTTGCGATGTGAGTCTCGCACTCGACTGTGAATCTGGTGTTCATGATTGGTCTCCGGTAAGGGTGAATGGGTAAGATACCACACGTCTGGCGTGCGTCAAGAGGAAAGGTCAAGAATCTCCAAGTTTTTCACGATCACACTCAAAGGAACACGCTGCGTACCCAGCGATGTCGAGCAGGTTGTCCTTCTGCGGGACGGCCTGATGCCGGGCGACCTTGTCCAGAACCATGATCTGTGCCCACTCGCCCGTGGTCAGCGGGCGGGTGAGGACGTGAGCGAAGGCCGCGTTGACCATGCCCACCGTGCGGGCGAAGTGAACCTCGGGCGGGCCGTACTTCGCACCACGCTGGTCGGTGGCATGGATCGCATCGGCCAGCAGTCTGGCCCGGGGGGTGATGGCTTCATCTTTCATGGGTGTCCTCCTTTGGGAAGATGACGAACAGGGGAGCGACGAGTACGCCGAGGCAGAACATCGCGACGATCAATCCGATCCGTGTCAGGACTTTCATGCTGCCACCTCCCACCAGTCGGGGGCACCGTGGCGGCATCGAGCCCACGACGCGAACCGGGACTTGTCTGCAAGGTAGTACCTGCGGTACGCCCTGACAGGGTCGATGTCACGATACTCGTCTGGCATGGCTTGAGCGAACGGCGTGAGGCCGAAGCCCTTGACCATGTCGGCACGGTCGGCCATCTCGCGGATCGGGATGTCACAGGCGTGCTGCTTCCCGAACCGCTCGAAGTATTCTTGACACAGGGCTTCGCCATGCATCGCGAGCCAGTTGAAATTGTCATAGGTCTGGCCCGACCAGACCGTGCAGGGGTGATGGTGATACCCGCCGCGGTACGGTCGGCCCGCCTGTGTCAGCGGCATGTGCATGTCAGCGGCACCGTTGGCACGCAGGGCCGACGCCATCATCTGTGCTGACTCGACACACATCTTGGGGATGTGCTTGTCACACTGGTACTGGGCCGCACGCACGGGGTTGTTGCTTAGGACGAAGATGTTCATGGCTTGGTCTCCGGGGGTAGGGGTGAGGGTGAATCGGCACTGTGCCGCTGGTTCCAGTTGTCTTCTTCGGCGATCTCCTCGGGCGTCATCACGCACGAGTCGCAGATCCCCGGGGCGTCGGGGTCGAGCGGTGATCCGCATGTCGGGCAGTTGTTCATCGTCGTTCCTCCAGAGTGATCGCCCAGTCGGAGAGCGGCTCCACGCTCTCGTCCGAGCAGCCCGCACAGCGGGTGTGGACGCCCTCCTCCGTGACATGGGTGTCGAGATACCACTTGGTCCCGTTGATCACGGTGGGGTTCCGGTGGTCCGGCTTGGTGTAGATCCTGCCTCCGCAGTGGGGGCACTTCCGTCCTGACGTTGTCCCCGACTTGGGGCGGTGGCTGAACTGCTTCATCGGTTGGTCTCCGGGTTGAGGTTGAATGAAAGTTCCCACCCCCCGTGAAGGGGGATGGGAACCGGAGGGGAGAAAGAGATGACTAGAGGGAGAGCAGGGCTCGGTGCATGGAGCCTGCGACATCGTGCCTGCTGCACTCGACGACCGCGTCGCACGCATCATGAACCTTGAGTCGCTTCATGTCAATGCACACCGCAAAGTAGGTGACGCCACTGGCTCGCTGCCGCGTGATGTACTCCACGCACTCATCCTCGGCAAACGTGCCGCCATCGGACAGGACGAACACCACGCGACGGTGGTCGGAGTGAGACTCGGCGGTGACCCGCTCGCGAATCAAAGCAGGGAGCAATTCGGTTCCGCCCTGCTCCAAGCCCGACAGGTTCATGGCGGGGGTGACACGGCCCGGAGACTTGATGTCCGTACAGTGATCACTGAAGCCGATGATCTGGGTGGGGCATCCGAGCGTCTCGGTTGCGTCCGCGATCATCCACGCGGCCAACTTGGTATCGACCATCCGGACATGCATGCTCCAAGACTCGTCCATGAGGATCGTGACCTTGGTTTTGACCGCACGGTCAACCCGGCGGCGATTGAAAGCCGACACCGTCTGGCCCGACGCCACGCCCGGGAGCGTGCGTCGGTCGATGCGGTGGCCCGACTCCCGGGGGAGGGACCAGTGAACCCGGTCGCGTGACATCAACTGGTCACGCAGGGTTCCGGCGATCCGCATGGCACCGGGGTGGATCTGGTTGTACGAGACGTACGAGCCGGGCGACGGCCTGTGGGCACGCTGCGACTTCTGCACGGCATCCCCCCACGGATCGTCATAATCGTCCGCACGCTCGATCATGTCACCGATGGCTGCGACCTTGGACGCTTCGTTCGGATCGCCGGGCTCGTCGGACCAACTCGAACGTCCGCCGCCCGGGGTGCCGTCGCTGTCACCGTCGTCACTGTCGCCGTCGGTGTCACCGTCACTGTCGCCGTCGGTGTCACCGTCACTGTCACCGGTGTCACCACTGTCACCGTCGCCGTCGTCGCCGTCGGTGTCACCACTGTCACCGTCGCCGTCAACTTCGCCGGAGTCAGCACGCGACTCGCCATCGTCGCCACTGTCGCCGTCGTCGTCTGAGAATCCGCCATCCCACGGTGGGTTGCGGTCGTCGTGGAGATCGTCGTCGCCACTGTCGCCGCCACCGTCGTCCTCGTCACCGTCGCCGGTGTCGCCCACCTCGCTCGGCGGTTCGACATCCTCGGCCTCCAGTTCAGAGATCGCATCGACGACGAGGTCGGTGAGAAGGATTGCCAGTTCCGCCGCGGCCTTGGCACCGAGGAACTTCGGGCGTTTACTGAGCGTGCCCAAGAACTTGTCGTACTCGGTCAGGTCAATCCGATCGAGGATCGCCCAGCCGTGAGGGCAGTACGAAGCACGATCGCGGCTGACGCCCTGCCCGTACCAGATGACCGCGTGACATGCCTGAGCGAATGAGGTCAGGCCCTCGCCGGTGTTCTTGGCGAGACACGAGTCGTTGATCGCCTTGATCGTGCCGACCGTGCCCGGCAGTTCGCTCATGGACTTGGCCTCAATGCGGACATCCTCGATCGCATTGAACATGGTGTGGCGTTGGTTCGCCAACTTCTCGACGTACACCCTGCCCTCCATCTTCTCACGCAGGAGTTTCACTCCATCGAACGAGTTGTATCGGATGTGAGCAGTCTCGTGGTCGAAGTAACCACGAAGGAGCCGAGCCTCGGCAGAGTTGAGGTCGGGCTTGATGCCCGGGAGATAGACGGTCTTGCCATCCGTCATCGGGGGGCCGGACTCGACACGGATCAAGCGGTTGGTGCTGCTGGTTGCAGTAGCAGCGATTGACAGGACATCGGGGGTGAGTCGGTAGTTCATGGCATGGTCTCCAAGAAGGGGTGAGAAGGCGAATGATACAGGACAACCGGGGGGGATGTCAATCCCCCCCGGGGTGAAACGATCACCAGTTGAAGCAGGTGCGGGTGAGTTCCCGCAGTGCGTGCCGGTCGTGTTCCGGAGTGGAGGTCATGACCCGCCACGCCCAAGCGGACTTGGGGTCTTCGCCCCGGCCACACGCCCGTGCCCACGCCAGCAACTGACGGAGGACGATGGGCTGCGTGACCTCGCCCGACTCGTTCCGGGTCATCTTGGCACACTTGACCGCGGCCTCGGCCTGCTCGACCGGAGCCCCGGCGTTGACGAGGAGTCGAGCCTCCGCCTTCTCGGGCAGGTACGCGACGGTGTAGGTCGCGTTCCACCGAGAGGTGAAGGCCGTGTCACTGACCTTCGCGGATGCGTGCCGCCCGGTGATGTCACCGAGCCCGCTGGTGTTGGCAGTCGCGACGAACCTGATGTTCGACGGGACGACCAACGTCTCCTCGGGTGACACCACGAGGGTGTCACCCTCCAGCACGCTGTGCATCAGCGACTGGACCTCGGGCACGAGGTGGTCCACCTCGTCGAGGACCGCGACGACCACGGTCTCGGGGTGGGCGATCGCCCACCGGACGGCCTGAGTGACGTGGCCGTCCCGCCACACGAATTCCCCGCCGTTGCCGATGACCCGCTCGGCGATGAGGGAGAGGTCGGTCGCCCCCTCACCGCACGGGATCAGGAAGAACTTGGCACCGGTGTGGGCACACACCTCACGGATGCCGGAGGTCTTTCCAACGGACGGAGGCCCGACGAGGCGGACCGAGTCGCCCGCCATGATCGACGCTGCGACCTGCGGTGCCGATGCCGTCGCGGTGAAGTCGGCGACCTCGACGACCGCCTGCCAAGCGGTGAGGTCGTACCCCTCGATCGGTGCCGGGCCGTGCCCGCCATCGAACTTGGGGAGAGTGACGCCGTCGATCTCGACCGTGCCGTCACCGACCTTGACATCGGTCTTGACAGGGACGAGGGCCTTGGCACGCTCGATCGCCGCGTCCCGCTCGGCGATCGCCGCGTCGCGAGCATCTCGGGCCTCGCCCGCCGCGTCCTCGGCCTTGGCACGCTCGGCCGCATCGTGTTGGCGATGCCGATTGACGGACTCGATCAACTGCTGGGCACCGTGCCCCTTGCGGGCCAGATCGACCAAGTCCCGGTGCGTCATGGCATCGGGATTGAAGTCGCTGTCACCGGGAGACGGCGGCGGCTCGACCGGCCCCGTCTCGATCGTGACAACGGGAGCGTCGGGCTTGGCCGCGACATCCATCGCATCCTGCGAGTGGTAGCCGCTGCCCGAATCCGAGTCACTGTCGCGGAGAAACTCCAGTTGCTCCGGGTGGGCGTCAGCACGGTGCCACCACGGAGCCGCGGCGACGACAGCGTTCGGCTTGTAGTTGTCGATCAGCGGGTGATCCATCTCCGAGGACTTCGGGTACTGGATGCCCTTCACGCCGATCAACTGCGAGAAGAGCCGCCGTTTGACGGTCGCGGAGGACAGGGTCGGGACGACCCCGGCGTGGCCCGCACCGTTGACACGCTGGACGAGCCACTCCCACGTGACGGTATCGACCGGTCCATCGATGCCGGGAGTGACACAGGGCTCGGCCTTGCTTCCGTTCAGGCCGAGCGATCGAACGTACCCGAAGTACCACGCCATGGCGGCGTCGCGTTCCCAGTCGAGGACTTGACCACCGACCGAGTCGTAGCAACCGAGGAAGCCCTTCGTGGAGCGGGAGATGTAGGCCGCCCGCAAGGCGTTCTTCTTGGTCAACTGCGTCGGCTTCGTGCCGAGGGGGTACTGGGTGAAGTAGATCCGCGGCGAGCGACTGCCGGGGGTCCACGGGGTAACAACCCAGAGACGAAGGGACGACTTGTCCGGCGCATCGAGGGTGTACGCCGAACCGTAGTTCTCAACAGGATAGATCGGGGAACGGGGGATGAGGGTCATGACTGGTCTCCAGTGAAGAGGGGTGAAAGCGAACGAAGGGGCAGGATACCGTACGATCGGCACCCTGTCAACATTGACAGAGAATCAATCGCCCGGTACGGTGGAGGACCACCGTACCGGGCGGGGGTGTGTGTCAGTGGTTCTCGTCGAGCGAGAACACGATCGTGTCTCGGCACCACTGCCGACCGTGATCGTGAAACCCGCAGACGCAGTAGCCACCGGGAACATGGTCCGACGGGACAACCGTCACTTCCATGCCATGCCGATCGGCGAAAACCTTCGCGACGTAGCGGGCATCGTCGAACCCGAACACCATCGCATCGGTGGGCTGGGGTTCTGAAACGGCGTAGGTGCCGGTGAGCAGCACCTGTCGGTCATCGGCCGGAACTCTGAGCAGGCCGCATCGCGGGATCGTGTTCATGACTG
>Ga0070753_1000711_pt1 | contig 19626 bp, 24 predicted proteins | sample VirMetDEL_Aug_31_FD_77441 | JGI IMG/M metagenome (GOLD analysis project Ga0070753, IMG submission 77441) | Aqueous microbial communities from the Delaware River and Bay under freshwater to marine salinity gradient to study organic matter... | ecosystem: Environmental > Aquatic > Marine > Coastal... | reverse complement strand
ACCAGATATAATAGTTAATCTTCTATCTGTAAAATATAAATCATTATCTGAATTTATTGCTAATGTTGTCATAATTTTATTCTATTTTAAGTTACGGGTCCAGATGTTCCTACACCAGGAGTTACACCAGAATGAGTATGAGTAGCAAAATCTTTTCCACCAATTAAAGCTGTAGCTCCTTTTAATTCAGCTGTCGCTTCAACATTTGCTGCGGTTACTTTACCAGAAATAGTAACATCTCCGGTAATATCAACATCACCTGTAATATTTAAATTAGGAGTTGTTATATTAGCTTCTGTTGCATTAATATCAATAATCCCTGAAGGTTTTAATTTAACTTCTGACCCATCATATTTTATTAATAAATCTGTATTATTAGCAGCCGGTGAAGTTGTTGAAAAAGGATTTAAACCTAAATGAGCAACCGCATCAGTTAAATTATTTTGTCTAGGATCATCAGGAGTTACTTTATCACCTACATTTAACCATTCTTCTAAGCTTCTTTCAGAAAAAACTAATAAAACATTATCACCTACATTTACGGGAAAAGTAATAGAAGCCCCGCCTGCTGCAGGATGAATTACCGGAACATTATGAATAATTGGTAAAACTATTTCTTCACCATCATTATATGTTTGATTTAAAGCCGGTTGAACCTTAGCTCTTTGTTTTGTATAATCATATTCAGTTATTTTACCTGGCATACAAATATGCATATCTGCAATTCGATTAGCCATAACAATGTTTAATAGTTCTATTGTATTCATTTTTCTATAGCTTTAATTGTGCATAACCAGGGACCCTCATGAGTATCACCTGTAAATTTTGTACTTTTCACATAAAAAGTTCCATCAACAGAATCACTTTGAACTTTAATTAAAACTTTTGGTTGAACTGAAGGTATAATTAAAGAGGTTATAATCCAACCATCAATTAATTTATTATTTTCACTTTTAGTTTTAACCTTTTTTTCTTTAAATCTTTTAGGCTTATCTATTAATCCTGTTCCAGGTGATATAAATTGAGCTATAGTTTGAGTATTAGACTCATTAGGTTTACTAATAATTAAAACATTATTTGCAATTGTCCATTCATATCCTATTCTTTTAACTACTGTATCTAAAACTGTTCCGGGGCTTCCTACAAAAGAAAAACCTTGTTTATAAACATAATTAGGAAGAGTAGAGTAATCAGCTTTAGCTAAATTTAAATCACCTACAATTTTATCAATAATTTGTTTAGTATTTGAATTTTCAATAAAAGATAAAGATAATTTCTTTTGAGTTAAAGGAATATAACCATCTTTGCAAGTTATTTTAGTAACAACATCATTTTCATTAAAATCATGCTCATAAGAAACAACATTACCTATAAATAAAGTGCTTAACTCTTCATTATCATAACCTATTTTTAAAATAATAGACGTATCTTTTTCTTCAAGTAAACCTATAGTTTCATCTGATAAATTATAAATATTAATTTTTCCCGTATTAGTTTCTTTGTTATCATCCATATCAATATCAAAAGAAACTCTTACACCATCAAGCAATTTGCCTACTGAGCCTATCTTACCTATTAAAATTTGTGCTTGACGGTTAAATAATCTTCCCATAATTATATTGATTGCACCTCTTCTAAAGTTAAATATAATAATTTAGCTTCACCTGAAGAAAAACTATTTCTATTTATTGAAGCTTGAGTATCAGCGATTTCACAATAAAAATCTCCAGTTGGCAATGAATTATTTTTATGAGAAAAAAGCAAAGGATAATTGGCAACAATTTTTATTCCTGAAAGTAATAAATTATCATCTTCATCCCATATTGTCATTGACCAAAAAGCTCCTTCAGTATTATAAACAAAACCTAATTTATAAATTACCGATTCTAATTCAATTGTAATAGTATGATTAGGATTGTCTTTTATAGGTATTATTATAGCCATAATATTTAAAATAATGATTTAACAAATTGCCCTAAACTTATAGTAGACTTAGGCTCAAAAGCTTTTTCTGTTCCTGTTTGTCTACCAAAACTACTTTTCTTTTTAGCACTATCAGTTTTTATTCTTGAATTATCCAAACTAACTAATTGGCTTTCAACTATTCTAATTTCTTTAAAAACAGCTGTAAATCTTAAAGTTTCTCCGCTATTAGCTTCATCTGGAAAATTCAAACTTGATAAAAGCATATTAGAATAACTTTTGTATTTCATCACAAGAGTTATAGGCTCTTTTTCATTTTTTATTCTATATAATTCATCATGAGCATCTTTTAATCTATTAGGTATACTTCCAGAAAGTAAAGTTGTTACTTGAGTTATTTTAGAATTTTTTAATGAAAATTTACTGATTATTCCACTGACAGAAATTTCAGTAGGTTCATCTTTAGCATTATCAGTATTAAATCCGCCTTCAATTGGATTATTACTAATAGATACTTTTTCAGTAATATTCCTTGATGAAACAATATCTACTTCTAGTTTACCTAGTTTTTGAGTAAATGGTTGTTTAAATATTATTGACGCTGCTTCGCTAAAAAAACTCATTGTGCTCCTAATTCAATATATGACTGTCTATTTTCTTCTTGTAATGCTTGCTTAACTGCATTTTTTAAGCCTAAAGCATCACTTGCACCCATTCCAGGTGGAACATTGACTGTCAAACTGTTATTAACTGTTCTTTGATTATTAAAATTAGCAGGGGTTGATTGTGGACCTGAAGCAACAGCAGTTTGAGCATTTGTTACAACAGTATCTTCTCCGCCTAATCCTGTAAAATCTTTAAACTTACTCCAAACACCGCTTAAATTCATTTTTGATAACCAAGAAAAAGCTTTTTCAAATAAACCTACAATTTCTTTCCAATAAATAATTATTAATGAAGTTGCAGTAATAAAAGCTCCTATTGGATTTGCTGCCATTACAACACCTAAAACTCTAAATGCAGCAATTATTTTTGGAAGAAAACCGACCAATAAAACAATAGGCTTAACTAATAAATTAAATCCTAGAACAGCAAGACTTAATATTCTTGCTATTGCACCTATTGCTAATAATAAAGGACCGGCTATAGCTAAAAATAAACCTATAGTTAAAATAACTTTTTTACCTTTAGCATCTAACCTGGCAAAATTATTAGCAACTTTAGTTAACCATTCGGCAAAAGCTGCCATTTTCTCATTAACTTTAAAAGTCTCATCCAATCCTCTACCTACATTTACTCTAAGTAAAAAGAAGGCATTTGAAATTCTGTTTGTACTTGCTCTAATATTTCTTGATCCTTTTTGAATTGCAGCCCCATATTTTTTATCAATTACTGCAGCAACATCTTGAAGAACTTTTGATGAAACTTTACCTTGTTCCATTAATTTTAAAAATTCTTTTGTTCCTACACCCATCGCTTCAGCAAATAAATCAACAGCACCTGGAACACTATCGCCTAACTGCAATCTTAATTCTTCAGCCATTACAGTTCCTTTTGACTGCATTTGTTGTAAGGCTTTAATAATTAATTGGGTTTGAGCAGCAGGTAAACCTAAAGCAGTTGAAAGGCCTAAAAAACTTTTTGCAGTTTTTCTAGTAACTTCTAAACTATCTTTTGAAGAGGCTAAATATTGAACGTAAGGTTTTTGAATAGATTGAAGAGATACGCCTAATTCTTCAGCAGTTTCTTTTAAGAATTGCATCTCGCTAGCTATAGCATCATCTATATTTCCTTCTTTATTAAATTTAGCTAGGATTGAAGTTAATGAAGCTTCTAAACTTTGAACATCAGCAGCAGCCTTAATAGAAGCTGCACCCATAGCAGCAAGAGGCAAAGAAACTACTAAACCTAATTCACGCCCCATTCTGCTAAATGATTCGCCTGTAGCTCTTAAGCTTCTACTTGTTTGTTTTAATTTTGAGTCTACTTGATTTAAAGCGTTTAATACTGGCTTAGCATTCGCTTGAAAAGTAACTATTAATTCTTTAAGACTTGTTGCCATTGTTTTCTGTATTAGTATTTAAATCATCCTGCTCAAGTTGTTCGCATGCTTTCCTAAAATCTAAGATTGCATTTAACTTTAAAGCGTCAATAAAATTTAAACTTTCAATTTCAGAATAACTAATTACTTTATCAACAACAAGTCTCCAAATAAATAACTCATCTAAAATATCTGAGTCTAATTTTTTTACTAACCCTTCTTTGCGTCTTTCAAGAACTGTTTTAACCCTTCCTCCATTGGAGCTAGCATCGGAATCTTCTTTACTAATATTGAAACTATATTTAGTGAAAAAAAACCATTCATATCTAGCACCTCCATAGCAAGTTCTATAGGGCCATCTAAATTATCAGAAAAAACTGTATTAAAATTGTCAGAATTATCTAAGCCTATTCCATTAGCTGAACAGTTTTTAAACAATTTTAAAAACATATCTTCTGGAATCTCATAGACTAAACCTGCAACAGCTTTTAAAATAGCTCCTGAATCTTCGCCGAAAGATACATCATTTCCAACTTGTCTTTTTACACTTTCAACTAATTCTTTTCTTAGTTTTAAAGCTTCTAAAGCATTAAATTGAATTATAGTAACTTCATGCTCGCCAATTTTAACTGATTTTGTTTTGATAGCCATAATTAATTATTTCCTCCTAAGTTAACAACATAAGTTGATCCAGTCTTGATCATCCATTCCCTTTCTTTTGCTTCATTACCAAATGAAGTTGTAGGATGTTTAACAATCCAGGCAGCAGTTGCTGAAATTAAAGTATTTCCTGATCTATCTTTAATTAAAATAGGAAGAGGAGCACTTGCAAGACGATCAGCATTATGAATAGCTGAAAGAACCTGGTTTGTTGGAGAAGTTTGACGAAGCCTTAAAGTAATAGTTAAGAAGTTAGAGTTATTTTTAACTCTATCAACATAACCATCAGCTCCACCTACTGAATTAAAAGCGTCATTTTCTTCAGCTATTTCAACAGCATCACCTTCAGCAAATCCTGTAATTTGAGACACACCGAAGATAACACTTAGTTTTTTAAAATCGAAAGTTCCTATTGATTGAGACATAATATATTTTTATTTAAAGTTATTATACGGAAAGGTTACCAGCAATGGCAATCTTATTAACTGCACCAGCTAAAGTAGCTTCAAAAGTTACCCCTGAAAATAATCTGGCTAATCTATCAGCTTCAGCTATATCAGCAACATCAGGAACAAAAATTGTATAAATACCATTACCTTCAGCATCAGAAGCAATTAAGCCATTAGCTACACCAATATCTAAAATTTCTCTAATGTCATTTTCAATAATATCGCCACCGGCATCAGTATAAGGTATTTTTTCAACATTAATTAATGTTGAATATAAATTTTCTTGAAGTCTTGCTTGTAACCAATCAGCTCCACGAATAACGTCAATATATTCACCGCTTGCAACAGTACCATATCTAGTAACTGAATTTCCAGCAATAGATTCATAAGTATTTCCATTATTACCAAATACTCCTGAAGCACCTGATTCAGAAGATAATAATTCATCAGCAACAATACCAGATAAAGTTTTAAATGCCCAGTTTGAAGAACCAGGAACAGTTGGTAACATTCTTCCAAACCATGCAGCATCAGCAAAATAACTAGCTGTATCACCATTATAAATAGTCATAGTTCTATCATAACCTAAAGCTTTTAATTGATACATTAAGCTTCCTGTTTGAGCAACATCTAAATTATCAGCATCAGAAGTTCTAGCCAAAAATACTCTTTTCAAAGCTTCAACTTTACCTGCAGCACTTAAAATGTCAGCTTCAACATTTGAACTAATTGTTAAGCCATACCAAGTAGAATCATAATCAAAACATTTTTGAATTGCATTTGACCAGGTTTCTTGAGCAGTATAAGAACCTGAACCGGTAGCAGGAGTTGCTGAAGGCGTTGAAGCAGCTGTATATTGGAAATTATCATCATCAATTTTAGTAATTTCAAATGTTCCATTATATTCAGCTTTATTAAATCCTGTAACTGTTACAGAAGCACCTGACTCTAAATTATGAGCAGTTTTATTAATATTAACTAAATCTCCGGAAGGATTAGTTGCGGCTGTAATTGCTGTTGAAGTAGCAACAACCTTTTTTCCGATATAAACAGAAGGAGGAGTTTTTTCTTGTGAAAAAGCAGCAAGAGCCATTTTATATTCTGTATCAGTTTCAGCAAAATCAACTAAAACTTCAGTTACATTAGCATAACTTTTTACTCTTCTATCTAATTTCATGCTTTCACCTAAAATCATCTGAATACCAAAACCTTGTTGGGTTACGGTTTTAGTTGAAAGACTAATTGAAATATCAATTATCTGATCTAATTTATTTGACATATTTATTTTCTTTTAATTATTATTAAAAATTAATCCACTGTAAATTCTATAGAAAATGGATCAACACTATTCTCACTTTGAGCAGTGCCATCAACATCTATAGAAGTAACAGCTGGAACAGTATCTCCTGCAGCAGAATAATTTTTAGAAATTCTAAAAATTATTTCAGCTGCAGCTCTTGTTTCAAAACTATTACCAATAATAGTTGTTATATCAGTAGCCTCACTTTCTAATCCTACATATGCTAATTTATTTTGACACAATAATTCTAAATTGGAACTTAAATTTAAAGAACTATCTAAATTTGTCAAAATATCCATTCCTGTTTCACCAACAGCTATTAATGATAAAATTACTTCTCTATCTCCTTGCGTCTCAATTTCTTCAGTAGCATTTGGCTTACTTTCCCAATCTGTTCCTCCTGGGTTTCTAACAGTTGGTATTTTTAAAACAATATAATCACCATTAGGAGTAGGGGCATTCTGATCTGACCAGATAACTGGCTTACTTGTTAATGTAGTAATTACAGTTGCAATATTTGTTTTTAAATCTATAAAATTTATTGACATATTAAGCTCCTATTGGTGGTACGGCGTCATTTGTTACCCTCTTAGCAACAAAAACTTTATAATGGTTAATCACATTATTTCGCCAATTAAAAGTCCTAATTACTTCATGATCAACTCCATCAATTACAACAAAATCAGGATTTAATCCACTTCCTTTAATTATACCATTCAATTTTATATCTGTATATAATTTTGTTATTTCTTCTTCTCTTCTATTTTCTGGCAATAACTTCATATCACTACCTGAAATCGGTTGAATACTTGCTTGAATTTCAAATGTAGAATCTGCTCCGGTAACTTCAAAAAATCCTGCAGCATTATAAGAACCGCTAGCTTTTCTTTTGACTGTCAATGTTTGTCTAAAACTACTCATTTGCTCCTCTTAATTCGCTTGATATTTTAGATCTAGTTTCTCCTGTGTCAATTAAAGGATTTGATGAACCTTTTTTTCTTATAGTTGATTCAGCATTTGCCGGAGTTCTTAAATCAACCATTGCTTTTTTAATAGCTGCTTCTTGCTCTAATCCTATAAGCTTTAATTTACTTTTTACTTTATAATTACCATTAGAAATAGATTTAGCTATCTGACCAAATCTTCGTCCTACTTTTTTATAATTTTTATTGTAAGTTGATCTGATAAAAGATCTTTCCGGAATAGTAATATTATGATTTTTTCCTGCTTGAGTTGTACCAAACTCATTTACAACACCTTTTGTCAAAACTTCATCGCCAACATCAGCAAATAATCCTACGGCAACCTTTTTAGAATCTAATTCTTTAAAGGCATCTTTATAATTATTAAATCCTGTATCTTTTGTTTTAACAACTGCCACTTTGCATATAAAATTGTGGCACTCGTGCCTTTATTAATCTTTTATAAGAATCTAAATATTGGGTATTATTCGTTTCTTTGCTACTTCCACCCCCATAACTTCTTGACAAATCGCCTTCTTTTTCCATTGTCAAAACTCCTCGAGAATTACCATCTCGAGAGCTAAGCTCCAACAAATGAGCTGCATAATAAGCCACGGCCATATTATAAGTATTAGTTTCAGTAAACAAAGTAGCATCTATTTCGCTTGTAGCTATACCAATAAACTTATTTTTTACATCCGTGGAATTAGCAGCATCAATTGCTGGAGCAACACATGCCAACCACTCAAGGGCAGTTGTCATTATTTTTTGCTTTCAATTAATTTGATGATTTGATCAGCATTTAATCCTTTAGTATCAAGTTCTAAAGCAGTAGCAATTTCAACTAAAGCTTTTTTATCTTGTTTTTTAAGATCAATATCAGAAAGATCAATTCCTTCTTCGCCTTCAGAATCAGAATCTTCTTTAGACTCATCTTCTTCACCTTCAGAATCAGCATTAGCAGCTTCTTCAGCAGCTAATTTTTCCTCTTCAGCTTTTTTAGCAGCTTTTTTTTCTGCTTTAATTTGAGCAGCAGTTTTAGCTTTTGGCTTCGGAGCTTCGGCAACTTCAACTAATCCTGAAGTTTTAACTAAAGCTTCATACATAGGATGTTCTTTAATTAATTTTGATTCAGCATCAGATAATTCATTTTCACCTTCTTTTAAAGTAATAGTTCCTGTTGAAACTTTAAATCTTAAAAGGCCTTTAGTTCTTTTTAATATTTTCATGTTAATACTTTTTTGTGTTAATAAATATAAAATAATCAGGAGAATAATTTATCCTCCTGATTAAGTTTTCAATATTATATACCAGTATTGATAGATACAGAATAAGGGAAGAATACTCTTGTTCCACCGCATCTAGCTTCTAAGATATTCTTAGTTGCAAGATTTTTAACTTGTGGAGCGTGAGGCATCATTCTTATTGGTAATACACCTTCAAGTTTTTCTTGAGAATTATTATAAAGACAAAAACCTGATTTAGTACCACTAACAAAAGCATTTTTAAGTTGAGACATTTTAACAACTTTCAAATTATACTCTTGCTCGATATATTTAAGAACTGACATACCAGAATAATTGGTAACATCAAGAGCTTTCTTTCTAATTAATTCATAATTAGTATTATCAAGCAACATAGTATCAGCCATTTCATTACCTTTACTAATATCGTCCATGTCGTCCATTGCTGAAGCAACATCGTCTAAAATTAGTTGAGCAGTTTTAGTTGTCCATAAAGTTGAAGAACCGGTACCAGTTGCAGCAACAGCAGCATTAGGCACATTAGCATTGTTGAACATACCAGTAATTCCATATCTTGAATCACCAAAACCAAGCATTTTCTCGATTTTTTGATCAACAGCACGTCTAGCAGCTAAAGCTTTATTGGTAACAACAGAATGACCAGGACGATTAAGCATTTTATCGCGTCTCATATCTTGTACAGAATAGATATAAGCATCAGCGATTGACTTGATCTTATTGGTTTCTTCTTCGCCAAATACTTCAACAGTATTAATATCATCAGCAAAATCACCGATAACATCAGCTTCACCTGAAGAATCCAAAACATCATAAGTATCAGTTTCAGCGCCTTCTGGAATTGCACTATTAATTGGTAGTAAACCACCATTCAATAATTTCAATTCAGCATATACTGGAGTGAATATTTTTTGACGGATAAATTCAAGGTTTCTTGCAAAAAAGAATGCTTCATCATTTTTTACAATACCGACTTGCTCTGCCGCTCTTTCGTAAGCTTTAAACTCACTTGAAGAAGTGTCGATTTTCAACTCCTCTCCATTATCTAATTTAAAAGTTTTAATAGTCATTGTTTTACTAATTTTTAAGTTATTAATTACGGTTGGTTAATTTCTACTTTTGCTAAAGCAGGAGTTCCAGTTGTTCCAGTCGCAGCACTTACAAATTTAGCAGAAGAAACAGCTAAGTTTCCACTAGAAGCATTTGTAAAGTTACCTTGATTTGCAGAATCTGTTTTATCGTTAGCGATATAAACTGAATCACCATAAGCAACAGTAGCAATAACATTTACCCAAATAACGCCTTTAGTTAAAACATTAACAGCATCATTAATTTGGTAAGCATCATCGCCGCCAATAGTTACTGGTTGGCCATGTCTTAAAGCACTAATTCCTTCAACAACATCTGAAGAAGTATAAGCAACAGAACCATTAGCTTGAGAAGCACCAGCAGCAACAACAATATCTGAAACGGTAATATTATCACCAGCATCAGTTGTAATTGTGATTGCTCTTGAAGCAGCATCAACAGCACTAATTCCTGTTAAAGCATCAATTGCAGCAACCAAAGCAGCTTTTGTAGTAGCTTGGTCAGTGTCAAAAGTTACTTCAGAAATTGCAACACCATTAACATTTAAGTTGATAGTATTTGAAGTTACAAAGTCAGCATCGAAATCAAGAGTTGCTATATTTTTAGCAATATTCTTAACATCAGTTCCGCCAGTGGAACCTTTAACAACCCCTTTACCAAAACCGATAACTTCTTGAGCGTTTCTTGTTTTGATATTAGAATCTTCTAAAGTTGCAACTTGACCAGCTTGGCCAACGTCGTAATAATCTTGATATTTTATAATAGACATAATAATTATTTATTTAAGGTTGATCTTTTAATTAAATCTGCTTGTAAATCAGAATTGCTAACAGCAATTTTAGACTCATCAGAATCTTTTTTATTGCTTGCAACTTTGAAATTTGCAGCTAGTTTAGAATCTTTTTTAAGATCTAAAATAGCATCAAATCTAGCAGTTAAGTATTCTTCGCTTTTTTCATCAGATTTAAATTCTGGAGAAAATGCACAAATAACTTTAGATTTAAGTTCTGAATCTGAAAGAGAAGAAATATCTTCATCTTCTTTCAAAAATTCAGCACACTTTTTTTCTAAAGAAATTCTAGCTTTAACTTTTTCAGCAATTTCTTCTGAATCATCTTTTTTAGATAATTCGTCTAATTTTACTTTCAAAGCATCTTTCTCTACTTTTAAAGCGTCTTTTTCGCCTTCCAAAGAATCGATCTTATTTTTTGATTCCTTTTCAGTGTTTTTAAGAGAAGTAATTTCTGTTTCAAGAGTATCAAGTCTTGAAAAGACTTCCTCTGAAACTTCAATTTCTTTTCCATCTAGCTTATATTTTTTCATAATTAGATTATTGTTATTATTGAAGTTATTAAAAACACACATGGCGTCCTGCCCATCAAGTCTAAGCTTAGCTTTATCACCAGCTCGGCCTTGATAAACAATGGCCAAATGATTCCCTTTAATGCCAGTTTGAACATGATCATATCGTTCACCCTTGTAAATACCATCTTTCTTAACTAGATTAACTTTATATCCATAAGAAAGGCCGCGTTTACCAGCATTAATTTGTTCTATAGCAGTTTTATCAGTTATTTTTAATTTTGTAACTAAAAAATTATCTTGCTTCTTTATTTCTTCCCCTGTATATCCAACAGAAAGTTCTTTTACATTATCAGCATTTACTTCTTCTTTTGGATGATCGTTTGTAATAGGGAGCATTTTGAAAGAGTTAATTGCATCTTCTTTAAATACTTCTTCAGGAAGTCTTAACTCTCTTTGGATTGAACCATCAGCTCTTACATAATTAAAAACTCCAGTTCTGGTAGCAATAGCAAAACCTTCTAAATAACCTTCATCGGTTTTAGTTAGCTTTCCTTCATCTAAGTTTAGATTATCATATCTTACAGCTTCAACAGTATCTAAGCCATCTAATTTTAAGCTGTCAATTGTTATATTGTCTTTAGTCACAATCTTTAATTAATGTTTATCTTTCTTGAACCATCTATATTCACTTTAGAAAATAGAAAAGCATTAAATAATTTCGTTCCTTTTCTTTCTATAACTTTTATCGTTTTATTGTCATTGTATAAATTATACCTTAACACGTCTTTTATTTCAATGTAAACAACTAAATTAGAATTTTTAGATTTAGCAAAATCTTTTAGACTTTGTTCATCAACAACAAACATTTCATCAGTTGTAAATTTAGTAATATGCGTAACTGCATAACCTTCTAAATCTACAGATAATGCAACCAAAGTTGTTGGTATATCTTTAATCTCTTCTAATCTTATTAACTCTACTTTATCTACCTTTTCATTAGTTTTTCTTAAAGAAAGATCTGAATCAAATGTATTTTCTTTTAATCTTTGTTCAAAATCTACCTTCAAAGCAAATTGACTTAATGAAGTACAAGATACAGTAAATAGTAAAATTACAATTGTAAATATTTTCATAATATTAGCTTTTAAGTTTTTAAAGTAAACATATAAATCAATTATAGCGCATTCTAAGCTAAAATGACACTATTTTTAAGTTAAAGAAACATTTCATCAGTTAGTATAGGCTGAGCAGTACATCTGCATCTTATTTGTGAACCTGGGTGGCCTGTAATAAGTGACGGTTTATTCCATGCAAAATGTTTACCTTCATTATCTAAATGGGTTTGTCTTTCTCTTTCATCTAAAGAACCTGACCACCAATATTCGCCTATTCCTAATTCCTGTTGTCTTAATTGAGCTAAATCACCATTAAATTTATTTGTTTGATCCCTGGCAATTAGTCTTGCTCTATTCTCACTTATTTCAAAATTCTTTTGTAATTCTTCCCTAATTACTTTAACACCATTACCAGCTGACAAATTTCTAAATAGAGTTCCTTCCATTCTAGTAGCTTGTTCCGCTGATAATTTTTTAATTAATGCTGAATTTTGAGCTTGAAATAATTCTATTTGTGGCCTCAAATAAGGCTCGGCCATTATAGGATTAACTTTAACCGCTGAATGAATTACTTTAACTAATTGCCCTTTATTATAATTTGATATTCTAGCAGCTTGTTGGCCTGTTAGCTCATTTAGTGTTGGATCACTTACAAAAGAATTGTAATCAAAAAGGGTTGCTTTAGTTATTTCTTTAATTGAATCAACTAACCCTAAATCTAATTTTAATTCAGAATTATCACCCCTTTCAACCTTAGCTTCTTCAACTAAAGAAGGCAATAAATCAATAACATTTTGCAAAGCTATTCTGCTTAATTGCTTATTTAATGCTACTAATTCTTTTTCGTAAGTTCTTTGAGCATTGTGAGGATAAAGCCATTTAGCAAAATTCTTTCTAACCTTAACTTTACCATTATTAGCAAGTAAAGCTTGTTGTTTGAATATTGGATTTAAAGCCATATTAATCTTCAATAAAATTATCTAATTCAATAGAATAATTAGTTTTTAAAAAACTTTTACAATATTCATATCTTAAACAACCTGAAAAAATAATTCTAGAACTTATATCATTGTGCATAGAATGCTCGTCAATATCAATTATTATTTCATTATCAAGTTCGTTTAAATAAATTTGAGTTTTATCTTTAGTATGAATTAATTTACTCATTTTCTTTTGCTTTAGGTTCTTGAGGTATTTCTCCTAAATCAACTTCGCCTTCTGCTTCAGTTTCAATAGAGTAAGTTCCTCCTCCAAATCTACTTTCCCTAACTTCTTCAGGACCTACAACCCCATTATTAATATAAATCTGATCAGTCTCTGCTTGTTCTTTTCTCATAGTAACTTTTTCATTTTCTGTTTGTTGCCATAAAGAATTAAACTTAATATTATATTCTTGATTCTCATTAACTTTAGAGTCTTTAGCTTTAACAATATAACCTTTTAATTTATCAAAAGGATCAAGCATTTCTTCATCTTGATCAGATTTTATTCTATCATAATATAATCTTAATTGATTATCATCATTACCGCCTAAAGATTTTCCTTGAATACCAAATAGCATTGGAGGAACACCCATAACACCAAATAAAGCGGTTTGAGATTTAGTAAAAGTTTCAGCAACTCCAGTTAATGTTTGATTTACTGAATCAAAATTTTCTTCATTATCTAAAAGTAATGTTGTTGAAACTGATTTAGCTAAATCAAAACTTGTTATTCTTGCATCTAATTGTTTTAAACCATCTGGAGTTGATAATAAACCCATTAAACCTTTGATCTTTAGAACATCAATATTTGCTTTAGTTAATAATCTCATTAAAGCTTGCTGAGCTAATCCATAATCTTCTAATTCTTCATGGATTGATTGTAATATTGATAATCCCCAATAAGTTTCATAATTTGTTTGCAATCCTAATTCATCAAAAGGATAATATTCTCCTCTAAAAACTAAACATCTACTTTCATGAATAGTCAATACTTGGCTTCCACTTGTTACCGTAAAGAATTCAGGATCACCAAACTTAGGGCTTGCTGCATCAGTATAATAATTCAAAGTATCAATAGTAACATATTTTCTACTAAAGAATTTAAGCTTTTGAACTGATCTAATATTATTGACATTTACAGGATCGTTGGGCTCTCCGCCATCATCTATAACCATAAAGATAATTGATCCACCGAATAATTTTGAAGCCCTTAAAGCATTTTTAAATTCTTTCTTAGCTTTTAATCTTTCAAGATAATTTAAAATTATTCCGTCAGTATCTTCAGGAATAGTAACCCATTGACGAGTCATATCATCACTTAAAAGATCAATATATCTTTTAGTTAATCCATTTCCTGTATATAAAGCAGCAAATAATGAATCATCGCCTAAATTTAATGAAAAGCCAGTATTGCCTGATTTTCTTGTGCCTAATTTTTTAGCGCAATCAACATAACCATCAGTATTTAATGCTTCATCAGTATTATCCACATTAGTTATTTTAGATATTTTATTTTTGTTTGTCATAATTTATTAACTTCGTTTATTAAAGCCGAATAGTTTAAAGGTTTATTTTTATCATCTTCAGGATCAAAAAGTAAATCTTTTATTGCATAAGTCAGTGTATCAACCTGATCTTTTTTATTATTGTTCTTTTTAGATGAAAAAAGAAGCAATTCTTTTTCTAATATTGCTAAGAATGGAGCATCTTTAGGAAATAAAACTTGTGATGATTCCATTCTAGGCAGTATATCATTAGCTCTAGCCACCTTATCCTTTTCAGGAATTAATTTAGTAACTGGTATATTTGTCTCATCTTCTAACAATTGAATTAATCCTATGCCGGAAGATTTATCTTCAACAGCAAATTTAATCAATGGAACTTTATATTCATTATTTTTATGCTTTAACCAGAACTCTTTAGAAGCCTTTAAAAGCTTAGGGGTTGTTACTTTCTCCCTATAAACATCAATCAAATATGCGTATTTTCTTCCATTTTTAGTAAGAAGTCCCCAACACATAAAAACAGTATAGTCATTGTCCCTTCCTTCCTTTGAAGCAGTATCAGCATAAATAGCATAATAATCCATCTTAGGCAAAAACATCCAGTATTTAAACCATTCTTTTTTAAATACTTCGCCGTCGTCTGGCTCTGTCTCTTGAAAGAATTGAGCTTCATAAACTTTAGAACCCATATCAATTCTATCTTGCTTCATTTCATTAGGCCCATACCTTCTAGGCTCTATAAATTCACCTTTCTTATAAACTTTAACAACATCACCAAAACTATAAATTTTAGTTTGTCTTGCTTGAATAGAAATAATTACATTTTCCCATCCATCATCAACAAAAGTTCCTGTAAAATCTTCATCGCCTAATCTTTGTTGAATATTAAGCTTTTGACCTAGCTTCCTATTATTAAACCTGGAAAAAGCAGTTCCTCTAGTCCAATTTAAAGCTGATTCTCTTTGTGTTACTGATAAAGCTTCAGCCGGATTCATTAAATCATCAAAGATTAAAATATTACCACCTTCACCTGTTAATGCTCCATTTGTTGAAGCAGCTATTCTAAAACCTCCTTCAGTTGTAATAAATTGGCTTTGAGTATTTTTAGTTTCGCTTTCATCAATCTTTCCAAACTTAGCAGAATTATCAATTTTAAATCTAGGAAAAGCCCTTTTATACCAAGAAGTATTTGAAATTGCTCGACCGTAACCATGTAATTTTTGAGATAATGTTGCACCATAAGAAATAGTTATTATTTTCATTTTAGGATTATGGCCTAGTAACCACATCGAAAAAGCAACATTGCATAAAGCTGATTTACCAAATCTAGGAGGGATATTGATATTAAGGTTTTTAATTTCACCTCTACCAAATGCCTCTAAATACTCACACAGGAGCTCAATATACCAATTATCTAAATAAACCTCTCCGGCGTCAAATTTAGGAAAAGATTGCTCATAAAAGCAGCTTAACTTGCTCTGAACGAGGTGATCTAATGTATCAGTATTATAAAGATCAGTCATTCTTTAGTTTTTTAGCTTGCTTTGCAATTTGCCTATCAATTAATTCTTTTTCCTTATCAGAAAGTTCTTGAGATTCATTTACTGTAGCATCAAGAATATTTTTCTGAACGGGTTTACCTTCTGTTCTGTCCATTACATCATTCCATGCTGAAGCTTGAACTTTTTCATCAATTAAAGTATTGCTCGCAATTTCTAATAGAGAATAAACTTCTAAGCCTACTTCTTTTACTAATGCGGCTTTATCTAATTGGCCAGATTTTTTAAGAGCTTTTGCTTTTTCATTTCCCATAAATTCTAAAGCAATTTTAAAGCGTTCTTTCAAGTCTCTTTTCTTCCTTCTAGCCTCTCCGGATTTTTTTCCACCATTGCTACTAATTTTCTTTGCTTCCTCTTTGGTTCTTTGGGTAACAGGAATTAAATCTTTTTGTGCCATTTTTTAACTAAATTAATATTAAAAACATAAATTATATTTTACAAATCCTAAAAGTACATTCAAAACTAACCCTTTTTAATAGGTTACACTAAGGTTTCAGGCCTAGTAACCCTCTTAAAGCCAAGGTATGCTTATCTCCAGGGGGTTAAAAGTCACAGGTTTCAAGGTATATAGGCGCTAAGCCCTTATATACATATTTATTATTTTATTTTTTATATATTTTTTATTATTATTATATGTATACTTTAATTATTACTTGTAACTTGTAACTTTATATAAATAAAATAATAATAAAAGCAATAAATAAAAGGCTTCAGGAAAAAATAAAAAAGTTACAACCCTTTCAAAACCTATAACTTTTTCTTGTAACTTTAGCCTTAGTAGTAACCTTATTTTAATAATTCTCTAATTTTTTCATTAGAGTAATTTTTCTTTCGCCAAATTCTTCTCGCTTTTCCGTCAATTTTTATCGGTTTTGCAACAGCACTAAATCCTAATTTTTTCATTAAAAGATGTTTTTTACTAGTTTGAATGTCTAAATCCGGATATTCAAAAAGCAAAGCATCGAATAAATCTGATGAAGAAACAACCTCTTTATTGTAATATTTTCCCCCTTTTTCGATCAATTCTTTTAATTCTGAATACCCTTCAAAAGAAGATTCTTCAGTTGCAATCATAGAAAGTTTATCATCAGTCATAGGGGCTTGTTTTATAGCTAAAAATTCATCAGATAATTTATATTCCAATAACCATTTTCTAATTTCATTACCGTAAGTTCTAACCGCTCCAAATAGTTTAGGAAAATATGTTTCAGCACTTTCGCCTACATATTCAACTAATTCATTTAATGATTCTATTTGAGTAAATATTATCCACCATCTTCGATCATCTTGATCAATAGGCAATGAGTCTTTATAGTTAGTAAAACAAATATAATTAGTTGTGTTGTAAGTCATATATTGCTTTACACCTTTATCATTAATTTGAATCATCCGATCAGTAACTAAAGGTTTTAAACTATTAATAGCATCATATCTATTATGTCCTTTTACCCTTAATTCTTCTAAAACATTCACACTAACATTTGTAGCCCAACCATTAAAATCACTTACAACTTGTCCGGGGCTTACTGTTCCTACATTCCTATCACCTAAACAACATCTAAGTAATTCGCCAAAAAATGATTTACCTACACCTTGAATTGATTGAATAACCGGACTCCAAAGGATTTGTTTACCTGGAAATTGCACTTGATGAGCTAGCCATTGAGTAAAAATATCGCTATTATTTTTAGTCGTGCAAATAAATTTAATATGTTTTTTAACTAAACTTATTGCGGCTCTTCCTTCTTCAGAATATTCAATTGCTGCTGTAGGAACTGTTTTAGGATTAAAACAATTTAATACTTTATATTCATCTATTTCAACAACAGGCTCATGAGTATTAGGTAAATAAGCCATTGCATCAACGGTATCAATAAAACCGCTATCAGCAATATATTTAGCTGCTGATTGTTTTGAGCCATTAACAGAAGGAGGAACGTGTTTACCATTTTTAATATTAAAAGCTTCTGTTTTTAATATCTTTAAAGTATTAAGATTTGCAAAGGCTGTATGACTATTAATATAAACCCATTCTTTACACCAATCAGGCGCTTCACCTTCTTCAACAAAAGTTCCATTAATTATTTCAACACCGCTTAAAAGATTCCTGATATTGCTTATCGGGATTTTTACGTTAGAAATATCTTTATATCTATCTTGAATAGCTTTTACAATCTTCTCAAGATTAATCTTAGAAAAGTTATGCTTTTTAATTTTAGGTATTAATTCAAACTCTAAATCCTTTTCATTAGCATATTTAATCTTATCTAAATATCTATTTACTTGCTCGGAAGCTTCATCATAATTAACTTCTTTAACCATATAAGATATAGTGCCAAGAGTAACACCGCCAGAAACATCAAAACTCTTCCACCTGGTTTCTGTCATTCCTTCTTCATAATTATCACCGTCTTGACTCCAATCTTCCCATAAATCTAAACCCTTAACTGGGTCCCAATCATGCAAAGCCATTCCAACTTTAACCCATTCATCATTTCCCATTGATGGATCAAGTTTTTCAAGCATTTCTAATACTTTATCTTCGGACCAATTAGCAGATTTACCACCGATTAAACCTTCAAAATCTCCTAAGTCATTAGTTTCTAATTTGTAAGCAATAAGATTAAATATTGCTTCAGGGGTTTCTTGTTGTTCGAATTTACCAAATAAATCATCGCACCAAACATAATCACCTTTATCAGTTGAGCAAGAAGTTATTAGGCAATAAGATCCTTCAGTTAAAAAATCAACACCCTCATATTCTTTTAAAGTTTTCTTGAAAGAATAATCATTGTATTTTTCAGGAATCTTTAAATAATAATGATAACCACCTCTAGGCGTTTTAACTGTAGGGGTTAAATCTAAATTAAATCTTTCACATAATTTAGCCCAACTCTTATCTCCATTATTCCTAGGATCAACATCAACAACAAGATCTTTAAAACCTATTTGCCAACCAATATTGCTATTGTGGCTATGAAGCTGTTCACTAGAAAATATTGTAGTTCTCCAATTCTTTCTAGGTATTTTAACATCTAAAGGCATTAAGTTTTTACCAGCTGAAAGATATTGGTCAATAATAGAATTTTTAACCATATCAAATATTTATTTTAATTTATAATATTTACGTTCCAATCAAACTAAGATAAAGCTTAATTTGCCGTAGTTTTAGTAGGTCTTAGATAGTTTGTTACTTTCAGTAAAGTACCATAAGTATAATTAGCTTTTTTACCATCAGCAAGCTTTTTAAGAGTCGGATAAGTTAATCCTGTAGCTTCTGCAATCACATAAAGCTTCTTATCTTTAAGCAAAGCTTGTATTTCTTCTAAAGACATTAAATCATCAGTAGACATAATTTATTTTAATTTAAGGTTAATAAAGAAAATAATTATAAAATGCAATTTCTTATTTGTAAACCTTAAATTGCAAAAAATAAAATATATTTTAAAATATGTAAAATAATTGTTTACATT
>Ga0070753_1000699_pt1 | contig 19830 bp, 13 predicted proteins | sample VirMetDEL_Aug_31_FD_77441 | JGI IMG/M metagenome (GOLD analysis project Ga0070753, IMG submission 77441) | Aqueous microbial communities from the Delaware River and Bay under freshwater to marine salinity gradient to study organic matter... | ecosystem: Environmental > Aquatic > Marine > Coastal... | reverse complement strand
ATGCTTCTTCGGCAGGGCCAAGAGCCGTGGCGAGAAAAAAGAGCACGAGTGGACCGGCAGCCGCGACATCCCCCCATCGCGCTCTCAACGCAACGCTCAGCGAAACAACGCTCGTGACAAAAACGAGAATGAGCGCTGGTACAAGCAGCGCTTGATAGGTGCCAACGGGAAGCGTAATTGTGAGGAGCTGCTTCCACCCGAGAGGAACCGCGACAGCCAGTTGTCGGAGGCCTTCGAGACTGGGAAGGAAACCACCCACGCTTTCTGCGGGCACTGCTAGCGGAACTCCCACAATGAAAAAGGTGGCGACAGTGACAACAAGAAGGATCGCGAAACTCCATCGATACACAGCTCCAACAATGGCAATAGCCGAACCGATCAGAGTCGCAACAACAACGAGAACTATGAGTGCAGAGTCTTCATATATGGGCCACAGCGCGACAGAAGCGACAGCAATCGCTGCCCACATGGCGAGTGTGTTTCCAACGATAAATGCGGCGCTGAGTCGCTGCTGGCTCATGTTGCCGTGACTTTCGCTAGAGACTTTTGAAGGTCTTCGAGGTAGCCAATGGTGAGGACGCTCAACCCTGAAACCCGTCGAAGCCCGGGAGATTTTTCGGGGTCGCACACGACAGCGACGACTTCTACCCCGACCGGGAACTTCACCGACGCAGCGCGCAATTCGGTAGGTGTCGGTGTCGAACCGCACACCAAAAACGCGATCGAGACTCCCAACACTTGAGCGCCTGCCACGCGAGCGAGGTCGACTATCGACAATGCGGTTTCGGCCATCTCTTGAACTGCCAGACCATCGAGCAATCGCGCTCTACTCAAGGTAGACAATGAGCGCACCGCGAAAGTCTTGCGTTTGGCAAACTCTGGAGTCTTCTCGCTCACAACAACGGAGACTTCCCGCACATCACGGATCGCGCGCACGCCGAGAGAGCCGGCAACGCTGACAGCCAGTTCAAACTCGGCAGCGGTTGCAAAATCGGCTTGCGCCAAACTCAGAGCGATGATGATGTGACTTCGACGGGTTTCCTCAAACTGACGCACCATGTGGGTCCCAGTTTTGGCCGTCGATTTCCAGTGGATGTAGCGTCGGTCATCGCCCGGCTGGTATTCCCGGAGTGCATGAAACGACACGTCACTGTTGGTGAGATCTGTTGTTGGGTTTCCTTCCAGGTCTCTGATGAGTCCAGAGCTCAAGCTAGGAATCCCAATGGTTCTAGGATGCACAAAAAGCTCGATTGCGTCACTAAATACGAGTTCACGACGCACGAGGCCAACGGGGTCCGCTCGCACGGTGCGAGCGGGGCCAACAAGCACAATTCCTCGGCGAGACGTCGGTACCCCGAAAGTGTGGGTTGATGTCGCGCCTGCAGCCAAACTTGGTACCGCATTCTCTACAACGCCGGAGCCCACTGGCACTTCGACTGTAGCGCCGAGAGTGCGGCGGCGTGTGGGATTAGTTGCCATGATGTGAGCCACCGCAGTGTCTCCAACAACAACTCGCGAATGAGGGATGGTCAAGGCAATGCTCACGGCAGTTCGCCCGATGAGATAAATGACAGCGACTCCAACGAGCACGATGCCCACGTAGCCCGCGACGATGAGTTCGGTCCACGACCACGCGTAGCCACACACCAGCGCCGGAGGGACCGCACTGAGCATGACCCAACCGAGCGGTGTGACGACTGATGCAAGTCGAACGAACCATCCTCCGACGGCGTCCACGACAGACTTCCAGGCGCGCACGAGAGCAACAAGGGCGTCGGCAAAGATACCCGTGCGGTTTCCAACGATCCGAGTACGGGCATTAGTGAGCCCCTCAGTCGCTGTGGGGAAGTGCGAGTCGGAACGAAGCGTCACACGGCTTGCCGATCGCTAGGCGGAGGTGTCTCCAGAAGAATCTGGCTGATCACACTGGAGGCCGTCACTCCGTCAAACTCTGCTTCTGCGTCGAGCACCAAGCGGTGGGCGAGCACGGGCTCCGCAAGGGATTTGACGTCGTCGGGGATCACATAGTGCCGTCCACTTGCGGCCGCGAGAGTTTTTGACGTGCGAAGGAGGGCGAGGGCGCCACGAACGCTCGCGCCAAGTCGCACTTCAGTGGCACTGCGAGTCGCCTCTACGAGCCGTCCGATGTAGTCGTTGATGCTGGGGTCGACGTGAACTGTGCGAGCGAGAGCGGCCATGCCAAGAATGACGTCGGCCGTGGCGACGGCGCTCAACTCGTGTTCGTGCGATCGCACTCCCGCGGCATCCAGAATTCTCATTGTCGACGCATGGTCTGGATACCCGATGGACGCCTTCATGAGGAACCTATCGAGTTGGGCTTCTGGCAGCCTGTAGGTTCCCGCTTGCTCGATGGGGTTTTGGGTCGCAATCACCATAAACGGTGAGCCGACGGGGTGAGTGACACCGTCGACAGTTACTTGGCCCTCCTCCATGACTTCGAGCAAAGCCGACTGAGTTTTTGGGCTCGCCCTATTGATTTCGTCAGCCAATACGATGTTGGCAAAAATCGGCCCCTGGTGAAACTCAAAGTTCGAGACCCTCTGGTCGTAAATGCTCACACCGGTAATATCGCCAGGCAAAAGGTCGGGAGTGAACTGGATTCGATTGCTCGTGCCGTCAACGCTTTGCGCTATCGCGCGAGCGAAGGAGGTTTTTCCCGTGCCCGGAAAGTCCTCGAGCAAGAGGTGCCCTTCACTCAGCAGAGCCGTGAATCCGAGCCTGATAACAAAGGTCTTCCCGAGTAGGACTGTCTCAACATTGGCGACCAAGCGGTCAAAACTGTCGGAGAACGCGGCAGCTTCTTCAGGTGTCATTGTCATTCGTTGTCCTTCTAGGGAATTTCGTTCGAATTGTAGGTTCGCACAAAGGCCGCCCCATTGGCGGTGATAGTGATGGTCAGTGGAGGAAAATTGTTGCCGTTGGCATCGCTCGTAACCTCACACACGTTGGTTGCACTGTGCACGACAGCGGTTTGAGAGATACCACCGTCGCAGGAGAACGTGACGGAGCTATAGGCGCCACTCGGTGATTCGAGCCACCGATACTCGGCGGTATCTGGGCCAGGATCGACATCATTGGTTAGCGAAAATGTCAGATTGCCCAAAGCGGCGCTTCTCACGGGCACTCCGACCGCGGCAGCAGCCGACCACTCAGTGCTGCACAACAACGTCTCGTAGAGCTTGCACGCCCTCACTTCGAGCGCAAGATCTTGGCCGTAGTGGCTGCCGCTATCTGCCGTCAGGAACGAGCCAATGCTCGCCGGGCCGTAGCTTGTCGACGCGATCGAGCCGCCGACCCAGCGATACATGAACTGATCCCAATCACCGGATGCGACAAGTCCCGTAAGTCTGAAATCCCAGGTACCCGTTCCGCTGTCTTCGGGAAGTGCCGTCGTTGTGAATGCTGTCACGGTGCCGGGGCGTTCGCGTGGCGTTGCCGTCACGACGGCGCTGTCGGTGCATCCCATTCCGTTGAAGGCAAAAACCACGAAAGAGTATTCAGTGTTGGCGCTGAGGCCCGTGAAGGTTGCTGTCGTTGCTGTTCCTGTGTGTTGAACGGTGCTCGACGCGGCTGGTGGTTCGGCGGTTCCTGGAAGGTCTCCAGAGACGGTGCACACGGGAGCAGCGCCAGTGTATATTGCTGCGTAGTACTGGGAGATTGCGCGCCCGTTGGCGGAGAACGCGCCGTTCCAGACGAGGGTCGCCGTCGAGCCGTCTTCAACGGTCGCGGTCGCTGCGGGGCTCGCCGCACGCAACGGTGCCCCGGCCGGAACTCCCGTTCCTGAGGACGAGTTCCAGTTGGCTATCGAGCTCACGGCTTGGTTGCGAGGGCTCACCGAGTAAGTGACAGACGCGCCATTAGTCAAGCCAGTGGCATCAAAGGTATAGAGGGTGCCCGCGGGGTCCGCGGAGGGCTTGGCTACAGTCGTTGAGGATCCCGCGACGGTGATCACGTATGAGCTAATCGGCGAACCCAAACCCGACTCGACGGGCTTGGTCCAACTGATGCGCAACCCTCCGTCGCGCGGAACCGATGAAACCGAGCTCGGCGCTGGAGGAACAACGTCAGACCAGATGGTGCCGGCGAGAGGTGCGGGGTCAGAGTCACCAATGGCATTGATCGCGACCACTGACACTCGCACTGCGTTGGCCTCGCCGTTGCCCGGAGTGGTCACATCGCACTGAGCGCCGGTGCAACTTGTGGTGCTGAATACTGCCCCCGTTTGAGCGTTTGTAAGAACAACGTTGTAGCCCGTGATTGGTGAGTTGTTGAAGGGAGCACTGTTCCATGCGACCGTGAGTCTCCGGTCGGCGAAACCGCTCACTCGAACGGACGTGACGGGATCTGGGCGATCCTGAATCGAAATGCGGACAGTTCCCCAGACAAACCGGTCGGGGTCGTTGGTCGCGTCGGCTACTTGATATTGCAAGTTGATGTCGGTGGGTTCCGCCGAATCGGAAATAGTCGCCGTAATTGAACGTTTGTTAGCGCTCGGCGTGATGCTCACTCCCGCCGGCAAACTCGCCCCGTCGATCCCTCGAATGTCGACGACGGTGAGGGGAGACGCGGGGAACGGGTTGGTGGCTTGATCGTTGGCAAGCACATCGATTTGTGTTGTTTCTCCGCGGCGAGTGATCGAATTGTCCGCGGTGGGGGAAGCGAGCGGCCGCGTTGATGGCACAACAGTGAGCTCGATCCTGCCGGGAGTACCTTCGTTGAGGTCATCTCGAACACCGAGGGCTAGCGAGGTGACCGTTCCCTTTACCGCCGACTCGTCGGCGCGAATCGTGAGTGATTGACCAACCAGTGAATAGGTAAAGCCGACGGGCGCCGGAGCGAGCGCCGTGTAGCTGAGTTCGTCGATATCGTCGAAGGGATAGTTGGTGAGTTTGACGAGGTCAAGCTCTTTGGACTGCCCCGGTTCAAATTCGATAACCGCACCGCCAAAGACCGGTGGCTGGTTAGTGCGCGGATTCACGGTGATGGGTAGCACGAGGATTGCCTTGCGTCCGTTTGGATCTGTCGCCGAAGTACCGTCGGTAACTTCAAAGGAAATGGATGCCGGCCCAAAGTACTTGTCAGAAGAGGTAAAGCGCAGCGTTTGTGAGTTCACAACAAGGTCATCACCGTTGGAGTGTGTGGCTTGCACCGTGCTTGTGTCGGTCAAGCGCACGTCTCCCCCGCCGATAGCAATCACGTAATCGTTGATATTTATTGTCAGCGGGTCTTCACTGTTGACTTCAAGCGGGCGCGCTCGAGTGTCGATTTGTGGAAGTGCATCGTCGTATCCGGGCACCCATACGAATGCATAGGAGTAGACGTTGGCATCATCGGGGTGGGTGACCCGGAATGGGATGATCTGGCTAGCGTCAAGCACGCTCACCCTGAGCCGTTTAGTAGGGGTAACTTCTGCGGATCCGCCAAACTCTGAGCGCAACGACAGACCAAGATCCCGAGCGTCGCCGTCGGCAAAAAAGACGTTGGCGAGCACATCGACGTCAATCGTGTCGCGACCGAGTACGTCGGACAGAGTGAGCACAGTGTCGTTGGCAACAGGAAACGATAGCGGCGCGTCGGGATCAACGGTCAGCGTCACGAAGTTGGTACTTGTGCCACCGGTCTCGTTGCTAATCGAGTAGATGACAGCGTAGGTTCCGGGAGTGCTCGGGGGCGTAATGCGCACAATGTTGTCGACGACTTCGGCGACAGTTATGTCATCGGTTGGTTCCGCCGTGTCGACAGAAAGAGGACTACCATCAGGGTCCGAGTCGTTGACGAGAACTTGCACGTTGACGGCGACCCCGGGTCGCACTCTCACTTCGTCACGAATAGCCGTCGGGTTCCTAGGCCCGTCGAGCCGCGGGCTGATGCCAATGCGCACTGTCCCCGTTGCGCGAGCACCCAAGGCATCAATGACCGTATAGGTAAAAGTGTCTGTTCCCGCTGAATAGTCGCCAGCCCGGTATTCGATGATGTCCGACGAGACACTTTGCACGAATCCCTTCTCGGGATTAGTGGCTTGGCCAAGCAATTGCACGGTGTCGCCGTCGGGATCTGTGCCGCTAAGGGGTATCCGGATCCGTACGATTTCTCCCGCGAGAACTCTCGCAGTCACGGTCTCGGGGACGGGGGCGTTGTTGGTTGCTAGGTCAGCCTCACGAACGGCGATCCGCACTTGCGCTCTGGCAACTTGACCATCGGGGCCGGCAACATCGTACGCAGCTGTGAAGTTACCGGTTTGCATGGGAGCGAGGTATCGCAGCTTGTCGCCCGAGGCGAACAGTAGTCCGGCGTCGTCTGGGAGTTCTCGGCCGAGAGTGGGCAAGAGGCTGAGCGATTGCCCATCGGGGTGCTCATCGTTGTCAAGCACGGGAATGTCGATTGCAGCGCCTTGCCGAACAGTGATGACATCGTCGACCGCGATCGGCGGTTGCAATCGCGCGGGAGGTTGCACTTCGATGACGGTAATAGTGCCTTCGGCCTCTGAGAGGCCATTGCTTATTCGATAATTGAATACAACCGGGCCATTGTCGAGCGGCGCATCAAGACTTACTCGCACCACACGTTGTTCGAGAATTTCGGCTCGCACACCGCTTTGGGCAGGAATGTTCATGATGCCGGTCACAAGCAGCACACCACCGGCAGGGTCGATGTCTGTTCCCGCGACATCAACTCTCTGGTTTTGCAGCAACTGCACGTAGACGGTCTTGGGAATCGTGATTGGTGGTGTATTCGATTCGGCGGGCGCTGCAACATCAACCCTGACGAGGCCTGTCGCGGTCTGGTCCCCATCTGTTACGACGTATTCGATGTAGTGGGTTCGAACTTCGTTGCTCACGAACCTAAAGGTTCCCGTTGTGTAGCTGGCGGTAATTGTGGCCCCGGCCTTGTCGGGAACACTGTTGAGTCGGATCTCTGCGTTGCCACCGCGCACGTGATCAAGGGGCGACACCGTCACTTCACGTCCTGCATAGGCGAGCACGACAAAAGGGTCGGTGACTATCGGAACAGCGCCTGCTTCTCTCACTGTTACTGCAAGAGTTCCCGACGCCTCCGCATCACCGTCCGTGACGACAAGGGTCACGGGCTTGACACCTGTTGTCGCACCAGCATCCCGATAAACAACTGAACCCTCGATTGAATGGGTCACCGTATCTGGTGCGGAAACTACTGCCGACTGAAGATAGAAGGGGTCGCCGTCGGGGTCAACCCAATCGGCGAGAACTCCGACGGTGACACTGCCACCGGAACCAACTGTTGACTTGGTAGCGCGCAACTGACGGGGCGGCGAGTTTTCGCCGTCGGCGCGAATAGTGACGGCAACGCTTGCCGAGTCTGTTCCGCCTCTACCGTCAGAGATTGTGTAGTTGAAGGCGACGCTACCGCGCGCGGCGGCGGTGAGAGTGAGCTGCACTTTTTGTTGAGAGTCGATCAGGTCGAGCCTGCCAATTGCGGGATCGATTTGCGAAACAGAGTCAATGACCACAACATCGCCGTTGGGGTCGTAGTCGTTCAAGAGAACGGGGAGCTCGGTTGCTCGAGCGGGTCGAGCGCCAAACTCGTCGTTCACGGCAACCGGCGGAAGTTGACTCTTCTCGGTCTCGGGAGGCGTATCTTGATCGTTCTCTTCAACTTGTTGCTGGTCTTGTTCAACCTCAATGAGGTCGTCCCAGTTGTTGATGATTTCGCCGGAGCTTTGCACAGCCCACGATGCCCCAGCGCCAGCGTCGTTGAGCACAACCCGCGCTTGATTCCTTTGGAAGGTAATGTCGGAGCCGCTTGGCATGTCGGCAAGGGTTAGTGAACGACCCTCCGGCGAGTCCGTCTCACATGAGCGCCACGCCGAACCGCCAGACCAAGCCGCAAAGATGCAACCAGCAACAACTACCGGCGCTGCTGCGATTCCAGCCTGGTTCGTGACAAGTTCGGCCACGGCGCCACTATCGAGGTCAACACTCAGTAATCCAGCAGTGTGTCCAATGAGCACAGCGTTCGGTTGCGCTGACACTTCGGTAGCCTCTTGCAGCGAAGGGCTGGCACCTGTGCCAAAAAACTCCTCAAGCTCGGTGATCCGCCCGCCCACATCGAGGCGACGGCTTGCGACATCCAAAACGGCCCACGTACCGCCGACCGAGGTGATTTGCACGGCACCGGCAATGGCGCCAAGCGAGCTTTGGACACTTTCTTCTACGAGAGTTGAAGCTGAAGCATCAATCCTGAGCACTCTGCCAGTCACTGGAGAAAAAGCAAACAGGATGCCGTTTCGGTCGACGCTCACAACAGTGTCTGCGTCGAATGTCAGCACTGGTGCGGCACCTGCGTCGAAGCTTTCGAGCTCACGCAAGGGAAAGATCCACAATTCACCAGTACCGGACGCAAAAACTACAACGTTGTCTTTGGCGAGGAATACTTCAGGCGCGTTGGGAGGCAACGGAACGCTATCGACAATTTCTGACGTCGCCGGGTCGATGAGATCGAGTGTTGCGGCACTACGGTCGAGCAAAAGCACAGTGCTTCCGTCTTGAATGAGCTCGATATCCGCGCTCTCACTCGCGATGACACTATTGAGCTCAAGCACGTCAGTGTTGGCCCTGCCGATGAATTGGTCGGTTGAGTTCGCAACCCAGACCGAGGCATCGTTGAGCGCAACCTTTTGCGCTGAGTAACCCCCCGAGACCGCGGCGATCGTGACGATAAGCGCAAGAACGAGCACACTGCTCGTCATCGCAATGGCAAGAGAGCGATGCGCCAAAAACCACTTTTTCACCATGGCGACGTCACTATCCCGTGAACTCCACGCACTTGGGATTGCTCGGGTCGCCGAGCCTGCCTTCGCGCACGACACGAACTGTCAGGCACACAAAATCTCCAGCTTCGGCGTCAACGACAAATGCTGCTTGGCTCTGCACACTGCGTCCTCCCCCGTCGACGTCGATTTGGTAGGAGTCTCCCGCAGCGAGGCCCGGGTTTGCCCATGAGTACTGGATTGTCGTGAGACTTTGTTGCGCAGAAATATCAGAGACGACAGGAATCTCGCTCGAGTTCGCACGAATGAGTACAGCCGTCGCCGTCGCACCCAAAGCGACGACGAGCACAGATGAGACGACAATTGCCCACGTCAGCAACCGTAATCCGGGTGCCTTTTGCCCTGTTGTCCCTGCTAGTCCGTTTCCACCAGACTCGCGCACAAGCGTTCCCACGGCGTCATACTCACCATTAGCGAGCCTCGCGCGTCGCGCGCGTCTTCTCGATGAGGCCGAGACCAATGAGCCTGAGACATTGCGCACCTGAGTGCGGTCATCCAGATCGGCAACCGTCGCGATCGCCCAATCGTCCATGGCCACCTCGAGCGGGGTCTGCCCTAGGCCTAGTTCGGTTTCAACTGATTGCAGCTCAAGGACCATCTCGAGAACACTCGCTTGGCGAGCTTCAGGCTTTCGACTCATCCCCCGGGCGATGATGCGTTCGAGACTCGGGGGAACGTCGGGCCTGCCCATGGGCTGTGGCTTGGCTCTATTGATCCGTGAAATCAAATCCGTTGAACCGTTAGATTGACCCGGCACTTCAAACGGAGATCGACCGGCAATAAGCGAATACACGGTCGCTGCGAAAGACCAGACTTCTGAAGAAATGGTTCCAGCCGTCTCATCCATGAGAACTTCAGGTGCAGACCACGGAATGGACAAACCCACCGACTGCTGCGCATCGGACTCGCTGAGCGTTGCTGCGATTCCGAAGTCAGACAGAACGGGATGCCCGTAGGCGGTAAGCAAGATATTCGACGGCTTGATGTCGCGATGGAGCACTCCAGCACGGTGCGCAGTTTCGATGGCGCTACCGATCTTGACCGCAACCCTCAGTACTTCGGCGACGGGAATGTTTTCGTTGCGATATCTCTGGCTGAGGGAGGAGGAACACAACTCCATGACGAGGTACGGCCGGCCATCGGCGGAAACGCTCGCTTGATACACGGTAAGGATTGACGGATGTGAACTCAATTGCGCCATGAGATTGGCTTCGGCTTGGAACATCTGCCGCACGTGGTCGTTGACGACCTCGCTCAACATCACTTTCAAAGCGACTTGGCGCCTCGGCATGTTTTGTTCGTACAAAAAAACGTCGGCGAAGCCGCCAGAGCCCAACACCCGTATATGGGAGAAGCCCGGCAAAACTGGTGGTTGTGATGGCAAACGCCTAGACACGACAACCCCCTTCGCAGTAGACAGGTCAGCCTATTCTAGGCAGGTCAACGCCGTAGCGCCCTGTGTGCAACCCGTGGAGCGGTATTTTCATAGACCTGTTCGTCAGGGCTCTCAACAACCTCAACGATTACGACAGTCACATTGTCTCTAGCACCTTCGGCGAGCGCCGCATCGACGAGTGCACTCGCGGTTTCGGCAACGCTCAATCCCGCTGCAACGTGCATCCGAATCCGCTCATCACGCAACTCGCCCGTGAGCCCGTCTGAGCACATAACAATGCGAAGGCCTGGCGCTAAAGGCAGCAACCAATAGTCGGGGATCGGGCGTGACTGAAAGCCGACTGCGCGAGTGATGACGTTGCCTTCCGGATGGTCAATTGCTTGTTCCGGAGTGATTTCCCCAAGATCGACGAGTTCTTGAACCAGGGAGTGGTCAACGGTGACTTGGACAAACTCGTTTCTCTCAAATCTGTACACCCGGCTATCACCGATATTGAAGATGAGAAAGTACGGATGACCGTCTTGGATCGTGAGGGCTGCCCCCGTGAGGGTCGTTCCCACTCCGATGGAACTTCCCGCAGAAACTTCTTCGATATCTTCCGTAGCTTTGTGAAGTGCCCGTTCAATTGCCCGAGGCTCAACAAAGTCCCCGCGGATGTCGGCAAGCCTCGTCACCACGGCATCGCTTGCCCGGTCTCCGGCAAGGTGGCCGCCCATGCCGTCAGCGACGGCGAACAACGGTGCCTGGGCTACGAAGCTGTCTTCGTTGGCTTTGCGTTTGCGACCAACATCGGTCACAGCAGCCCAGTTGAGTCGAATCTTGTGGTCTGGTTTGCCGGGAATCGCGAGCACAAAGTCTGTAGTGCTCCCGCCAATTTCGGTCACGGCTAACCTTCCTGATGGTGAAGTCGACTGAGAGAGAGAATCTCGAGCACGTTGCCATCACCAATATCAACACGAGTTCCGGGGCTGACAACCATCGCATCCCCTCCTCGAAGCGTACGTGACTCTCGACCCGGCACAGAAACTCTGGACCCGTTGGTCGACTTGAGATCGGTAACAACAACACTCGATCCGATCTGGCGGACTTCAAGGTGAGTTCCTGACACTTCTTGTGCTGGAGAATCGACTCGAATGAGCGTCGGAATTTTACCGTTACTAATTCGGGGTGTCGACGGGCGTCGCCCAATGAAAACAGTGTTGTCGAGCGGAATAACCTCTCCTGTGGGATGCAAGCGCACACCATACTGGGTCGGCTGCCTCAACCCCTCAAGCGCGCTGTCGAGAGGCCCCGTCTCCGCAAGCTCGGACTGAATTGTCTCGTCGGTTGCGGCAGATGCTGGAGTCGTGCCGGTTGCAGCAGTCGCAGCATGTGTAGCACCCGCAGAAATGATGGTGTCGTCGATATCGGGTACTGAAGATTCGACCCCTGAGAGAGCCCTCCCAGAGTTTCGCCCGGGCAGGGTGTCATCGAGATCAGGTTCCACGCAAAAAGCGTGGCACAAAAACCAACAACTTGTGGGATGCCCGGTCAGTGTGTGGAAGCGACACCCCCGTCAGTACCTCACAACCACCGTCACGCTAGCCGATGAAACTCATAACGTGTTTGATGCGCGTGTAGTCCTCGAAACCGTAGCTCGACAGGTCTTTGCCGTATCCCGAATGTTTGAAACCACCGTGAGGCATTTCCGCGACAATTGGAATGTGGGTGTTGATCCAGACACATCCGAAGTCGAGCTTCTTGGCCATGCGCATTGCCGTTGAGTGGTCAGAAGTCCACACGCTCGAAGCGAGTCCGTAGCGCACATCGTTTGCCCAACGCAAAGCTTCAGCCTCGTCGGCAAACTTCTGTACGGTGATGACTGGTCCGAAGATCTCGTTTTGAACGGCTTCGTCGGTTTGCAGCATCCCCGACACGATTGTTGCTTCGTGGAAGTACCCGACAGTGCCGTGGCGGTGGCCACCGAGTTCGATCGTGGCATGGTCGGGAAGCCTGTCGATAAAGCCCGTCACTTGAGCCAGTTGGTTGGCGTTGTTGACAGGTCCAAAAAAGACGCCGTCCTGATCAGGTGCTCCCGTGATGGCGTTCTCGCGAGCGTAGGCGGCTAGGGCCGCGACAAACTCGTCGTGGATGCCCGATTGAACGAGCACGCGCGTTGCGGCCGTGCAGTCCTGTCCGGCATTGAAGTAGCCGGCGCTCGCGATTCCTTCTACGGCGGAAGCAATATCTGCATCATCGAACACCACGACTGGAGCTTTGCCGCCGAGTTCGAGGTGTACTCGCTTGAGGTCCGCGGAGGCGGCTTGAGCCACAGCCATTCCCGCGCGAACGGATCCGGTTATCGAGACCATTTGTGGAATTCTGTGGTCAACCATTGCCGCGCCCGTCGTGCGGTCACCGGTGATGACGTTGAGCACTCCCGGCGGCAAAAATTCCGCAGCAACCTCTGCGAGTAAGAGTGTCGCGAGGGGCGTTGTGTCGCTCGGCTTGAGCACCGTTGTGTTGCCTGCTGCTATTGCTGGCGCAATTTTCCAGACGGCCATGTTGAGCGGGTAGTTCCAGGGGGTGACTTGTCCGATAACACCGATAGGTTCGCGGCGAATGCTCGACGTGTGATTGGGCATGTACTCGGCTGTGGCCATGCCACTCAAATGACGAGCTTCTCCAGCAAAAAATCGAATCTGGTCGACGGAGAGCAAGATCTCGTCTTCGACGAGGCTCGCCCTAGGTTTTCCCGTGTCTTGGGACTCAAGGTCGGCGAATTCTTCGGCTCGAGCCTCCATCGCATCGGCGATACGAAACAGGGCGAGTTGACGATCGGCCGGGGTGGATTGACCCCACGTTTCAAACGCCGTGGATGCCGCCTCAAACGCTAAATCCACGTCAGCCGAGCTCGATACCGGCGAGTGGGCGTAGACGTTCTCGGTCGCGGGGTCAATGACCTCGAATCTGGAGTCTGCTCGCGCGTCGACGTACTCACCGTTGATGAAGTTGCGGATCTCTCGTTCGCTCATGAATCCAACATACAGAAGGAATCACCGGCTCTCCAGTGAAAATTCTGCTGATTTCGTTATTCGAATGCCGCTTCTGGTGCGGAATCCCTTGTCTGAACCGAACTTTACTGTCAGAATCGTTCAATGATGAGGTTGGAAGCATGAGCGTAGTTAGTCGCGGGCAGGCGCGAGCTATGGCACTCGACGACGTGTCTAAAGCCATCATCGAACAATTGCAGACTGACGGCCGACGCTCCTATGCCGAGATCGGCAAGGCCGTTGGCTTGAGCGAAGCCGCGGTCAGGCAGCGAGTTCAAAAACTCACCGACTCGGGAGTTATGCAAGTTGTCGCCGTAACCGACCCCATGCAATTGGGTTTCTACCGGCAAGCGATGATCGGCATCAGAGTGTCGGGCGACACAACAGTGGTCGCGGAAGAGCTCGGCAAGCTCGCTGCAGTTGACTACATAGTCCTCACAGCGGGAAGCTTCGACATTTTGGTTGAGGTCGTGTGTGAGAACGACGACGACCTGATAGCGCTGCTCAACAAAAAGATTCGGGGCATCGACGGCGTTGCCTCAACCGAGACCTTCGTCTACCTCAAGCTCCTTAAGCAGTTCTACAACTGGGGCACGCGCTAACTCCACGGCGCACTCCCAACCACGCATTTTCACGCAATACCGGCAAAAGAAAGCAGCACACGACAATGGCTACCTACGACAATGCGAGTCTTCAGCAGAAAGCAAAAGACCACTTGTGGATGCACTTCACACGGCAGTCCGTCATGGAAGACGGCGGCGGCGTGCCCATCATCGTCAAGGGTGACGGTCACCACGTGTGGGACTCCAACGGCAAAAAGTACTTTGACGGATTGAGCGGCTTGTTTGTTGTCAACGCCGGTCATGGTCGCAAGCGCCTGGCAGAAGTGGCTGCCAAGCAAGCCGAAGAGCTAGCATTTTTCCCGCTGTGGTCCTACGCGCACCCTGAAGCCATCGAACTCGCTGACCGTTTAGCGGACTACGCTCCCGGTGACCTCAACAGGGTCTTTTTCTCAACCGGTGGCGGCGAAGCCGTTGAGACGGCATTCAAGCTCGCAAAGTACTACTGGAAGCTTCAGGGGCGCCCCACCAAGCACAAGGTCATTTCACGATCGATCGCGTACCACGGCACCCCTCAGGGCGCGCTCGCAATCACGGGCATCCCCGGCATGAAGGAGATGTTTGAGCCTCTCGTTCCCGGTGGCTTCCGCGTTCCCAACACCAACATCTACCGCGCAGAAGAAATGGGCTTCGTGCCGAGCGGACCCGACGCAGACTACGAGTACGAGTTCGGACAGTGGGCAGCCAACCGCATCGAAGAGATGATCCAATTCGAGGGCCCAGAGACTATTGCCGCGGTATTCCTCGAGCCCGTGCAAAACTCTGGTGGTTGTTTCCCGCCGCCCAAGGGCTACTTTGAGCGGGTTCGCGAGATTTGCGACGAATACGACGTGCTTTTGGTCTCCGATGAGGTTATTTGCGCCTTCGGGCGTATCGGCCACATGTTCGCAGCGAGCGCCTACAACTACGAGCCCGACATGATCACGTGCGCCAAGGGCATGACAAGTGGATACTCGCCCATCGGAGCAACCATCGTCAACGAGCGCGTATATGAGCCGTTCAAACACGGCAACACCGCGTTTTACCACGGCTACACTTTCGGCGGACACCCCGTCTCTTCGGCTGTTGCCAACGCCAACCTCGACATTTTCGAAGAAGAGAAGCTCAACGAGAACGTTCGTGAAAACTCTCCGGTGTTCCGCTCCACCCTCGAGAAGTTGAAAGATCTGCCTATCGTCGGTGACGTGCGTGGAGACGGCTACTTCTTCGGCATTGAGCTCGTGAAAGACAAGGCAACCAAGGAGACTTTCAACGATGACGAGTCCGAGCGACTGCTGCGCGGATTCCTGTCGAAGGCCCTCTTCGAAGCCGGCCTCTACTGCCGCGCCGACGACCGAGGCGACCCCGTCATCCAGCTCGCTCCCCCACTCACTATCGGCCCTTCGGAGTTCGATGAGATCGAGGGCGTGCTTCGCAGCGTGCTCACCGAAGCGTGGACCAAACTCTAACGGGCAGCCCAGACCATGCTGGTCTGAGCCTGTGGCTGGAAACCTCCGGCGATGATCTGACCCCACGTCCGCCGCTTGACGGTGACAAACAGTTCGATGTTGTCATCGTCGGCGGAGGGCTGACAGGGTTGTGGACGGCTTACTACCTTCAAGCGAGCTCGCCTTCGCTCAGGATCGCGATCCTAGAGAAGGAGATCGCTGGCTTTGGGGCTTCTGGTCGCAACGGGGGATGGTGCTCGGCGCTGTTCCCCGCGTCAACGTCGTCACTCGAGCGCTTGCACGGGCTCGATGCGGCGCTCCGAATGAGACAAGCAATGATCGACACTGTCCACGAAGTTGGCAGAGCGTCAGCTGAAGCCGGCATCGATTGTGACTTCGAGCATGGCGGTACCGTCTATTTCGCGCGCTCTGAAGTGCACATGGCTTCTGCCCGCGCAGAAGTGAAAGAAGCAGCGCGCTACGGCGTCGATTCCATACGGATGCTCGACGCACAGGAGGTTTCCGGAGCTCGCGGCGCCCTTGGCGCAAGCTTCGACGAAGCGTGTGCGCGATTGCATCCGGGAAAGCTGGTGCGTGGTCTTGCTCGAGTTGTCGAGTCACGCGGTGCAACGATTTTTGAGGGCACCGAGGTTGTGTCGTGGAAGCCCCGCAGCGTGCTGACACGTCGTGGCACTGTGACCGCCGAACATGTTGTCATTGCTACCGAAGGATACGGCGCAACAATCTCCCAGACCCACCGCAGAATCCTGCCGCTTTACTCGCTCATGATCGCCACTGAACCCCTCGACGACGCAGTGTGGGATGACATGGGTATCGCCCACGGACAGACCTTCACAGATCATCGTCATTTGGTGATCTACGGTCAGCGTACGGCAGACAACCGTGTGGCTTTTGGCGGCCGTGGAGCGAGGTACCACTGGGGCAGCAGCATCAAGCCCGAGTATGACCGTGTCTCTCGAGTTTTTGGCCACCTCCATTCGACTCTCGTGGATCTCTTCCCCCAGCTTGAGAACGCGGGCATCACCCACACGTGGGGAGGGCCTCTCGGCGTTCCCCGAGACTGGCACGCAAGTGCGAGTTACGACCCGGCAACGGGGATCGCAACGGCAGGTGGATACGTTGGTGATGGTCTCAGTACGACTAATCTCGCCGGACGCACTGTGACTGACCTGATTTTGCGAAAAGACACCGACCTCACCGCTTTGCCATGGGTTGGTCATCGATCGCCGAACTGGGAACTTGAGCCCTTGAGGTTTTTCGGTGCAAACGCGGGACTAGTCGCGATGACCATGGCAGATGCCGAGGAAAAACTCACTCATCGCCCGTCGCTCTCAGCGAAGCTCATGGCTCCGCTCACTGGGCACTGACTCTTTCGCACTTTTCGCTGGTATTCTTGCGCTAGCTGTTAGGCAGAAGGGGCGCGAGTGTCGAACATCGACGAGCATTCTCCCATTGAGCCTCCCGTTGAACTCAGGTTCGATCCACCTGTGCGCCCTCGCCGCCGCAAGCGATCTCGCGGATGGCTCATCGGCGTCACTATTGTTTTTGTTGCCCTCGTTGGCGGCGGATTCTGGGTGTCGACGAACCAACAAACCATCACCGACCAATTCACGGTGTGGCAGTTTGAGCCCTCCCCAGCCGTTGACTCTCATGTGTCGCGACTCGCGCTCACAGATCACGGTCGGTTCTTGTATTTCGCGAGCACTCCCGCCGTGAGTGATCACGACACATTTTCCACGAAGTGCCCTTCGGACTCGGACGAAGAGGACTACGGGATCCTTGGATGTTACGTTCCCTCGTCAATGACAATCTATTTGTTCGACGTCACCGATGAACGCCTCGACGGAACCGAAGAGGTCACCGCCGCCCACGAGATGCTTCACGCAGCGTGGGATCGCTTGGATTCCGACACTCGTGCTGAACTGTCCGATCTGCTGGAAGTTGAGTACGACAGGCTTTCGGGAGACACAGCTTTTGTCGAGAGGATGGAATTTTACGCTCGCACCGAGCCCGGCCAACGGTCGAACGAGTTGCACTCCATCATCGGAACCGAGTCCACTGATCTCTCACCGGCTCTCGAAGAGTACTACAGCCAATACTTCACGGACCGATCAATAGTTACCGACCTTCACGTGGCATCCAACGCAGTATTTTTACAATTGCAAACTCAAGCCGACGCCCTCATCGCGTCGCTCGACGCGTTGAGAGATTCGATAGAGAGCGACTACGCGAAGTACACCTCTGGGTACGATTCTCTCAACGCCGATGTAGAAGCGTTCAATCGTCGGGCAGATACTCCCGGCGCGTTCCCCTCTCAAGCGGCCTTCAACAGAGAACGCTCGAGCTTGATCGCGCGGCAAGACTCACTCGATGCCTTATACGCTTCGATAACCTCGCGGAGCGATCAATACGACGCATTGGTTGTAGAACTCGATGGCGTGAACTCGACGGCTGCTGAGCTTCAGAGCGGACTCAACATTGGTTCAGAAGTTGACTCAAACCTGTAGTCGCGGACACCGCAACAACCCGGCAACCCGGCGCTACACAGTAGCAGGATCAAACAGGGCAGACATCTCAGCGACCTGATCTGCTGTGGGTTTCCAGGCAGTCGTCGCACGCGCGTTTGCACGAATCTGCTCGGGCGAGGTAGCGCCGGCGATGACGCTCGTGAGGCCCGGCTGGGCAAGCAACCATGCGAACGTCGCCTCGATCATCGAGACCTCATTGGCTGCGCACAGGCTCTCGAAGGCTTCAATCGTGTCCCACGGAACACCGTCAAACACGTGCGGCTTGAGCTTCATAATGCGACTCTCGGCCGGACCTCCGTCGCGAGAGAACTTGCCCGTGAACAGTCCGTTATAGAGCGGGAAAAACGGCAAAAACCCCAAGCCGAAGTGGTTAACCGCGGGCAAAACCTCTTTCTCGACATCCCTTTCGAGAAAGCTGTACTCGTTTTGAGCTGAGATGAATCGTGGATGCCCAGCCATCGCAGCAACAAGCTCAGCTTCGGCGATTTGCCAACCGCTCAGATTGGAGTGCCCGATGTAACGCACCTTGCCCTCGGTAATGAGGTCATAAAGCGCGGCGAGAGTTTCCTCGATGGGCGTCAGCGGGTCAGGCTGATGCAATTGGTACAAATCAATCCAGTCAGTCTGGAGCCTTGTCAATGAGGCCTCAATGGCGAGCCTGATGTAACGGCGCGAGCCTCTCGCGCCCCAATCGGGACCGTTCGCCCCTTCCATGTCCATGCCGAATTTTGTGGCGAGAACAATCTCGTCACGCCGACCTTTGAGAGAATGTCCCATGAGGGTCTCGGAGAGTCCTCGAGTTGCGCCGTAGATGTCTGCGGTATCGAAAAACGTCACACCCGCGTCGATCGCAGCGTTGATAACGGAGGCTGTGCCTTCCTGGGACTGCGTCGCTGTTCCTGTTCGCCCAAAGTTGTTGCAACCGAGTCCGATAGTTGAGACTCTGAGCCCGGATGTCCCGAGGTTGCGGTATTCGATCTCTGACATACTTCGACGCTAGCATCTCCCTCAGACTGATCCAGGGGCCAACCAATCCCCATGTCCGATTTCAGCCAGTGCCACAGCACGCGCCCGGCTACAGTCGAATCATGACAGCGAGTTCCCTTCCCCCGTCCACGTCGAACACACTGTTCTTCGTTCGAGTTCCGAGCCCTATTGGCCGTATCGAGATCACGAGTGATGGTGCAGCAATCACGGGCCTAAAGATTGAAAAGGGCGGCGCCCTCCCCCTCGATGGCGAGCCGGAGCGCCCGGTCGAAGTGCTCTCGAGAGCCACGACCCAACTGGCCGAGTACTTCGCTGGAGAGCGGCACGATTTCGAACTGCCTGTCGTGCTCCCCGGCACCCAGTTCCAGAGAGAAATTTGGGCCGAACTTCAACAACTCCCGTGGGGAGGCGTGTCCTCGTACGGCGATCTAGGTTCACGAACAGGCCGCGCTACCGCCGGTCGAGCCGTCGGGGGCGCCGTCGGGGCAAACCCTATTCCCATCATCGTGCCGTGCCATCGCGTGCTCGCTTCGAGCGGCACCATCACCGGGTACAGCGCGGGTGAAGGAATCACAACGAAAGCGTGGTTGCTCGACCACGAGGGCATCGAGCATCGCCCGTGAGCGGTGGCTCGACCATTGTCGGGGCCGATGGGGTTCCGCGGTGCGCATGGGTTGGGTCAGACCTCGAGTACGAGCGATACCACGATGAGGAATGGGGCACACCCCTTCATGGTGATGCGGCCCTCTTCGAAAAAGTGAGCCTCGAGGCATTTCAAGCAGGACTTTCCTGGATCACAATTTTGCGCAAACGTGAGGCATTTCGTGAGGCATTCCAGGGCTTCGACATCGACTCTGTCGCAGCAATGACTGACGACCAGTTGGAAGCCTTGCTCCTCAACACGAAGATCGTGCGCAACCGTGCCAAGATTCTCGCGACGCGCTCAAACGCTCGCCTCACGAGAGACATGGTCGCACAATCTCCCGGTGCTT
>Ga0070753_1000698_pt1 | contig 19858 bp, 27 predicted proteins | sample VirMetDEL_Aug_31_FD_77441 | JGI IMG/M metagenome (GOLD analysis project Ga0070753, IMG submission 77441) | Aqueous microbial communities from the Delaware River and Bay under freshwater to marine salinity gradient to study organic matter... | ecosystem: Environmental > Aquatic > Marine > Coastal... | reverse complement strand
TTTAATAGTCAATTTTTGTTTTAACCTAAACACAATTGTTAACCTATGATAGTTTTCAAATATAGGTGCGTATTCACCTTTATTGATAACCCACTTAAATTCTAATTCAGAATAAGGGATAAACCCATCTCTAGTATATAAACCACTATTTGATTTATAAATATTTTCTAATATGGTTTTATTATATTTTTTCCACCATTTAGTTTTAGTTATTCTATATATAAAATCATTATACTCATTACAATCTTTAAAGTTATCATAATAAGGATCACCTTCACCCCACTTACTTCTTCTGGGGGAAACTTTAATTATTGGTTCTGAGTAAAGTCTAAATTTGTTAAGTTCTTCTTTATAATATTTTTTAATCTCGTAAAGAACACCATTAACATCTTTTGCGTCCGCCTTAACAAATTTAGACTCTTCAATGATCGGTTTAAATAGTTCGGGATCTTTGTTTAAGGACATTAATCTCTCAACATTATTTCTACCAACACCACTCCATTTAATTCTAGGTGCTTTAATATAACGTTCAAATTTTTCTTTCTCCCTAACTTCTCTTTCAAAAGAGTAACCTGAAATTGCACGTATCTGCATAACTACGTAGTGTGTAACTACTTTATTATTGGTTTATTGATAGTGCCTGTGCTCTCATTTGTGTTTTAATACCCTCCACTTTACTAAGGAGGAATTCCATATCTTCTTCAGATAATTCTTTTGTTTCGGACCATTTCATACCCAAAACACTCATAAGTTCCCAACACTTATCTTGTTCTGTTAAGTTGGGATCAGTCGCAGTTTTATTAATTTGACTCATAACTTTCTATTTTATTTAATCTATTATTACTAACATCGATATTACCAATCTCACTTCCGATATATCTACGATTAGTTTGTTTACACGCTAACGCAGTAGTACCACTACCCATAAAAGGATCATAAACCACATCACCTTCATCTGTACACGATAATATACAATTTAGTGGTAACTCTATAGGGAATGGTGCAGGGAACTTATTATCCTTATCAGGATTTAAAGTCCATACCACTTTATTGAATAAACTATTCTTTCTATTAAATTTAACTCTACTATCTTTAGTTTTCTGTATCCAAAAAATATACTCTATTGTAGGAAAAAAATACGACTTATCTAATTTAGGTGTATTCTTCCTATCCCATATTATAGTTTGTTTCAATGGGAAATCAAATATATATGTAGGGAATATTTCTTGGTGTAACTTTTGGATTGGTTGATGGTTATAAAAGAATGAACCTGTGGGTTTCAAAACTCTAAGACATTCTGATATGACTTTACGTTGCCATTCATCGTAATCTTCAGGTAACATACAATCTTCATAACCATCATACTCAATTCTTCTTGACTTAGTACCAAAACCATTATTCATATTTCTGTTACTACTCCAGTAACCTTTGTTATATGGTGGTGATGTTACTATTAAGTCAATAGAATTATCCTCCATTTTAGATAGTGTGATAAGACAATCTTCGTTATATATAATATCTGTCTTCACTAAACTATTTTTTTGCGTCCTCTTCGATTTTCTTTTGTTCTAACAATGTAACCATACTCTCTTTAATAGAAAGGTAGGTATCAATATCATAATGTCTCAATACACCACTGAACGTTGTAATATCATGTGAAACAATACTAATCTTATCTTTGTCAATGTCATATACAATCTGAGCCAACAAATCTTTAACAACATACTCTTTTTGATTGCCTTCTAACTGATCAAAGATAGGTTCGTTAACTTGAATTACAATATCGTAATCAGTCATAAATTTAACAATATCACTTGTTTTAGATACCTTCCCAAATTCCTTTTTAATAGAATCATTAGATAGTATTATAATTTTAACTAACCTAGGGATTTGTGATTGTTCAATGTGTTTTTGGAATAACTCCAATGTGTCTTCATAGACTTCTTCAAACTTTGCCATAAATATATTTTTTAATTTTGTTTAAGTATAAAGATTATATTTTAAAAAATCAAACAGATAGTGAATTAATTTTTTCTTCATCTTCTTTTGAGACTTCTTTAGGTATATCTAACCATACTTCTAATAACATATCGCCAGTCTCATTTCCCCTAACAAATCCTTTTGTTGGTATTCTTAACATTGTACCTACATCGGTACCTTTTTTGATTTTAAATTTTATCTTACCATCCATTGTGTCTATTTGTACATTATCGTTACCCAACACAAGATCCTTATATGTTAACTTTATTGTTTGGTGTATGTCGTTACCTACTCTTCTAAACTTTTCGTGTGGTATCTCAACAAAATTAATAATCAAGTCTCCATCGATACCATTCTTAACCGCATTACCCATTGCATTAACACGCAACATCTCTCCCTCCATCAAACCTCTAGGAATGTCAAATTCATATTCCACCTCCCCTAATTTAACACCATTACCACCACAACTATTACAAGGTTTAACCAACATCTCACCAGAACCTTGACAGTTAGAACACATTATTGTGTTTTGAATTCTACCAAAAGGAGTATTCTGTACCTGATTAACTACACCTTGCCCATTACAAGATGTACATTTAGATGTTTCACCACCTGTATTATTACAATCAGAACATTTGTTGTTTTTACGATACTTTATTTTTTTATGTACACCATTAAATAAATCTTCTAATGAAACCTGAATATTAATTCTTATATCATTACCCTTCCTTCTTCTATTTTGTCTTTGTCTTCCCCCAAATGGATTACCACCACCAAAGAAAGAAGAAAATATATCATCCATATCCATTCCACCAAATGGATTACCCCTACCATCTGCACTACCAAACCTATCGTAGTTACTTCTTTTTTCTGAATCAGACAGAACAGAATATGCTTCCGCAATATCCTTAAACTTTTCTTCCGCTTCTTTATTATTCGGATTTAAGTCAGGATGATATTGTTTAGATAATTTTCTGTAAGACTTTTTAATATCTGTTTCGTTAGCGTCTTTACTAACACCTAATATTTCATAGTAATCTTTACTCACCTTGTTTATTATAACTTGTTAAACATAATTCTGATTTCTCTAAATCATTATACACCCACACCTCATACTTACCGACATCATTATTTTTGAATTTGTAGTCAAAGTTACCATATTTTTTATGTTTCTCATAAATATATCCCATCCATTCATTTAAAACTTTAACTTCATCAGAGTTGATTCTGAAATTCATCGGTGTGTAATCTTCTCCCATCTTTGTTTGCCTTAATATTTATTTATTAACAATAATAAGTATTTTTATTTAAAAAATAAAGTAATGTTATATAAAATTATCATAACTAAAGATGGTAAAAAGAAAAAAGTCCTTTATGAAGGACCCAATGAAAACATCGCAAAAGAAAAATATTACAATACAAAGGATAACAATAAGGTGTTATTCCCCAAAGAAAATAACGCATATAAAAAAGTAAAACCTGTTAATTATGAAATAATGTTTCTTAAAGAAAAGGAAGATAGTGACACACCTTTTTATGTTAGGGATGAATTAGGTAGAACAAAACCTGTGGATATTAATAGTGATCAATGGAGTTTAGTACATAAAGATGATTACTACTATGAAGAGAAGTTTACTGTGTTTGGATACGACAAAAGATTAGAGACTAAAGAAATTATAAAATATATCTTATTAAGAAAGAATAAAGTAGATAAGATAAAACAAGTTAATTATGTAATTAATAAGGTTTTAATATATCAGAATGGTGACTTTGATATTATCGTTTGTAAAAATAACTCTGACGCCAAAAGATTATATAAAACTTTAAAGGAATTTTCTGAAACTAATAAAGTGAATAATATAATGTTTACTGGTTTGGTTGGTAAAAGAAATAGAACTAAACTTTATAAAAGAATTGTAGAAAAAACAGGATGGACAATTAACAAAACTTATCGATCGTCCACCCGTCCTTAACCTTATTCCTCTACACCAACTTGAAACTTATTAGTTAAGTCTTCAATAAGATCATTAAGTTTATCAAACTCATTTTGATCTTCAATGTAAACAGGATTCACACACACAATTTTTTCTTGTTCTTCAGTAGGTAAAAAGAATAACCTAACATCATCTCCCCTATTTTCCAAATATTGTTTTACATTCTCACCATAGGTTGCAATCATTTCTCTATTAGTGAATAAATCTTTTTGTAAATAAAATACTAAAATAAGTGGTGAGTATGTTCTATTTTGAACTCTGAACTTTTCTAATGAAACAAAATTTATATTATCAGTATTAATATCATGTGTTTCACTTAATTCATTTTCTTTATTTAGTCTTTCTTCTTCACCAAACACTTCAAAACATTCTAAAGCGTTTCCATTATCATCCATAAGATATACCAAATATCCTCTTACTCCTTTTTCTAATGAATGATTTTTAGTAACTATTTTCATAATTTATATTTATCCTTTTATTATTAATATAATGTTACCGAAAATTTTTAACATAGTAAACACTTTAAAATAAAAAAGGGAAAGTATTTTATTACTCTCCCTTTTTCAATGTTTTGGTGTCGGAATGGTGATCCTGATTTTTTTTAACGTATAGTCAGTCCATACGGTAGATTTTTAACTCAGCCCCACTGAGTGTCATATTTTTACTTGTGACAAATCCAAGAGGGGTGTTTTACAACCTAAAGGATGGGACTATCCCATTTTAAACCTCACCTATGGTTGCCCCCTTTATACATTTTGGGTAAAGGGAGAATAAAACCTCTGATCTACATTCTAGTTTTTGAGAAAAGTTTGCAGAAACCATTCGTTTGTCGGATCTTAAAGGGGTATCGTTTTACCCCAAATCCAGTACACCTTAATACTTTGTGATATCGGAATCGTTTAGTCACTTTCCCTAACTCTGAGTGGTCCCCCGACTAATCGGTTTACACCCTTGTGGTTAGGTGGGTTAACCAAGCCCTTCTCCATTTGTAGCTTGAATTTAAAGTTAAAAAATTTGCTGCAATTATTCCTTAACTATCACAAAATATCTTTTCAAAGAACGTTCTATACAGTTACTACACTGTATCTTTCGTCATTCACAGTATCCATCAATATGGATTCTGGTGTCATATCCTTTCCACCCAAAATGGACTTCAGAATAGACGGACTAAAACCTGATACCAATGCCGTACCATTTTTGTCAAACTCCACTGGGAAATTACCCCCTTTGGCGTTTAGGTTCCAATAAATGATATCTGGTTTAGTATATCCCATTTCTTCATACATCGCCTCAATCATAGACTGCGCAGAGAATTCATCTCTTCGTGTTGCTTGATTGAATTGCATATCCGATAAAATTAGGATCTTAGTCGGCATATTATCTTCAGGTACGTTGTTAATTTTCGCCTGATTCAGAATAAGGTTAAACACCGCCTCTAAATCAGTAGACATTCCCCAATCCGCTCTTCTTAACTGATTTAATCTATCTCTTAGAGATCCAGTTAAGTATTGTAACTGAGGGTTGTTTGAGAAAGTGATGAACGCATCTTTAAAGTTACCTTCATTTCTCTCCGAAATATACATACCCAAAGATATTGCCACATCCATACAAGATAGGTTAGGGTTTCCACCTACTTCAATACCCATAGATCCTGACACATCTACTACAGGTAGGATTCTTTCAACAGAACCTTCCATCCAATTCGGTAGGGATTCCCATTGTTTGTTGTTCACAATGTCATCTCCCCCTTGGTTCATAGACTTAATTATGTCATATGGGTATACTGCCCCAGCGTTAACCTTCGCAGTTCCATCCAATAAGGATTGTTTATACTCGTTGTATCTTTCTTTATCGTTTCTATTAAACGTCTTCTGATATCTAGATGACGCAAGAGATGGTAGTTTTGAGTAATCAATTGACTCCCAATCTCCCGCACACATCTTAGATTCCACAACGTTAGTTAGATCTACCAACATCTTTCTGTATTGTTTAGGTGTGGTTCTAAACATTTTACGTAGTTTGTTGGCTACGACACCTTTTCTCGGCATCCACTTTGCACATAATCCGTCACCGTTTGATAGTGCGGTTTTAATAAGTGAGAACATATCGTCCTCTAACTCTGTACCAAGTAGACCTAAAACATCGTCCCATCTTCCAAACTCTGGAATAAGTCCAATGTTTTTTCTAACCGTTTGTGGAGAATTAGTGGTTAGGTATGAGATAACATCTCTGAACACTTTGCGTTCACCTGCACCACCTCTAACATCTCTAACCCAAAATAGGATTTTAGACGCAACTAATGGATTTTCATTGTACGCTTCACTGAAGAGTTTTACAACTTTATCCTTTGACTTACCTCTCATTGACCCAATGGAGAAAAACAAATCTACACACTTATTAAGTGAAGTAGGATTTGTAACCATCCCGTTATCTGTTAAAGTAACATTTTGATTTTCCACCATATTCGTTTGAGAGTTGTTCATAATATATTTTTTAAGTCGTTTTTAATGTTTGTGAGTACAAATATAAGTACTAAATATTAAAAAGTCAAATAATTTTTAAAAAAATTTTGATTTTTTTTAGTTATCGAACCAAAAAACTATTCTAACATCCTCAGGATCACCGAGTTCTAATAATGAATTTACAACATTTCTAAAGAAATAAGTCCCAACACCTATGGTGTCTAACTCCTCATCTGACATTTTATGGTAATTACTATCTAACAATTCTTTAACTGTGAAATAATTATGTGAATGTCCATCAAAACCCCAACGATCACTTAATCTACATATTGTATCTGATACATCATCAGGTAAACCTTTAACCCATCCCGATATTAATTCCATATTTGGGTTTCTAACACCCGCAAGTGCTCCATATAAATCATAATTTCTTCCCGTATACGGTTGGTCAGTATATGGCGAAGGGAATTTAGAAGTATCTTTCCACCAAGGAAAATCAGGATCATCAGTAATACTTTTTTCTATATGATTATATATATAACTTTCCCATTTGTTTTTGGGTTTAACTCCTTTAAAATAATTTAATATGATAGTATCAGATTCATCTTTAGTTAAACCGAACTGATTTGTGACTATTTCTTTTATATGTCTTAACGTATGATTATCAATAAATACATTATCTAGTTTCTCCCATCTACCAGTGTTAGGATTTTTTTTCTCTACATACATATGAACATCACATCCCATAATTGTTTTTTTTTATAATAATTTATTAAATCAATGTAATTGTAAAATTAATATTATTTAGTTATTATATTTGCTAAATCTATTACGATATCATGAACTTCACCTGAATTTTCTAAACTATTGTCAGGTACCATACCTCTCCATTCATCACCTAATAAATTATAATCAATCATTAATCCTTTTAAAAGAGATAGGAATAACATTCCCTTTTCTTGTTCACCATTACCTAAGTCTCTCCATTGGGATATGTTATGGAAATTATATACCTTTAAAAGATGCGGTGCTTGTTGTTCTAAAGCACTATACATTTGTTGGAAGAAATCTTTTAAATTAAGTATAAATTGCGATTGTGTTCTAGCATACTCATTTTCTTTAGGATTTTTTAGGGATTGTAATATCATATCTTTAAGATAATTTAGGTTTTCATCACCACCATGTTTTAAAAGTTCAACCTCTTCCTTCAATATTTTTCTTATAATTTCCTTTTCCATAATTGTTTTTTTTACAAATATAAATATTTTATTTTAAAATACAAATTTTCCTGTGTCAAAAAAGTTTTCTATTATTTCATCTAATCTGTCTGTGGATTCGGTTTGTTGTACATTAAGTATGGTTGAAGAGAATTGTTTAAACTTATCATCACTACTCATTGTTAGTTCTTCTATTTCATAAGTTTGTTCTTCCGAACAATCAGTTCCACATTTTTCAGGATTAAAATTTATTTTATAAACAGTACCATCTATTTTATACCTTAATGTGATTCTATGATCATTCATCATTCCTTTGTTAGACCAATATAATTTCAAACTATTTAATGGAACAAAAATATTATCTGCTATAATTAAACCCTTAAATGGTCTATCTCCACCTAAAACCCTTTCCTTGATATATTCTAGATCTTCAGACATTTTAACAATTAAACTATCTATTAAATCATTATATATTTTAGTATATATTTTACAATTTTTTCTTTCGGTATTAGTACCATCTACTATTTCTTTACCAAAACTACTACTCTTAAAAGGGGTGGATAATTCACCTAAAAAATCATCTTTATTTTTCTTACTTTTCACATCTAAATAATCACCAAATCTCACTATAGGGGTGCTACCATAATTAATTTGTTTAATACATTTAATGTCAAATTTTTCTGTATAACCATCTCTATTTACCATATTATATAGTCTATCTACTTCACTATCCATAGTTTCAGTATCTATAACAACATTTTTAATGTTAACACAAGACTCTTCTAAATTTTTTATATTACTTTTAACAATAATTTCCATTATTGAGTTGTGAAATTCTAATTCAACACTAAGTTCTGTGTTAAGCAGTCCCTTGTCACCTTGATCGGATTCTGCAATAAAATACTTTGTTTCATTACCCCAATAATATTCATATTGTGAAGATACAGATTTAATAATGTTTTTGAAAACATTATCGATATTTTTTGGGTTAGTAAAGTCTAATTCATTTACAAAGTCTTCTATTTTACCTGTATTTATTTTTTTTTGTTCGGAAAGTTTTTTATTAATTTCAACTAGATAAGGTATTATAGATTTAACTTGTTCTGTAGATGCACCTTTAAATATTTTACTTTTTAATTTTTCATATAAACTTATTACCTTATCGTCTTTAATTTTTGTATCTGGTTCTAATATCTGTAATGAAGTTTCTGTATATTCACCACCAGAAGTCTTAACTATTTTTTTAGTTCTTAAATCTATATCACCTGCAGCAATATCCAGTCTTTGTAAATTTGCAGCCAATTCCATTAACTGATCTTTAAGTATAAAATAAAATGTGTCCGTTAATTTTAAATTATCTGGAAAGGTCTCTGGGGCATTTTTATATATAGTTCTTCTTTGTAATTCTGCCCCATAATATGTAGCATCTTCCCCTTTTTCAATGGGTTCTAATTTATACACTTGAACACCCTCAATTTTACCCTTATTTTTACATGGATATTCCTTTTCATTTATTTTTACATCACCATATTTACCATTGGTGAAATCAATTCCATAATCATAACCCAAATTTACTTTTGTGTAATCGTCACTAATTTTATCTACCGTTAAAATAAATGACTTTTTTTTAACACCACTATCAGAATGATTTGTTTTTATTTTATCCGCACATTGTATGTATACTTTTTCTTGATTTGTTAAATCAACACCTGTTTTAAACTTAACTTTTTGACCTTTATTTAAATTGTAGTATTTAGGTTCACCTCTAAAGATATCACAATTAATACCATAATCTTCTATATATTTTTGATATCTTTCATAATTTTTTTCACTACAAAAAATATTTCCCCAAGTTTCTTTAGTTATATCATCACCATTGTATATATAATTTTTATTAAAACCATCAAAATACTCCTCAATATTAATTTCTTCACCGTTCTTTTTTAATAAATCTAACCAAAATAAATCTTTGTCTAAAATTATTTGTCCCCTTTTAAATAATGGTAAACCTTCTTCTTCACCCGTTTCTCCTTCTAATTTTTTTATTTCATCATCCAAAAGATCACCAAAAAGTAAATCGGATTTTTGTATTTTAAAGTCTTTAACTGCGTCATCTAATTTTTCTTTTGCCCTTTTAAAATGGAATAAAGCAGCACGATAATCTTTTACTTCTTTTAATTTTAATGCAGTTTCTACTTCATAATAATATAATGATATATAACCAATATAGTCACTACTTTTAACTAAATTCATATAATCATTAAATTTTTCTTCTGTAGTTCTATTATCATTGTATAAATCTTCTAATTTATCTATTAATTCTTCAATATTACGCTTTATAATAGGTAGATTTTGTTCTATCTCATTTTTTCTTTTTTCTAAAAACCTCCCACTCATAGAAACTTTTGTATTCTCTTCTTCCTTAGACACAATTTGTTTTTCCAATTCTTTTATTTGGTATAGTATTATATCTCTTTTGAATGGGTTTCTTTCCTTATTTAATAATTCATTTCTTTGTTCATCTGTTAAATGATTATCAAAAAGATCTAAAACCTTTTTATAGGAATCTAAGGCATTTTCATAATCACCTTCTTGTTTATATTCTTTCCCATATCTCATTTCACTATACATTTGACTTATAGCATTTCTAATTTCACTCAACACCAATCTACCAGTGTCATAAAACTCCTCAACAATTCTATTTAATATGTCATCGTATTCATTCATACTACGCAGGTTTTATATTTTCTGGATTAAATACAATATATTGTTTCGACCAAACTTGTGTTTCAGGATCCGCAGTATCATTCCACATATCTTCACCTATAATGATTCCATCATAACCTTGTCTAACCAAATCATGCATCAGTCTTTCTCTCCCACCACGATATCCCTTTGACTCCGCCGCAGGAACATATCCACGCCAAAAACTATCAAAGTAATAAGGGTTTTCCAAATTAATATAATATGGTTTACCTTGTCTTTCTTCACCTCTAACCGACCTAACAAATTTCTCAACATCTTCCTTACTTTCACCAAACCATATTCCACCACCTTGATGAAAGTTATCTAAACCACCTGCTCTCCATACCACATCGGTAACTTTACTGTTTGAGAAATCTGTTTCACTTTCAGGATTATATTTTTTAGACATATGTGGGTTCTCTTCCCTATCTTTCTTAAACGACATATCCATAAGGTCTTCTAATGAACCACCACCAATCTCATTAATTAACATTATATCTTTTATCCTATTTATTTCTTCGTTTAATGTTTTCATATATTATAAATATCATAATATTTTACATTTTTTAAATAATGAACATATTTATATAAAAAAAGAAATTATGGAAATGGAAGAATTGTATGATCGTATGTCTGAGTTATTAGATCAGGCTAGTAATATGTGTAATGAAGTGATGATAAGTAACCCTTATGATGCAATAGATGCGTTGACTGACTTAATGGAAGAAAGTGGGGGTTATGACACCCAAATAGGGGATCTTATAGATGATATTGCACAAACAATGGAAGACATTGACTCTATGGAATCAGAAGAATACTTTAGAGGTGGTATGGATGAATCTAAAAAATCTAAAAAGAAAATAATTAGATTGTCTGAATCTGACTTACAACGTATCGTAAAAAGAGTTATTAGAGAAAGTAGACGTTAATCCCTATAAAACTGTTTAAGGTATTCAATATTGTTTTTCAATACATCTTTACCTAAAAACCTTTCTGTAAAGTTATCTTCTCTATAATATAAGTTTACCCCATTACAATTTGGGGTTTCTCCTGCAAATATATCTATATATCTGTATTGTGGTTTTTCAGTACTTCTTTTCGCAGTATATGATTTACTTTTAACTTGTACCAAATAGATGTTACCACCTTTTTCTGTAATTAGATCAACACCATACTTCATATCGATAAAGTCTCCATTACCACCCTCATATAATGTGGTATACCCATCATCTTCTAACAATACTTTAGTCAATGTTTCTACATAGTCACCCATCTTAGTATTGGTTTTAGTATTATAAGTAAAGTCTTTATATTCATCAATAGTAAAATACTTTCTTAATAACCCTGTCATAGTTTTACCTTTTAATGGTAATAAGAAATTTTTTATTTCTGTACTATTCATTTTGGATAACTTCTCTATCTGTCCACCTTTAAGGAATAACGTTGTTAGAAGTTCTGATAAGTCACTATAATTAGAATTTAATTTATTCACATAATCCCACTCACCATTCTCATCTTTAACCAAACAACAATTATTTAATTTGGGCGTATAATAAGAACCATCAGATTTTTTAATGATATCATCTATCTTACCTGTTCTATAAAGATAATCTAATGGTTTTTGATATTTTGGATTCATGTCTTCACATTCTCTAATCTCAGATAGAATTCCATTGATGGTGTCTAACATATTTAAACCACTTCTATCCGCCAACCAAGAACCCAACTTCTTAATATTATCACAGACAAGTTTTTCATTACCATAGAAACGATCACAACAATAGTATTCTATTTTTCTATCTTCAATAATCTTATCCGCCTCTCTTCTTTCTTTTTCTTCTGATTCAACACTAGGATGTGATAAACCATTATCATAAACTTCTCTATCATCATTTAATAGAAAATCCATTATATCTTTATTTGTATCTTTTTGTTCCATATTCCAATAATAAAGATTATTTAACGAAATGTCAAATTATTCTATTTCAAAGACAAATGTTACACCCGCAATATTTATCTCAATAAGTTCATTGTGTACAAAGTTTGTGAGATTATTGTTTGTATTATAAAACAATTCTTCATCTAATTTCTTATGTGTGTCACGATCAAGTTTATACATTAGTGTTAACCCCTCAATAGGTATATTCTCATTTTCAACACATTCATTCGCAATCTCTAAAACTTTATCTAAATTCATCCTAAAAAACTTTCATTAATTTTTCCCAAAATTTTTTCCATTTAGATTTTTTAATTTTGGTAACTTTACCACCATTACTTCTGATGTGTTCACCCAACCCACCTTTTATCTTTCTAATAAACTGTTCTTTCTTTAACTGGGTTTTTTCTTTCTCTGCCTCCATATCGGCATTAATTTTTCTAAACTCATCCATAATAATAAGTATAACTAAAAAATACGAGTAAGTGAAGCAAATAGGGTAGGAAATAATGGTTTTGGTAAATCTTTTAAGTCAAACCAACCCCAATCTTGATTCTCATCATTTAACTTACATTCATATTCTTCATTGCAATAACCTAAATAGAAATGATAGGGATAACCCATATCCCACTGTTCCTCAAAAGGAATATATATTATATTGTCAGATTCTATTTCAGTCTCCTCAAATAATTCTCTTTTAATACCTTCTAAAATAGTCTCACCTTCTTCTATCTTACCACCAAATAAAGACCAACAATTAGGGAATGATCCGTCTTTACCTCTTTGTCCGAGTAAAAACTTTTCACCACATATTAATAAAACTCCTCCGTATAACTTCCCTTTTTTCATAAGTTATTTAAAATTTTTTCTAACTCAGATTTAATCCATTTATGTCCTTTACTATTTAAATGTATTTTATCTTTACTGAAATTATCTTCACCTAAACTATTTGCATCTATTTTATAATCAGGTATAGTACTATTCATACTATGTTTAGCTATTAGTTCATTAGAAGGGTATTTTTTCGACCCACTATAAAAGTTTTTTGTTGGGTTACTGATTGCGATTAACTTTGACTCTGAATTGTTTTTAACATAATTATACATACTATCTAAATTAGTTTGTGCAGTATCATCTGTAATTTCTCTATAGCCATCATTACCACCACCCATAATTATAACAACATCATACTCATCTAATTTTTGTTTTTTAAGTGTCTGTAACATCCAAGACGTATTTTTCGCACCCACAGATTTATTAGTTACATTATACTTACTTTTATCTAATTTAGAATGATATTTATTATCACCCGCAGATTGCGAGTCACCAATCACTAAAATATTAATAACTACAGTTTCTTCTTCATTTTTCTTACCCATTTTTTTATTTAGTTTAGACATATCACAACCACAACTCTTTAAAACTTTTTCAAAATGATCTGCATCTACTAAAGCCTTATTAATCCCATCACCAGCATAATAACTTTGCCCTCTGTTAACATATCTCTCTTTACCCTCTCTACCATATAGAACAGGTAATGCGGCCCAAGTTCTAACTAACTTATCCTCTAACTTTAAACAATTATCCATTTTATCTTTAAAAATATCTAAAGCCATTTTATCTTGATTTTTAGGTGAAAATTTGTCAGACATATCTAATCCCGATTTATCCGCAAAAGTTTTAAAGTATTTAGGTAAGAACTGATATCTACCTTTCGCACCGCTACCATATTTACTCTTAACTTCTTCTATAGTTAAATCACTTAACCCTTCTATTATTTTACCTGGATATGCACTATCATAACTATGATCAACTGCCTCTTTTTCACTTATTAAAAATAAAATTAATTTCTGACCATCTGGAATATTATCCAAACCAAATTCTCCTTGAACTATAATATCATCGTCTACATCGTCTATATCTAAACACCCTTCAGGTTTTGTATCGTCACAATCATATTCTATTTTTTCACCATCTTCACCATCACACCAACACAACCTCTTTGGTTTGTAATCTTCTTCATATTCCCAGTCTAATCCTGAAAAATAGTCACCAGAAACTAGTTTATCATTACTATCACTTGTATATTCAACCCAATCATTTATTAAACTCTCTATACTATTTTTTTCATCTTCACTATAATTTTCCCAACCAATATAAACAACTCCGTCTTGAATTTTATCAATAAATAAATTTTTATCATACATAATACCAATCTGATCGGTTATCCAGTTAATAAAACTCTGTATTGGTACGGTTATATCTAATTTATCTGACTCATCTTTATAAACAGTTTTAAACTGCTCATTTAAATTTTTAGTTTTAACTAATCTTTTATATTGGCTCTCTGTTATTTTTAATATTTTCATACCACAGTAATTAACCTCAATAATTTTCTTTTTAAGTATTCACCATTCATTTTAAATTTCCTTTCTAAGTCATTTAAAAATATATCAATAGACTTCATTTTAGGAATACCATCTTTAGAGTAGTAACACATCATTATTTTATATAAATGATTAACCCTATCCTTATCTAAATTATTAATCTCTTCTAAATAAATATTAGGATCATAGTTTAACATTGTTTCTGCAAAGGTATATATCGGATTCTCTCTAAGGTAAGTCATAAATTGTGTTCTATTTTCAGGTTTTCTTTTTGATATCATCGTTGCCGCTTGTTGTATGAATGCGTTGTTCTCAAAAGAAAGTGCAACATATAACATATAACCAATTCTATCAACCGCATCACCATAAATACTACCTTCAGTATATATACTCTCACACCCCTTTATCTCTTTAGGTGATTCAAGTCCTCTACTCACCCATTCATTAAGGTGCATAAACTCATGTGATAAATGTGATGAAAAATAATAATGTAAAGTACCTATATCAATACTACTCCTATCTTTAGGTAATACCATAGTAACCTCTACTTCCACATCTAATATATTATAAGTTCCATCCTCATTTTCCACCATTTGTGTATAAAAAGGACTATAGTTCATATCTATTGACGCTTCATCATCTTCACTATCTACTATAATAACAGGTAATATTACACTATCTATAGGTAATTCTTCATAAAAGTCTTTACCTTTTAACTTTAAAGATAGTTTAGTTAGAAGATATACATCCTCTTCAACATCTTGTTCTATAATCTTAGGTAATAATTCATCTGTAACATAATCTGACCATTTTTCAACAGACTTAGAATACCCTCTACCCTCATTTATTAATTTATCGTATTGTTTTCTATTTACAATAACCTTCATTATCTTTAACTTTATATATAAATATTATAAAATTATTTAAAAAAGTAAGTATTATGGAATTATTATTAATTATTTTAGTTGGTTACTCAATATCCAATATCATTGTTTACGGATCAATCTTCGAAGGAATGAGAGAAACTGCGGAAGCTTATAGTCCTAACTTCTTTGGTAAGTTAGTTAACTGTATGATGTGTACTCCTTGGTGGGTAGGATTTTTTCTATCTTTAGGATCACAGATAACAGGATATACACAATTCTCACCATTCTATAACTATGGTTTAGAGATTAGTTATCTTTCAGTATTTTTAGATGCTTGTTTAGTATCTGGTACAACGTGGTTGATTCACACAATACAAGAAAAATTAGAGGTATAAAAAAAAAAGAGGAATTAAACTTCCTCTTTTTCTATTACTTTTCCATTTGATTTGGTTGGTGGTAGTTCTATACCATTGTGTGTTTTGTTAGACGTTTCATTAGTTTTGATGTCTTTAAGAGTTGGTTCTTCGATAGATTCTATAACAAACTTTAACTTCTCTAGTTCTTTAAGTGACTTATCACTAAACAACATTTTTAATTCCTCTATCTTAGCCTTAAGTAATGTTAACTTATTCTCTTTCTCAATATTAAAATCTATAACATATTCAACATGATTTAAGACACTATCAATACTATCGTCTTTATCTTTTGGGAAAACCATAAAGTAGTTTTTATTATTACTACTTGGTTTATAAGTAATTTGATCTGACTCAAACATATCCCAGTTTTCCATTAACACAACATCAACAACAGGTAAATCTTTTACAAATCTAATTCCTGTTACATATGGTCTTAACTCACTTAATTTTTCTTGAAACATATTTTTTTAGGTTAAAACATTTATTATTGATGTTATAAAATAGGATATTGCTAAACCTACAGTAATCAATGCAGGGTTATTGATTTTAAACTTCTCACCTAACCTAATACTTCTGACTAAGAAAAACAAATTTCTTATAATAATCAATGTAGAGAAGACAAAAACCAACAAATATGCGTTATTAACAATATCCTCAAACATATTTACGCATTTTTCTTATTAGATACATCAACTCTAATCTCTTGACAAAGATTTTTCACATCTTGACATCCTTTTCTTACTCTAGTTCCTGCAGCCTTATTTCCTTTTTCATAAAATTTAGAAAAATCATCTTCTAAACTAGCAACTAAATTTTTCAATTGTTCGTACAATTCCATAATTTTAATTTTTATTCGTTATTGTTATTTTCTTCTGAGTTTAAAGAACCCATATACTCACTCAGCATTTGTATTTTGTTATTGTTCTCACTAATTTCACCCAATATCCTATCAAAATCAATTTTTTTATGTGTAGTGGGTTGAGTGTCATCATTAAGTACCCTATTTAACTCTAATTCTAAAGTATCTCTATGTGATACTAGGTCAGACAACATAATTTGTAAAAACTTAACTTTTGAGTTCATAAGACAATAATATGATAAAAAATCTTTAAAATCAATAGTAAACTCACTTTTTTGTCTTAAAATAAAGACTTTTTTCAAACATCTTATATAATTCTATCATAATATCTATGTCCGACCTAGACTTTATCCTATTAAAGTCAAATGAAAGTTCTGCTAACTTATCTATTTTTTCTATAGACTTTTCACTGTCTTTATAAAACAACTCATCATAAAAGTAAAAGAAATACTCGATCAACTTTTCTGTATTATCAAATATAATTTTTTCTTCTTTAAAGTTTGACTTAACTTTATTAAAACACCATAAAAAATGCTCTAATATTTGTTTTTCAGAACTTATATATTCTAACCCTAAATATGTATCGATTAAAGTTTTATTTAATGACTTAATAAAATCATAATACAGATTACACCTATCATACTTTATATCGTTTGCCTTATATAATAGGTGCATTTGTTCATAACCTAAAGGATTAACCATATAATTAATAAATTCTGAATTAGACATAGTTAAATATAACTATATAATATTATATTATAAAGATAATAACATATCTAAAAGTTCAGGTTGTGGGAACATATCTACTTTGTCTTTACGTGTGTTGGTGTGTGTCCACATTCCTTTAACTTTACCATAGTATGCGTTCTCGTTGAATTCGAAACCTTTAGCACCATTTTTTCTCACTTCTTCTACTAACCCTTTTCTAACATCGATATTATCTCTTTCCGCAATATAAAGAATCCATTTACCAAGAACCTCAATTTGTTTATCTGAGTATCTATGCCAAGTCTTATGACCTCTAAACGATTCAGGTAAGGTTACAATTTGTGATTCATGTACTTTAGTTCCTGCATATGTTTTACCATCAACAACATAACCAAAGTTATTAACTTCAATACCTACTGAATGGGTGTGCATGTGTTGTGAACCATTTTTACCTAAGTGCCAACCATAACCACCTTCAGGAATACATTGTAGTAGTTTACCATCGTAAGTATCATCATTTCCTTTAACAGATGGACCCCCTAAAACAAATTCAGTCGCAACTGCACCTCTTGTATCTCTACTCCAATGATCAATAGTATTATAAGGATTATGCCAACCAGCGGTGTGGTGTAAGAATAAGTATTCTTTATTAGTAGGACCTTCTTTATATTCTCCTTTAGGTAGGAAATACTGTTCTATTATTAAACCATTAGGTAGTTCAATAACTTTTTCTGAATTATCTGTTGTCGCTAGTTCATCTAACCCCATTGCTGACCATGTTTTTGGACCAACAATACCATCAACTGTTAATCTATTATCTGATTGCCACGATTTAACCGCAGCTTCTGTACCTTTACCGAAAATACCATCATTTCCGATATTTAAAAATTCTTGAAGTAATTTAACTTCTGATCCTCTACTACCTACTTTTAGTAACATTTTTTTTAATTTTTCATTTTTTATTATTGTGGTGGTTGGTTTGACTCAACCCATTCCATATATTCTTCTAATATCCATATATTATTTTCAATAATGTTAGATTTAACTCTATCAATTAATTCATCAAAAAACTTTTTCAATGACGATTCTTTTAAATCTTTAAGTGGTGTTACTTTTAAATAACCTCTACCTAATATTTCTTCATAATCCACATCATGATTTTCTTTACCATTCCATTCCGCTAAACCTTCATCTTGTGCAAGCCAATCCGCACCAAACATCCCATTGTTTTTGTTAGGTAAAAATGATGCATAGACAACTGTAAATGGTATGTTGTCACCAACACTCTCTAATTCTATAGATTGGAATCCTTCTGCAATAGCTTCTTCTAATGACATACCCGTTAAACTAAATACCCATTCAAATCCACCGATATTAATTCTTTTATTAACGTAATTATCATTATAATATATTAACAATATTGGTTGTATAATATCTTTGTCAGTATCATAATTAAATCCACTACCTTCCATAGAAGAATCTATATCTAAATCAATAAACAATATATCTTTATATCTTTGATAAAATTTATATACTTTAATTAGGTGGTCGTAATCGTAATAATTTAAATGTTTTGCAACCTTTATTATTTTTTCACCTTCCGACAAATCCCAACTATTTGTAACCTCACCTGTTCTTTGATTTGTATAATAATTTTTTTCATCTTTAATAACATTAAAGAATTTAAGAATACCTTTATCTAACTTAGATAAATCTAAATCATCAATTACCGACTCTATTAATAATTTTTTAAATTTCATAAATTGTAAATCTTTTACAATACTTTACCAAGATTTGGTTATATCTTTATTCCTTTTTCGCCCTCTTTCAATTTTCTCAGATCTATTTTTAGCTCTCTTATATCTTCTACCCTCACAAGTATAAGTTAATCCTTCTTTTTCTAATGTAGGCCAAAAATTAAAATGTACTTTGTCCCCATCACCAAACCAACACCAACCATAATCATTACCATTCTTTTTTATAAATTTATGTTCTTCTGAATCAGGACTTATATCTATTGATAACCCAAAACCATGATTGGATGTTCCCGCACCAGCTTTAGGGTTTCCACCTGAGTCTACCCCTCCTTGATGGAAAAAGTCTCTATATGCACTTTGTATAACAATGTCTCTCCCATATTCATTTTTAAATTCTGTATTCATTTCCTGAAAAGATTTTGCAGCCTCTGGATGTAAATATGCGGTGTTTCCATAAGGGTGTTTTTTACAACCATAAAGCCATGTAGGTGTTTTATCGTTATCACACCCGTCAACTCTATTAACACCACC
>Ga0070753_1000697_pt1 | contig 19862 bp, 26 predicted proteins | sample VirMetDEL_Aug_31_FD_77441 | JGI IMG/M metagenome (GOLD analysis project Ga0070753, IMG submission 77441) | Aqueous microbial communities from the Delaware River and Bay under freshwater to marine salinity gradient to study organic matter... | ecosystem: Environmental > Aquatic > Marine > Coastal... | reverse complement strand
GCCATCTATATAGATTTTATTTGTGTTTAAATTTTATTCAAATATACAAAAGAAAAAATTATGTGTTTTGCCACAACGTAGCCAGTAAATTCCATTGTTCAAAGATATTATTCCACACGCGTTGGTCTGGATAAATAAGGTGAAATTGTGGGCGCGTAAACGGTCTTGTGTTGTGTAGCGTAAAATCTACATTAAAAGTTGTTATGCTTTCGTATTCCGCAGTTTCTGAAACGTTATCTACAAACGCAGTACCGCCAAGTACTAAATCGCCACCCCCAAAGTCTTTGAAATAAACAGTAACAACTTGCCGAGTAATTATATACCCAGCAAGCTGCTCAAAGTTTAAAGTATCGGAATAATTGGTTAGCCCTGAAACTGCAACGCGACCACTACGCAGTCCTTGCATAAATTCAAGCCAACCGCCTGAAGCCTTTGTAGAAGTATTGGCTAAATCAACTTCTAAGCTAAACGTACTGTCTTTGCTATGACCAATTACAGTCCCATCAACTTCAATGAGTATGTCAGATGACTGTAAAAGTGCCATTACCCTTCAACTACTTCAGCGTCTTCTACGATAGATTCAAATGACCCATCTTCAAGGTTAATAGAAATTTTACCGTGCAAGTCCTCAAGTTCAATTTTTAGCTTTTGTTGTTCGTCTTGAATCTGCGCAGCAGCGTGTAATAAACCGTGCTTCTGCATTTCTAAAACGCCAAGGTCGTGCTTAATAGCATTTAACTTTTGAACTTGCTCTTGTAGCTTTTCTAAGTGTTCCTTTGAAATCTTGTTTGCCATAATAAAATAATTTTAACAAATATAGTTAATTAAGCTGTCGGTTCTTCAACTGGTTCTTCAGTATCTGTTTCTTCAAAAACAGGCTCAAGTGTTTCAGGAATAGTCAAACGCACCTGTGTTGGCGTAACCTTTTCAGCCATTCTTGCATCTAAACTTGCCTGTGTAGCCTCTAAGTCAATTAATGGCTTAATCCATTCAATAACATCAGCCTGTACTAATTGGTCTGCTGGTACGAATACTTCAGGTTGTGGTGCTGGTAAAACAACAGCATCGTTTCTGCTAACCATAACGCCATCTGCGTTGGTTGCCATTTGCGTGTAGTGTACTCGTGTAATCACGTTGCTAAGACCATCTAAGCTAACCTTAGCATCTACTGCGTTAATTCTAAAAGTGTAAGTGTTCATGTTTATAATTAAAATTTAAGTTATACGTCTAATACTTCAATACCTATGCCCATTTGCATTATGGCAGTACTTGAAAAGAAATAATCATTATCTAATCTTATGCGAAAATAATCATTATCTGAAGTGGAAGGTGTAAAGGCAAAACTAACAGTTGCTCCACTTGTTGAAAATGTTACTGCCTTAATCGTCCAAGGGCCACTTGAACTTGTGGATTGTTCTAAAAATATATTCCCTGAAAAATTACCTGAAACAGTATAATCGTGTTCTACATAAATCCTTACTTGGTAATCAGTAGAAAGTGGCGAATAGCCATATTGATAAGTATTAATAAGCTTCCAAATGCTGCTTGCTTCAGAACCTGCTGCAACTGAATCCTGAAACGTCATATAGTTAGCAAATGTGCTACTCAAATCACCTGTTCCACTATAAGCACCACCATCTGCGCCTGAAATGTAATTAAACCTTGTAACTTGGTTGTTCTCAAAATCTACAAACGAATCAGGCGTTGTTCTACCCCTTGCTAAGTTTATAGCCCTAAAAGATATATCGCTGTTAGTCGTTGTATAGGTATTAGTAAAATAATCCTTAATAAACTTTAGCGATAAAGGTCTTTCTATTGCCATTAGAATAAGCCTTTTAGGTTGTTAATCTCGGCCTTTAAATCTTCAATCATTTCTTGTTGCTCTTTTACTGTTTCAATAAGCAATGCTATAATACCATTGTACTCAACAGTTAAATAAGGTTCTTCACTTGTAATAGAGACTTCTCGTTTTTGTACTGCTTCAGGGAGTATCTTCTCAACCTCTTGTGCTATAACACCAGCAGAAGCCTTGCCATTGTGCTTCCAATCAAATGTATAACCATTAATCTGCTTTATCTTATCAATGGGCGAATCAATCGTCTTAACATTCTCTTTCTTATTTGCATCTGAAATAGTAGTAGAAGTGTAACCAATTATATCGCCTGTACATTCAAGATAGTTGTTTGTCTTATCTACTCTAACAGTATCAGCAATATCAACATAATCTGTACCACCCTCAACCAAATCAAGCATCTCAACACCACCAGCAAATAAGCGAATCCTATCAGCATCAAATCGCATATAGGTGTTGGTGTCGCCATTGTGATACAAAAATTGACCTAAGAATAAATCTCCAGTAAATCTTCCATCTCCAGTTACGTCTAACTCTTGGCTTGGCGAAGTGTTGTTAATACCTACATTGTTTGAAGCATCAACAGTAATAGTACTATTCGTTCCATTTGTTATTAAGGTGAATAGCCCATTAGACTGCAACTTTAATTCATCACCAATATCAGCGTATTGCAAATAAGCAGATTGTGCGCCAGCTTGATAAAATGCTAAATATGGGCTACCAACCGAACTGCTATCAATTCTTACAGTATCATAAGCCTGTATTGTTCCATTGACATCTAGAGTATAACTTGGCGATTTACCAATACCAACATTCGTATTCTCAAGTAAGAAGTCATTACCATTTACATTATAAAAACTTAAATCTCCATTTGCGTAATGGTATTGCTGCCATTGTACTGCGCCTGACGCTTGCCATTCAAGACCAACCGCAGTAGATGCACCTCTATTTAAAATGAATTCGTATGATGAAACATCAAATGTAATATCTGTATTAAAGGTTACAGCATCATAAAAGAAAACAGTACTATTAGCGTTTAAGCGACCATTTATTTCTACTACTTGAGTTGGGCTTATTTGTACAGCAGCTACACCATCTGTTACAAGTTGAATGTAATCGTCTTGATAAGTTGCGCCAATACCAAAGACCATTCCAGTAGCTGTTGTTCCTGTCGTTCTTACATTAAGTAAAGCGTTAGCCATTGCATATCCATCAGCAGATATTTTAGCATCTCCTGTTAAATATGCTGAATTAGCTGTTGAACCAAGTTGAAGTTTTCCACTTGCATTTAAATTTCCTGCAACAGTTAAATCACCAGCAGAACTGATGGTCATCTTAGGCGCAGAAAGGTTGTCATTAATGTTGTCAAAAGCAAAATACGTTTCGCCTGAAGGAATTCCTAAATTCCAATATGCTGTTCCAAAGTTCTCAAACTTCTGTGAAGTAAGTCCTGTGTTTTTTATATGAATATTAGCATCAGGGTTAGTTTCACCAATACCCAATTTTCTTCCTTCAAGAACCATTGAATAATCCCCAACGCCATCTATATAATTGTAGAATACAAGCCTACCATCATGTGCGCCTGCTGTTGTATCAGCTATCTCACTAAATATCTCAGAGTATGGTATCTGCGTGCCTGCGCTATCCTTACCATAAAACAAGATATTACCAAGAGCATCGTTATTTGCTGGGCTTGCAGAGTTTCTATATAAGGCAAGGTTTGGGCCACTTGCAGCCCCTGAGTTATTATTTTCTAATAAGAAGTGCGTTAAATCACTTGTATCACTACTTGTTATATGAAGATATGCAGATGGGCTGGTTTCGTTGATACCCATACGACCATCTTCGTCAATAGTAGTTCTTATGGCGTTGTTAGTATAAAGATAAATGGGTCTATTATTACGTTGTCTTATTAAACCACCAGTACCACTTTCGTAAAAGTCAAACCCAGAATCTCCATCTACGTTTTTACTCCTTAAAACTCTATCCACTAAAGTAACTGTTCCTCCTGCGTCAGGCGACGTCGTTCCAATACCTACGTCACCTGAAGAGGTGATGCGAAGTCTTTCTGAGCCGTTAGTTTGGAATGCTAAAGGAAAATTATTCAAAGTTCCTATTTGAGCATATCCATTAAGAGATTCTAAATCTAATTGTGGATTAAATTCTCTTTCAACTCTTATTCTTGCCGCACTTCCGTTTCTGTAAATATGAAGTTCAGCGTCTGAGTCAGGAGAAACTCCTATCCCTACGTTCCCTGAAGAGTCTATGCGCATACGCTCTGATAAGTTGGTGTTAAACACCATATTGTTACCTACAGCACCTACTGTAACGTATGAAAGATTAGCCGTTAGAGGCGTTGTATTATCAGCAAAGCCAATGGTTGCAGTTGTATCTGAAGACCTAAATATTGCTACTTGATTTATTGTTCCACCTGAAACGTCCAAAGCAGTATAGGGACTACTCGTACCTATACCTACGTTACCATCAGAATCAATTCTTAATACCTCTGAATCAGCAACATAAAAGTACATATCATTTACGCTGTGGTCATAGGTTATACGACCTACGTTCACATCAGCAGAATCACCAAATTGAACTTGACTAAATTCGTCAGTAGAGCTTATTATTCTAACAACAGTATTTCCATCACCTTCAATGTGAAGGTTTGAAGAATATGATTCTGTTCCAATACCTACGCGCCCATCAGAATCAATCATCATTTTTGTATCGCCATCTATATCAAAAGTCATTTTAGTGTCTGCATGACTATTTGAAGGGTCAGCGTGTAATACTAAGTTTTGATTCTTTTTTAGGTGGTCAGGGTTGGTTGTATCAATAAAAAATTCTCTTGAAGCAGCACCACTTACTTTAAAAAGAGTGCCTGTTCCATCTATTTCAAGTTTAGCAGAAGGGCTGCTCGTGCCTATGCCTACGTTCCCATTAGAATCAATCCTCATACGTTCCGCTGTACTTACAGCATCTGAAGTTCCAAATGCTAATTCAGTACTCAATCCAACTGCACTAATAGTTGCGCCAAATGTTTCAGGAACTATTCTTATTCCTCTATTTGTTCCTCCTGATATTTCGGTAGCAAAAGTTGCAACAGCACTACCAACAGAACCAATAACATCTAAAGGTCTTAATGGTACAGCACCAATTCCTAAATATCCATTTACATCAAACGTAGTAAGCACATTGGTTAAGCTGTCTTGTAGCGTTAAAATAGGGTCTGAACCACCACCATTTCTGACAGTCCAAGTTTCACCTGAATTGGTTGTGATTAACTGTGCGCCTGAATCACTTGTAATGCTTGCGCCATCGTCAAGAGATAAATTACCACTAAAGTTTAGGTTTCCAAACACTTCAACACCAGTACTTGTGGTCGCTAAACGTGCGTCGCCCTCCCAATATAATATTACTGTTTGGTAATCGTATTGAAGCTGTAAATTCCAATTCCAATCTGTGCCTTGTAAATCCCCTACTGCTGTTGAAACATCAGATACTAAGAACTGCCTCCAACCCCCTGACTGCGACCATTCATCATGCAACACATAGCCAGCCTCTGTCGTTTCTTCAGTACCACTTGAATTATCTTTATGACCTACACGAATGTTAAAATTACCACCACCATCGTTGTAGGTTATCCAATGGCTTCCACCTTCAAAGGCAAGTGAATCGTTAGCTTCTAAATAAAGCGTTTGATTAATCGTTACGCTTCCATCGCTTCCATCAATGCGTATTCTATCTGCGCCTGTACCACCTGAATCATCTGTTCTAAATACAATATCTCCAGCAGAATTAAATAAGTGTAAGGCGTTTGCATCAAATGCGTTTGCAGAATTGTATGCTATTAAGCCCTTTTCGTATGTGCTTGCATCGCCAACGAATCTTAAAACACTAAAGGTTGTACTTGTATTATCCTCAAGTCTTATTTCTGCGCCATCGTCATCTTTGACGTGCAATTTAGATGAAGCGTTAGGCGTAGTTCCAATACCTAAGTTTCCATCTTGGTCAATGCGCATTTGTTCGGTGTTGTTTGTGTAAAAGCGCATATCATGAGAACTACTATCGTATCTCAATCTTCCGTAAGCTGTTTCAGTTGTTGAACCAAATTGTAATGTTATAGCGTCGGCTGTTGAAGATTCTAATCTGAATGCAATATTTCCACTATTTAGTAAATGAATATTTGTATTAGTATCAGGGCTTGTAGTGCCTAATCCTAAACGCCCAGAAGAATCAAAACGAGCAACCTCTACACCATTAGCATTAAACGTAATGGCATTATTTATATCGCTAACCGTAATACCATAAAGGTCAGACGCAATCGTTACTGCATTATCGCCAAATAACTCAAGACCATTGGTAGTATATATATCGCCCATTCTAATATATCCATTGGGCGTTCCACTTGATTCTAATCTTATATGTTTTTCAGCAGTTTGTAATAATAAATTACCATCTGTATCTATGCGTAAGCGTTCAGTATCATCTATCCTAAAAGATATATAAGAATTAGCTAGCGTATTAGCAACATCGTTTTCTATTATAAACGCTTCTGCTGACTGTCTAAAACGAGTTTCTCCTGTACTATCCTTTAAGTAAATGGAGGCAGTAGAATCTGTTGATTCAAATAAGGCTACGTTATTATCCACTCCTGAATTAATGTGGAATGTTTCTTGTGGGCTTACTGTTCCTATACCAAATCCAGTAGCATTAAGGCGCATACGCTCTACACCATCTAACTCAAATTGAATAGTAGATGAATCAGCTACGTTGTCAGGGTCTACCTGTATTAAGAAGTCTGTATTGACGTTTTTTAAATCAACCCTACCACCATCAGGCGAAGGTGAAGTGTCAATCAGGCTAATAGATGGGCTATTGTTTTCAATTATTAAGTTTTCTGAAGTAGTACCTCCAGCATCTGCATTTTCCCAGCGTTCTTCAGTAGCGTTATAAACTAATGCTTGACCATCTGTTGGAGTATCAATATAAACATCGTGCAGCATTGGCAAATAAAGCCCGTTATTGGCACGAACGAAAATTGTACCAACCGTTGCGCTTACATTAATAACAATAGCAACTTCTAAGTCAAGGTTAGGCGAAATAGGTGCAGTAGTCTGAAATGCGCCAGCAGTTGTAGAAGAAACATAAAGCGTTTGCCCTTCGGTGTAAGCACTTGTATCTAAGCCTCGTATTTTACCAAAGGTGGTTACTTTACCATCTTCGCCATTAGGTATATCTTCAGTTGTAATACCTAAAAAATATTTAGCCTCAATAGTACCATCGGCAATCATTGGCGCAACAGTCAAACGACCACTTGAACCAAGCGTACCTGTTACATAAACAGGCGTTCCATCAGGAATACCAACACCTGTTTGGTTTTTAACGTGTACGTGTATTTCTTGACCAACTTGAAGTGTAGCACCATTTTGTATTATATCAACGGTTTCTTCGTCTGTATTCCACGAAAGTGTGCCTTGCGTTCCTGTACCGCCTAAGAATTGTAAAGTAGTAGTATCAATATCAGTAGCCTTTAAGCTACCGTTAATGGTTACCGTATAATTTAGGTCAGGCGTAACACCAATACCCATCTTAGTGGTTGATAACCATATTGGCGCATCAGTACCGCGCCCATCGGAAAGTCTTTTAGCAGTTGAAGTTAGCGTATTGTTATCGCCAACTTTTATTATTGCATCGTAAGTATCTTGAACCTGTTTGCCGAATAAATCTACGCCCATTAAAAATGATTTTACTACAAATTTAATAAAAGGCGGCTAACGACTATTTTTTATCTTGGCTCGTGCCAAAATAGTAGGCGAACAAATTAGAAACAACTACGCCTTCAATCATACCCATCAAATGCACAAAAAGGTCATTGTCTAAAACAGTAGGTACATACACGGTAGCATAAACAACAAAGGCAAAAGAACCAAGCCCAACAAGACCTGTTAAAAGCATTAAATAATCACGCTTGCCAGCTTGCGCAACACCCACTTCACGCTTACGCGCACTATCTCGGTCTTGCATAGCTATTTCAATGCGTTTTAACGCACGTTCTTTTTCTTCTTGTGTTAGTTCTTCGTCTTTATCAATAAGTTCCTTTAAAACGCCTAAAACGCCGTTATCGGGCAATACATCACCTACTTTATTAAACAGCTTACCTATTGTTGTTTCGCTAAATGGTTTCTTTTTGTTTTCCATATTAGTAAGTCCAAATTACGTTGGCTGGTTTGTCAGGGTCGTTATCTACGTGAATAAAAGTGTTGGCTATGCCTATGCGATTGAATCCAGCTTTTAAAAGCGCATCAATAATAATATATCTATCGCCTGAAGATTTAATAGCTATATCGGCAGCGTAGCCTTTTAAGTGTGAACTGTTAGGACTTACTTTATACCCTTCTTTTTTAAGGCGATAAATATCAGCTTCAATACGAAATCCACTTGTAATAACAAAAGGAATGTTTGCTATGTGTCTTGCGTTGTTAAGCATAAACAAAAAACTTTTGTCCATAAGCTGACCGCTGCCTTCTTGCAATGGACTGTCAAACTCGTAATAGTTAAAGTAGTTTATCATCGCCCTTGACCTTTATATCGCTTTTTATAATTCTTAGAACTTTTTAATTTACTGCTTTTAGTTTTAGCCACTATTCCAGCGCGTTTCTTTTTTGGCTTTCGTATAAAAGTTGAGAAATTTGTTTTATTAGTTTTTTTCATTTACTATTTCTCTTAATCGCTGTAATTCTTTGCGTACTCTTTCTCTTTCAAGTTTATATTCTATCACTTCGGTTTCAAGAACTCTTATATCAGGAAATATATATGTGTTTTGGTTATATCTTATGCTTTTTATTTCTGATTCTGTTTCTTTAACTCTGTTCTCAAGACCGAGATAGAGGTAAACAGCAGTCCCAACAAGAATAATGATTTGCACCAACCATTTAATATTGATTGATAACGCGCTTTCATCATTAATTTTTGGCGTTGTCATCTTTGGTCATTTTATACCACTTAGCTATTGTATAAGCAATGGATATTAAAACCAATAGTATTCTTAAAACGAGTTCTATATTGGTAAATGAAACAGCGAGGCTGAATAAATTAAGGGCGTATATTTTCAAATCTTGTATATCCATTTTATTACTCGGTAACCCTTACAGAAAGTTCCATAATCGCTCTTTTGTAAGTATGGTCTTTTAGGTTATCAGTTAAATACGTTATTCCCCTGTTTTCAACTGTATATACTTTGAACCCATCGGCACTTAAATCAAAATAACCAGCGGTTCTTGTTCGCAACAAATTTAGGCAATCTGAAATAATTGAATTTACGCTTAATTCGCCTCCTGTATCGCTATCAAACCTATCCACAACCTCAACGCGTGTTATAACCTCTGCATTGAAGCTGGTAGCGTTTTGGTCTATTTCTGTACTGCTAACAGAATAAACACGAATGTATGGAAAGGCTGCACCACGTGGCACAGTATTATAAGCATTTATTGTTGTGCTGTTATACGTAATCGCACCCGAAAGACGGGTTAAAATTGCTTTACGTATGTATGGCATTGCATCGTTCATCTAAGTCAATTTTTTTAAGTCGCGTTCTAATTTTTGCAAAAGCATTTTATAGGCTATGCGTACAGAACTAAAAAAGAAAGGTCTTGGTGCTAAACTAATTGGAAACTGTATCATGCGCCATTCACCAGCACTTGAACCACGTTTTTTCAAGAATACTGGCTTTTGACCTGTAAACCCTCTACCTTGAAATTCTGAACGTATCGCAGCTGCTGGTATGCCTAATTCTACCGCATCACTTACATCTACTAATTCACCTGTACCAAACTCTACATAAGGCGCATACTTAGCACTCGCAAATACATCGTATTCAGCTTTGCCTCTTTGGCTGTAACTAATACTTTGTTTTAACGCGCCCATATCCACTACAACGGTGCTGGCTGCTATTTCTGCGGATTTAGCTGCTGTCCCCTTTATGGCTTCATCTACGCCTGTCTGCGAGTACTTATTTAGCTGCTTTAGCTTGCTTTCCAACCTACGCATATCGTTTTGGTTGATTTTCATATCCGCAAGTCCAAATCCTCTTACTCGTGCCATTATTCTGCTTTTGTTGCTTTAATGGTTACGTGCTTGTCAAGTTCAGTTTCTAAAATGCTGTTAATGTTATATTCGGTACTGTCATCGCCAATGCTTAGAGTATCGGTAAACAATACATCGGTAACAGCAAGTTCCCTTACAATTAATTCAACGCTTGTGGTTTGCATACGTTGCCCAGCTTGCGTATCTACATCACCGCCTTTATAAACCAGCTTTGCCCATATAGTCTTTAACGTGGTTTTAGATTTAGTCGTACCACCGTACCCATCATCTGTTCCTGTGATGCGGTAAATAGTAACGCGTTTATTTAATTCTCCAGCGTGCATTATACGAACATTGATTTATAGCTTGCAAGAATGTTTTTTACGTTGGTAGGTATATCGCTAATGTTTCCAAGAATAAACTCGCCACGGTTGTCGTAATATGTTGTAGTAAGCTGTAAAATGGCTTGTTGTAAAAGACCATCGTCTAAACCTGTGGTAACGTAGGTAACTTTAACGCGCTCGGCATAACCGTTATCCAATTCAATAGTTTCGTTATCCAATCCTATTGCTTCATAAGTTTCAGCTTCGCCCTTGACCGTTACGCTGCTAATTGAAGCAACTGGCGCAAATGGAAGGTCAAAAATACCTTGCGTAGTATCTAAGTAATATGTACGGTTCTTTGCAACAATATCACGACTAATATAATTCTCGCACCAAATACGTGCTTGGGTAATCATATTGCCAATTAGTGTATCATCTACGTCTGTATCAATACGCGCATAATCTTTTACATCGCTTACAGTTACTATTTCAGAACCCGTAACGCTGTTTACTTTAATCTGTCGCATCTTTAGTTTCTTTTTCTGCTTTCAGTTCTTTAGTTTCAATTTCAACTTTTTCTTCTTTCTTAGCTGGCTTGTCAGCCACCTCTTGACCCCATTGGTTTTTAACCCACTTGGAAATCTGCCAATCTTGAATTTCCACTACATCGCCTACTTTCTTACCGAAACTTTCAGCAACTTTTTGGTCTTTGATTTTTACTTTCATAGTGTTTCTATTTAAAAACAAATTTATTAAAATAATCCGAGTACTTTCCGTTGGCGTTTAAACGTAGGCTTTGCATATTACCTGTGTTTGGAATTATGAAGAATCCGTTATGGTATTCTGTATAAATAGCAAAGTAATCTACCGCCTTTAATGTGTACTGTGATTTAGTATTGGAAAGTGAAATGTGAACGCTGTTGCGCTGTTCGTTTTCGTTTGGTGTTTGAGCAGTATATTTTACTTGCACCTTAAATAATGAAACGTGGTTATCTACCACCAAATCATAAGGCGAACTGTCTAAGAACGGTTTACTTACAATATACCCTCGTTTTATGCACTCGCTGGCAAAAGCCTGTTCAGCATAACAACCAAGGTAATTGAAATCGGTTGTCATGCGAATAAAGTTAAACAAAAAAAGGCTACCCGTGTGAGTAGCCTCTTTCTGAATTAACCAAACAAACTAAACTAAACTCAAGAACGCCTCTTAAAAAGATGCTTCAAGTTTACTCCTTGCAATATAAGCAATAAAGTTGAAATAATACCGCCTGTCCAATTAGGCGTTACAAATAAATCGCTTAACCACAATACCAATAATAAACCAGTCAAAATTAAATGACCTTGCTTTTCTGTCAATTTCATAATTTAAAGTTTAGGGTTCGACCAAGTTACGGGTTTTTGATTATCCAGTCTTATTTGCCATTCATAGGCTTTAAAACGGTCTTTAAAAGTCATCTCGCCACCCGTAGGCGTTTTAACTATGTACTCAACCGAAACAATATCGCCTTTGTTGTTTTTGATTGAGCGTGCTGTTACTCTATCCATTCCCATTGCTGTTAGTTTAAAAGGTTATTAATTACTAAAATTACAATCGTTATCGCCATAGCTATAAAGCTATAAAAGGCTACTTTGTATGTGCTTTCGTCTTTCATATTAATTAGGTCTTATCGTTATGTGTTCGCGCACGTCTAATAGCTTTAAAGCCGCTTGTTTTACTCGTTCTATGCGTAGCTGCAAGTAATGGTCTTCTTGAACCTCTGCGTATTCTTCAATAAGGCGTATTTGGTCAAGTAGTTCGTTCATAATCTTATAAGGTTATAGACGAATAAGAACGCCATTGCTAATACTATAATTGCTAATCCTACGTTGGTAGCTATACCAAGCACTTTCATTAGTTTATCCATTTTGTTTTTCTGTGAATCCATAAGGGTAAATTTTGTTTGCTTTTTTGTAAGCCACAAACTCTTTAAAAGTTAAGAAGTAAAGCGTTGTGGCGTTGTCTAATTTAATAACGTAATACATAGTTTGTTTTAAAAGTAAGGGCTTTCCACCCTTTTGAGCAATTTGTTACGTCAGCAGTCCGCCTAGCTTCTTCAGCGCGCTTGTTTAAATTACCCCCCGAAGGGGGTGGTTAATTATTGATTTAATATATCCCAACCTAATTCTGTGATTGCAATTGTTTTACCTTCTTCATCATCTTCTACAATTACAAACCCTTTTTTAACACAAGATGAAATGGCTCCTGCTAATTGACCTCTTTCCATCTTAACGTCTGATTCTTCAAGATACCATACTTGATAATCTACAACAGCTTCTTTGCTATCTCCATCTTGGAAATCACTACTAATTACTGCTTCTAAAACTTCTCTTTCTAATTTGGTTAAATTTTGCATCGTTTTAAGTTTTTAGTTTATTTGTTATTGTTTTACACCAGCTAAATTAAAAATAATTTTTAATCTACAAAAGAAAAACAAAGTTTTTTTTAAATTTTTTTCTTGGGCATAAAAAAACCCCACCGTTAGGTAGGGCTTTTAAATCTAACTAAATGTTAGTCTTATGGAGTTTCTAATGCAGCTTTAGCAGTAGAGAAAGTACCATTAACGAAAGCGTTAGGTAGGTAGTTAGTAAGTGCAATACGCTCTTTAACAACCGCAGTAACGAATCCATCACGTACGTTAGTTCCATCTTCTCTGAAGAACTCAACAGACAAGTTATCACGAGTCCAAAGTTGAGTACCAACTGCGAAGTTTCCTAATAGGAATGTTCCAGCTGTAATCGCTGTGTTGATGATAACAGGCACTCCCATAAAGTTTGGCTGAAGTCCAGCGTAAACTTGGTCTTTAAGGTAGTTGTTCTGTGTATCTTTCAATAATAGGATTTTGTGGAAATCAGTTGGGTGCAACATAATGTAGTTAGCTTGGTACTCGCTTAACGCTAATTGGTTAAGGGCAGCAACTAATACATCAAATTCGTTAGCAGCTTCAACTGACTGGTAGAATGAACCACCTGAACCAGTAACGAAATCAGCAGAATCTGTAACAATACCTGAAAGGTTTGGCGCAGTTCCGTTTCCGTTAAGGATTTGGTCATCTTCTTCAGTCATTAGCTTTTCAGCAGCACGAGTTGAAATGTAAGATGAAATAGCTGGCGTATCAGCTAACATTTCTTCAGAAACGCGGAAGTAAGCACCGATTTTCTGAACGTTAGCGTCAGTTGCAGTTAAATCAAAATCAGATTGACCTAAAGTAGCACCTTCAGCTTTAGCAGCAGAACCATCTGAATATCCGCTTTCTTTTACGAAACGAACAACGTCAGAAGAAGTTGTACCGTTAGGAATGATTGAGCGAACGTGTACAGAACGAGCTGGGTCGTATTTGTAACCAGCTACTCTGTCGGCTGGAATAACTTCACCTGTGAAGTCAGCAGCAGTAGTCATATCAGCTTTAACTTCGAATGAAGCGGCACGAGCGTGTCCTTTAATCATTCCATCTAAAGCACCATTTTTGATTACCTCAATAAGTTGGCTTTTGAAAGACTTTTTAGCTTGTGAAGCCTCAAGGTTCTTTTTGTTTTGCATTTCAATAGCATCTACACGCTCATTGAATGACTTAGTAAGGTTGTCAATTTCGCCTTTAAGTACGCTATCAATTTGTCCTTTAGCGTTCTCAAGGACTTGTCCGTTAGCTTTTTCAATCTTAGCATCAATTAAGTTGCCAAGTTGGTCAAGCTGTTGTTTTACGTTTTCTTCCATTTTGAGAATTAAATTATTTTAAAGTATTAAGTAAGTAGCTATAAATATCAACTGCTTCTTTCTTTTCTTCTATCGGCAAAGTGGCTTCTTCAGTCGGCTCTGTGATACTCATGAATAAAGATTTTAGCTTTAATATTTCAGCTTCTAATGCATAACCAAGTTCATCGCTAATTTCACCCTTACGGATTAACTTAGCAATGTTATCGTATCGCTTGTACATTTGGTCTAAGTTCTGCTGGCTTTTAACGTCCATAATCTTTGCTTGGTCGTTAGCAGCTAATGTAACAGCACTAATTTCGTACAGCTTAACTTCTTTTATCTCGCGGTAATCGCCTTTGTTTTCTTTTACGACTGGCAAAATACCCACGCTGTTTTCGGTGATAACTCCAGCTTTCATAAGTTCAATAACATCTTTACCCAAAGTTGTTTTAGGTATTTCAGCTACGAACACAAGCCCTTTGTCATCTTCGTACAGTTCGCTCATCTTACCTATCGGCTGCATCATATTGTGCTGGTATAGGTATTTTACGCGCTCTCCGTTTTCTTTTATGGTTTTTGTATAAGCACCTTTGCGGATAATATCGTTGTCGCTATCCTTATTATCAAAGTAAGAACCATAGCCCTTTACAATACCTCTATCGGCATCGGCGTCCATTAGTTCTTGTAGTGGTGCTGCTTTATATAAAAACTCCATACTGTATTTTTTTCAAAATTATATAAAAAATTTAACTTAAAAGTCAAGTGGATTTTTCTGCGGAATAGGCATCGTAACGCATCGGCAGTTTATTCTGTTACGTGCGCTTCCCATACCAGCGCGTTCAAGACTTTCACCGCCTACCATAAAATTTGCGTCCATATTTACCTCCTGTCCGTTAGCTGCACCGTGCCAAGCACGTTCTCGCCCATCCATTGAAGTAATCCAACGCTTTTTAAGCTGTTCTTTAGGGTAAACTGTTAATGCGCTGCGCAGTATTGCATAGTTAGCAGCGGTGGTTGCCTCTGTCCGTACAATACGTTCAGATTGCATATAGCTTAATTTGTCAAAGCGACTTTGTAAGATTCTAGCGCGTTCTACTTGCCCAGCAGTTTGAAATGCTTCGTCTAAGAATAATTGGCGCGTAACTCGTTTTAAAGTAGTTAAGGCTGTATCACGAAGTAATTTTATATGCCTTGCCGCATATCGCTTACCGTAGTTTTCAAAATCAGCAGCCCATTGCTCGCTTAATAAATCCAAGTTAGGCGCAGCTTTAGGTAGAAAGTTTCTAAACTCTCGGTAATACCATAGGGCAAACTGTAACCCTATTTTGCGGTACAGCTTCACGAGCATAGCAGTTAAATCTTCGCCTTTAAATATGGCGTTTTCTTCAACTGGTAAATTCTCTGAAGCATTAGGTATAGCCTTGCGGTATTCGCTGCGGTAAAGGGCGTAAACATCTCGCACGTTTTCACGCTCTGCTTTATTAAGTTGCGTTTCCCACTTGTTGCGTATATCGGCAACTGTGCTTTCTGTATTTAGCTTTTGAGTTTCGCCTTCGTATAGTGAATAGCAAACAGCAATACGCTGTACATCGTCAGGAAACTCCGCTACCATTGTAGGGTCTATATCGCACCTACTAACAAAGTTGCTTTCAGATTCGTTTGCTCGTGGGGTTGGTAATGGCATGACTAATCATTACGCAGTTTCTCCATCTTCTGTATAGCCCAATCAACTCCGCTTGTACCACCCCATAAATTCCAAGCTACATAGCCTCTATCTTTCCAAGGGGTATCTTTATATTCTTCAGCTACTGTTGCATTTTCTCTATGGCGATTAAACTGTGCCATGCGTGCAATGGTTTCAACTGAAAGCGGTTCACGTTTTGCTAATTGGTTTGCTCTTTGCCAACCTACTTCAGTGCCACCACGTACTTCATCGCGTCCGTACTTTTCACGCCATTCTAACATACGCTTAGCGTTGTTGCTTGCAGATTGTGGGTAGTCGGTATAAGTTTCTTTAGTCAGCAGTTCAATGACCTGACGCTTTATTTCTTCTTGGCTTGGTTCTTCTGCTGGTGGTTCAGCCATTGGCATTTCAGGCAAGTCCACGTTTTTTACAGGAACAAGGTTAGCTGGAATGTAATAATCGTTCAATACATCGCTTTCTTCGTCCATTCCATAAGACATCATTTCGCGCTTTTCGTTTGGCGTAATCCACCAAGCCTTTGCAAGTTGGTCTACTACCTTTTCTGTTTCCTCTTGTAGTTCAGGAATAGCAGTAAAGTCAAACTCAATGCAAATTTTATCTCCAAACTGTGGCGCAAGCCATCTATTTAATTCGTCTTTGATTTTAAGCAGTTCAGGAATAACAGCGTTTTGATACAATGCCTTTTTCGCTTCTTTCATATTGTTATATGTAGAAGCATCGGTGTTGTTTAATAGCTGTACTGGTACACCGTAAATATTACAAAGGTCTTTTATTGAAGCGTTGTACTGCTCAATCAGCGAAAGGTCTGAAGCAGAAAGCCCAAAGTTTACCCAGCTTAACTTTTTAGGTGTAATCAATATATCACCAGCATTTGCAGAACCTTGGTGCTGCTTTCTGAATTTATCTTTAAGCTGCTGTGCTTGTACTTCGTTAATATCGCCTTCTTCGCTCATTAAAATACCACGAGCAGTTTGGTTCTGTAAATACTTAACGCCTGTTGTAACAGCTTCGTTATTTGTAGTCATTGCACGAAGTCCAGCTTGAAGCGGTGATTGACCGTAAAGATGCGACCCTGTACCATCTACATAGGGGTTAAAGTCTTTAATGTGGCAAATAAATTCTGCTGGTATTCTATGCGTACCGTTGTATTCAATCGTGTACTCTTTTACTGGAGCCATCATACCACCGCTAATTATCTCCATAATTTGCGAAGGCATTACATAAAGTTCTTTGTACTTTCCAGCAGATATGCCCGTTTCAGGCGCAATACCATAAATGTAACCGTTACCCGTTAGCTTTCTAAAGGCGATTAATTCTGTAAGCCAAGAAGCATACGATTGCGTAGCATTTGGGTTTTCTAAAAGTTCGTGAAGTGGCGTATCTTCTAATTCAACAAGTGAACGCTTGCGAAGTAGGTCTGCTTTATACAATGCGCTACTATCCAAAGTACCGCTTGTCAAAGACTTATAACGCTTATAATCAGCATCATTTGTCTTTTCATAAACCTGAAAAGGAATGGTTGTAGATGCTTTGGTTATGATATTGATTAACGAATATATAGTGGCGTTCTTTTGGTAGCCTTCTTTTATATACGTATCATCGGTTTCTCTGTTCCAAAGTATGCTTTCGCCAAGCCAGTTATATATTGCTTTGTTATATTCTTGGGCAGATTGTTGTGCGTTTTTTGTAAGTGCATTACGAACCCTATCGAAAAATGACGCCATTAAAAATAAATTTTATTCAAAAATACAAAAAGATAGGAAACCTATTATAGCCCACAATATCCTGAATCACATTCATTGAAGTCGTCATCAAACAATTCAAATTGCGAGTTCCACTTTTTTATCTCATCATAAGTCATTTCTGGCCGCCAATGGGTGTTATTAGAAGCCTCTCTTTCTCTCCTCGCAAACCACTCTAATTTGTTTGGATGCTTATCAAACATCTTTCTAAGTAATAGCGGTGTCTTATGGAAGCATCCTACGCAGTTATTCATCCAAGCGAATCTTACAGGCTTGTCTATCCAATACTGTTCCACTTGGTCTTTGTATATATTATCTTCTATTAAAGGAAAGTGAGGCTTTTGATACGGAACATCCTCCCACTTATTTCTTCCATCTTTGTGCTTTTCAAATGTTGCCTTAAAAACAGTCAATCCATTTTCATTGCATCTTTCAAGCATTGAATTTGCTCTGCGAGTTTCGTTTGCTCTAAATCCTATTCGGGTCTGTATTGGCTCCCCTATATTCTCAGCCCACCAATAAAACATAGGTTCTATTTTCATTTCAACCGTACAGAATCTTCTAATCATACTTGGTAGAAACACCTTGTCATTTCTTGTTGTAACCTCATCAAATGTCTTTCCCGTAACCCAAGTAATCTTTCTACCTATGTACTGCTCTAAGTCAAGCATGGTGTAAATGATAATGTCATCCTCTGCTGTGGCTATGAATGGTGCTTGTATTCTATCTTCTACTTCTTGGCGAATTTTAGCATCAGGAAATTTAGATGCTTCGTGTTCAATTCGCACTAAAGCGAATACGTCATAATCCGCTGGGTAATTTGCAGCTATATAAGAACTTGTTTTACCGCCACTAAGAGAATTAACTGTTATCATATTACAAAGAAATCATTGCGTTTACTATATTGCGAGTAAACTGCATAACGCAAAGCATCCATCAAATGATTATTTCGGTCAATGGGTTTATTTATTATAGTTCCATCTTTGAGTTCAGTCCAGTAATAGGTCGCGTACTCCTTTGTTAAGTTGATGCTTTCTTTGCTCACAATAATATCAAACTCCTTTATTAAACTAATACCAGCGTTGATACTTCCTTGACCTTTTATGGCTGGTTTTATCATGCACCCAAGCCTACGCAGTTCTTCAATACTTTTAGGTTCTGCGGAATCAGCAAATCCCAATACGCTATCCAATTCTTTATCCTTTAAAAAGTTGGCTATATCTTGGTTGGTCATTCCCTTATGGTAGCATAGTTCGTGTAGGTACAGCTTATCGTTTACTTTAGCAACCTCAACAATCGCTAATTCATCGTTACTATATCCGAAATCAATGCCCAATACCGTTTCTTCAAATTCAGGAAACTCTGCACGCGGTATAAATTGCCAGTTGTTAAATATTTGCCTTGCACTAAATACAGCCTTTTGACCTTCACCATAAACGCGCCAATAGTCAGGGTCGCGTTCGCGCATACGCTCTATTTCAAATACAAGTTCTTTGCTTAGAAACTTGTTATCGCGGTATGTTGTAATCCAAGTATCGCAATCATCTCTTGGTATTACATCTTCATAAATCCAATGTATTGGGTCGGAAGGGTTAAAGTCAAGTACAACGTAATCAGTAGTACGCATATTTATCTGGCGAAAATCCTCAATCGTTAATTCATTTGCCTCATTTAAAAATGCTACGTTACGTTTACGCCCACGAATCTTTTGCGGTTCGTCCACGCTCAAAAACTCAACCAAGTGGTCGTTATATCTAAACGTGTTTTCAGCCTTATTGTGAACGCCTAAATAATATAAGCCTGTCTGTTCTAAGATATTTATAAAGTCGCGGTAAACAGAACCTTTTAAAGCTGGCAGCGTTTTACGAATAATTGAAATCGTAAGCGGTTTATCCGAAGCAGTTAAAAGATAAGTTAGGTATTGACAAATCGCATAGGTTTTACCACTACGCGTACCGCCTTGGTGTACTCTAAATCTTTTGTTGCTATGAAGTAAATCGTAAAACTGCCTATTGCAAAGCTGTTCTACTTTTCTTCTTCGGCTGGTTTCCATTCAACTAATGTACTGGTTACTGCGCCTTCGTGCATAATCTCTTGGCGTTCAATGTAACCACGTTTTTTGCCTTTTGTTTTCAATAGGAATATTGTTGCTGTTGTATTTCCCTCGTTTATTTGTTTGTGTAGTTGGCTTTCAGCAAAGTCCAAAACTCTGTTTTCTAAGTCCTCAACATCTGCTGCATACTGCTCATCATTCTTTAACCAATCGTAATGTGTTTTGCGCGTTATGCCAACACTATTAGCAGCAGTAGTAACCACGCCTAAAGATTTTTCAAGCGCAACCAGCATTGCCTTTTTTAATGTAACATTTTGTTTATTCGCCATATCACAAAATTATATAAAAAAAGCGGCTATATAAGCCGCCTTT
>Ga0070753_1000691_pt1 | contig 19904 bp, 19 predicted proteins | sample VirMetDEL_Aug_31_FD_77441 | JGI IMG/M metagenome (GOLD analysis project Ga0070753, IMG submission 77441) | Aqueous microbial communities from the Delaware River and Bay under freshwater to marine salinity gradient to study organic matter... | ecosystem: Environmental > Aquatic > Marine > Coastal... | reverse complement strand
GTGGGTTGTCAGTTCAGATAGCATGTGTTATTGTGTAGGTTCACGAGTAAAAAAATATTCATTGCAAATTCTGTTCTGCAAAACAACTCAAAACGAAATCCAAATGAAACGACTCCAAATACTTATACCCGAAACCCTCCACTACGCATTGCGTCGATTGGCGTATGAGCGAAACGTATCCATCGGTGAGTTAGTGCGTAAGGCGATCAAACAAATGCTGAAGGGTGACAATGAATCCAAATAACAATAGGCATCGACCAGGCTACCATCTTGAACGTGAGCAGAAAGACAAGGAGTTGCGGAAGGCAGCGAAGGTTGTCCAGTGGGACGAGGATCTGGAGATTGTAGCCAAGAAAGAGCGTGAGGTCTGGAGGTACGATTTGGAGTCGTTCTGTAAGCAGGTCATGCCGAATGCTTTCCCGTTGGAGTTTGGCCCGCACCACAAGTCCATGCTCAAAAAGATGCAGGACGTGATTCTGGAGGGAGGCAAGACTGCGGACGCTATGCCACGTGGTTCCGGCAAGTCCACGACAGCTACGGCTGCTTTCATCTGGGGTGCGCTCTACGGGCATTTGAAATACGGCGCGATCATCGGCAACGAAAGCGAAGCTGCCAAGGGGCTTTTGGAGAGCATCAAGGTCGAGTTGTGGCTCGGAGCTGGTATCGGCAAGTATTGGCCTAAGTTGCAAGCATATCTGGAGCGTGGCGACGGGCAGAGCAACAAGTTCCGGCATTTGCTCAACAGCGACCAGAGTCCATGCCTCATCAAATGGAGTACAGATCAGATCCGACTGCCAAGCACCCCCTCAAAAGAAGGGGACGAGTGGTCAGGAGCCATTCTACACGCATGCGGGATTACTGGACGTATTCGAGGCATGCAGACCAAAACCGATGAAGGCGCAGTGTTGCGACCTGACTTCGTGCTGATTGACGACCCGCAAACACGTGCCAGCGCAAAGAGCCTTAGCCAGATCAACGACCGTGAAAATACCATAACGGGTGACATCCAAGGTTTAGCGGGGCCTGGTAAGCAGATTGCGTGTTTCATGGCGATGACAGTCATTTACCCAAACGACCTCGCCTGTCGCTTCCTCGACAAGAAGAAACACCCCGAATGGCGGGCAACCAAAGTGCCAATGGTCATCAACTGGCCTGACGCCTTGGACACGCTGTGGGAGGAGTACAACATGCTCCGCATTTCAGCGATGCAACAGGAGCTACCCACCACAGAGGCGAATGAGTTCTACGCCAAGAACAAAGAGAAGATGGACGCCGGTGCAGAAGTCTACTGGGAGGAGCGGAAGTTCGACAAAGACCAGTCCGCACTCCAACACGCCATGAATCTGTATTTCGACGACAAGAATGCGTTCTTGGCAGAATACCAGAACGAGCCGGTGCAGTACACAGGCGGATCTCCGTATATCTTGGAAGAGATGAACGTGATGACCGCAACCAACGGCATGAAACGCCTCGAAGTGCCACGGGACGCCAACATCATTGTCAGCATGACGGACATCAACTACAGCGGGCTTAACACGGTGGTCATGGCATCGACCAATAACGGCGTCAGGTACATCATCGACTACCAGACCTACCCAGGTAACGGCAAACCGCTTTATGAGCGTCCAGAAGGGCGTAACAAGGCAGATGCGAGCGAGGAACTGGCGATTGCCAAAGCCTTGGAGCAACATATCCCACTGATTGCCAGCAAGCGTTACGTTAAAAACGGAACCGCCATGTATCCAGACTTGGTGCTGATTGACTGCGGATTCAAGATGGACTTGGTGTTCCGATGGTGCGAAGCGAACCGCCATAGGCTTGGAACAGCGGTGTATCCCAGTCGTGGACGCTCCTACAACCAATACCGCCCGACCAGCTTAGTCGGTAAGCCTGGAGACAACTTCCACGTTGCGGATTGGCAGAAGCGAGGCAGGGTGTTGGTGCATAACGCTGATGCTTGGCGCATGAGATCCCAGAAAGCGTTCCTGCTCCCATCTGGCGCACCAGGGTCTGTGACCATTTTCGGAAGCAAGCCAACTGACCACAAGCGATTGGCAGACGAGGTGTGTGCCGAGGTGCTGGAGGAGTACATCGAAGAGACCAGTGGCGGAAACGAGTTCTACAAGTGGTTCTTGAAGGTTGGGTCGCACAACGATTTGTTGGACGCGATGGTGGGTGCATTTGTCGGAACCAGTTTCAAGGGAGCCAGTGAGACAGGTCTGCGAGCCAGAGTTCCGGCCAAGGGGCAGCGGTCGAGAGCCAGACGGCGAGCCATGCCACAGATCCGAATTTAGCAGGAACTTAACAGTCCAGATTCACAGATTTTGTGAATTCACATCCAATTCACATGCCAAATCTGAATCACTTTTCTTCTGTAAATGCCGTTGAGCCATGCACTTGTAGCCGTGGTAAAATGCAATTCACAAAATTCACATGGTATCCATACGGAAAAACCCCTGCCAAAATCTGAACGGAGGGGAATGGGGGGTATGTGAATTAGGTGGTAAAATAGGTACTTATAATATAATATATATATATATATATACAATATACTCAATAAATACAGTAGTTTTCTCTATATCGTTAATTTTTTCACGATTCAGATGGATTCACAGATTTTGGGTGTCGGTTCACAAAAACAGGCATCCAATTCACAAAAAGGGGTGTCTGGTTCACATTTGGCTATTTTTTGTTTTTAGGGATTGTTTTTATCTAAAAAAGCATTATGCCGGATGCTGAACCCTAACCAAAGGAAACGACATGTGCTTAAACCCCGAATGCAACCGAGAGTGCGACGGCCCACGTGGTCTGTGTCTTGCATGCTATCAGACCGCTCGCAAATACGTACGGCAAAACAAAGCCACTTGGGAGGATCTGGAAAATGCTGGTCTGGCAACCAAACCAAGAATGCGAGGCAGGCCGAAAGGTGGCACGAATACGCCGAAGTGGATTCAGAACGCTCTGGCTAAATAAATCAAACAAGAGAAGGACTGTTGACAATCGCAGTCCTTTTCTTTACTTTAAATCTAATGAGCAGGGCAGACATCAAACAATTAGTGGATCGACGTGCCAAAGTCCGTGCAGCGATTGACGAAGTTTTAACCGCAGGGCAGTCCATGTCACTGGACGATGGCATTTCGTACACACGTGCCACAATCTATCGACTGGAGCGCATGGAGTCACGGTTATCCTCGTTGATCTCACGGGCGAATGGGTCAAACCCCATGATGCAATCCGTCAACATGAGTAACGCCTACTTATGAGCGACAAACTAACATCCAAGAAAGCGTTGGATCGTGCGTCGATGCGTAAGCAGGACGATAACGTTGCCAAGTTTGAGTACGAGGCAACCCAGACCAACACCAAGCGCAAGAACGTTTCAGCGTCACAACGTCCACACCAGGACATCGTGTTCAGCAAGCAGAAGCGCAAGAAAGGCGAACGCATTACGCAGGATGTGCTGGAGAACATCCCGCTGGCAGGCTGGATGATCCGTCGCCATCTGGACGCAGTCAGTTCGTTCTACGTGGAAGTGGACTCTGCGATTCCGAAAGAGATCCGTGACAACATCGAGATGCTGTTCAAGTGGCACGGCAAAGCACGTAACTTTGACGCAGCCCGTCGGCATTCCATCGACGAAGCCTTCCGGCTGTTTGAGTTGAACAAGGTCATCGACGGCGATTCCATGATGGTCAAGATCAACCGGCAGTCGTCAAACCGCTACGGAGCGATCCAGCTGGTCGAAGGCTCACGCATCGCACGTCCTAACGATCTGCCTGGCTATCTCAACGTCGTAGACCAAAACGGCTTTAAGAAAGTCAGCGACCACGGCTTGGAGCTGGACGAGTTTGGCGGGGTCAAATCCTACATCGTCTGCAAGTACAACGCACACGGACGCCAACTGGTCTATGATCGTCGTGTTCTGGCACGTGACGCAATCTACAGTGGCTACTTTAACCGCTATTCGCAGACACGTGGCGAATCCCCGCTCATGTGTGCTGTCAACCAGCTCATGGACATTAAAGAGGGCATGGAGTACATCCTGCTGAAAATCAAACTGCATGCGCTGTTTGGTTATGCGATCCAGAAAGAAGCCGTGGAGGGGATTGGAGACGGTCTGCCATCATCTGCTCTGGAGATCGAGGATCAAGACCCGTCCTATGTCGATGAGAACATGACCGACACCTCACGTGAGGTGGACATCTCGTCTGGCCCGTTCAGCGTCAACTTGATGGAAGGCGAAAAGATCCAGACCATCGAATCCGAGACGCCACCGGAGTCGGTCAAAGACTACACCGAATTGGCAATACGCTCTGCGTTGCTGGCATTGGACATTCCGTTCTCCTTCTTTGATGCGACCGGCAGTAACTTCGCAAAAGTGATTGCAGACCGCAAGATGTACGAGATAAGCGCAGAGTCCAAGCGTGCCAAGAACATGGCTGCATACGAGCAGTACGTGGACTGGAAGCTGGACATGTGGACACGCAATGGCGACATTCCGATTCCCTACAACGAACTTCGTGACTTTGTGCATGTGCGGGCAACCCCTACACCCTGGCTGGACAAAGAAAGCGAAATCGCCGCAGAGGAACGGGCTATCGCCCTTGGACTGAAGTCAATCCCCGACCTCGGCAAAGAGCGTGGTGTTGACGTTTACGAAGTCCTGCAACGGCAGTCTGAGTTCCTGCGTCGTGCCGAAGAATTGGACGTTCCTGTTTACATTGGCGACCCTGGCGCACGTTCTGAGCGTGACAATAGACTTGACAATGAGATCCGAGAACAAGAGAATGAGATGCAAGATGAACAATAAACAGATTCGACTACAAGCACTCCGCGCTGCACCTGACAAAGTAGATGGCGACGTCATCCGCTCCTGTTCCATCATCACTGCTGGCGAAGCACTGGGTCACGGAGTCTACTTGGACGAGAGTTTCATCTCCGAAGCGTTTGCTCAATCAGAAGGCATGAAGCTGGGGTTGAAAGCACGGTTCGGGCATCCGAGCATGTGCAACGAATCGCTTGGAACCACCGTCGGACGCTTTAAGAACTTCAAAGTATCCAAAGACCGCAAGCAACTCTACGGAGATTTGCATTTCGGATCTTATGCCGACGAAGGATTTAAGAATCACATTCTTGGGCTGGCAAAAGAAGATCCAGAAGCATTTGGCACTTCTATTGTGTTCCAGGTAGGTGGTCATTACCGCAAAGATCAGGAAGGCAATGACGTAATGGTAGCGTTTAACGAATATGGTCGTGAGGAATACGAGGACTATGAGGGCGATCCTGACGAACTGTCTGATGAGTTATACGTGGTATGTGGCAAAATGCTTGGATGCGATTTTGTGGATGAACCGGCAGCAAATCCTGACGGCTTATTTTCATATGCAACTCCAGCAGGCCAGTTGAACAAATTCTTTAGCGATCACCCCGAAGTAAAAACACTTCTTTCTAAAAACCTAAATATAGTTGACATCATAGAACAATATGGTGTAAACATTAAAGAGTACCTAGAGGTATATAATATGAGCGAAGAAAATAAAGAAACTGAAGAAGAGCTTTTGGAAGCTAATTCGGACAATTCACATGAGAATTGTGAAGAATTGTCTGAGGCCGTTGTTGAGGTCGAAGCTGAAGAAGCTGTAGAGCCTGCCGAAGAAACCGAAGTGAAAGAATACGCTGAGGTAGAGGAAGAACAGGTCGAAGAAATGAGTGCCTCGGAGTTCCGTGGACTCGTTACTGAATTTGGTGCTGAAATCGCCACCAAGGTCTTTGACAGCAAAGGCTCTTATCTTGATGCGCTGAAATTGCAGAATGAAGGCTTAAAAGCCAAGGTCGAGGAATTGACCGCTCTCAATGAGAAGCTAACCGTATCTCTTGCTGAAACCGAAAAAGAGTTGTCCGAAGTCTCTTCGGATGGCGTCTCTTTCAGTAATGGGAACTCACTCCCGAAAAAGCGGGACATCGCTCGTAACGTCAAACTTTAAGCCACCAACTAGGAGAATAAAACATGGCTGACGCAACCAACACCTTGGCAGGTATCCTCAATCTTGGGGACGCTAATGTCGAGATCGAAGTATCCAACCTGTTGCAAGGAACTCCTGTTCTTAACGCAATGGAAGCCGTGCCTTCCACGCATGGCCACACTCACAAGTACATCCGTGAAACCGTAGCCGCTGGTGGCGGATTCCGTGCAGCTAATGCCGGTATCAGCAACTCTGCCGGTAGCATCGAGCTGGAAACGGAAACCCTGAAGTTCCTCGACGCTTCTTGGGAAGACGACGTGGCAATCGCCAAAGCTATGGCTACCGGAAAAGGTGGTGTAGAGGCTTGGATTGCTGACCGTACCCGCCGTTCCCTCGCCGCCGCTTTTGTGACTGTTGAGAAGCAGTTCATCTACGGTGACCAAGCTCCCGGTCTGACCGCTGGCTTCCAGGGTCTGATCGACGTCATCGACAGCTCGATGGTTGTAGACAAGGGTGGTAGCACCGCTGACGTGCAGACCTCCATCTACGCCATCCGCACCTCTCCCACGGACGCAGCAGCTGTGTTCAACGGACAGGACGGTGGACTGATCGAAGTCTCCGATGTTTACAACGTTCGTAAAGTAGACGGTTCCAGCAACCCCTACAGTGCTTATCGTTGCGACATCGACGGCTACCTCGGCTTCCAGGCTGGCAACAAGTACACTGTTGGTCGCCTGTGCAACATCGAGTCCGCTGTGACTGACGACGACATCGCAGAGCTTCTGTCCAAGTTCCCCTCTGGACAACAGCCCTCGTTCCTCGCAATGAACCGCGACGCCCTGCTGTACTTGCAGTTGTCTCGGACTGCGACGAACCCGACCGGCGCACCCGCTCCGTTCCCTGCCGATGCCTTCGGGATTCCGATCATCGTCACCGATCAGATCGTTTCGACTGAAGCTGTTGTAGCATAAGTTAAAACGCCCGTTTAGGGTGGGCTGGTTAGTGGTTTTTGTCCTTTGTCCACTAGCCAGCCCTTTTTTTTACAATGCTTAACGCCACACAGATAAAAGCAGATTTCGAGAAACTTCGGTCTGCCGATCATGAACATGGTCAGATTGTAACTCTGGGTCATGACGGCGAAACGTGCCGTGCGCTTAAATCGCAACAAACCAAAACAGTCCGCATCCACGATTATGGTGAAGATGAGGGCGATATGTTTTCCCTCCGCTTTCTGATCGACGATTTTACCACTGTGCCACGTGAGAAAGATGTGGTCACCGTTGACGGGGTGGAATACGAAGTAGGCGAAGTGCGCTACTCTGGACTAGGTCAAATCATCCGAATCTTCTGCATGGATTCAGACTAATGGCTGTCGAAATACAATTTGACGTAAAGGGTGAGAAAGAACTGGCAGATGAGATGATAAATCTCGCCAAGGGCATGAACATGGACATTAAAAGAGTAGTGCCTATTGCAGCCAATTTGGCAGCCAAGCAGGGTCATGATCTTTGTGAGCCTGGTAAAAGGGAACGTGCTATTATTCAAAGGAAGCAGTCCCCAAGAAAAAAGAAGATCAACAAAAGCACAGACACATCCAGAACCTCTACGCATTGGATTGTTTTCCTGCGCCAAAATAAAAAGCCGTTTTTTGTGCCGGTAAATCCAAACCCGCATGCCGTGAACTTTGCACAGCCTGACCCAGAAAAGCATGGACGTGAGCGGTATAACGAGTACATGAAGTACAAACGAAGAAAGACAAAGCGAACAACGCCAAGTGTGTACAAATACCAGCAGACACGAAAAGGAACTCGACCTGACAAAAACGAAAAGATTTTGCAGTATGACACTCCTGCTGAGATTAAGGCAATGAGGAAAATAGCCAGAAGAGGTTTGGCTGGTCAGGCATTCATGTTTATGGCGAACCAGACGGGCGGTGGTAAAAAGGGTGCAATGAAAGTGAAAGGCGAAAAGCGCATGCGTACTGGTTCAAAAAAGTATATCACGAGAGATTCTAAAAAGTGGACATCTGTCAAAAAAGACTTTAAAAAGACAGAGGCGCGTATTAGATTAAACAACAAACTGACGTACATCAGAAAGCGTTATGGCAATATCGAAAGGCCGATTGTGACTTTGGCGGCTGAAAAATTGGAAAACGAACTTAAAAACAGATTGATCCGGCGACAGAAAGCATTTGAAAAAAGGGCAAAGGCAGCATAATGGCAGTACAAGATGTAGAAAATGACATTGAACTTGCTGTAAAAGCCGTTTTAACGGCTCAATTAGCCACCGACGGCATTACAGGGGTATCTATAGACAACCTGACCTCTGGATCGCCTGGAGACGTTCCTGTGAAGCCATACGTGTTTATCGCATGCCGTCCGCTGATGCACATGGGTGCTGGCTTGGATCAATGGTCTGGCGATTTGTCTATACAGATCATGACCAAGCATCTGGAAGGCAAGGACTCGTATGCAGCTACCCTTGTGGATATTATGGGGTCTGTGGCGTATGCCTTGGATTATGGCAATTTCAGCGCACAGACGACCAGGCTCAACTCGATTGCCCTTCGGCGCACTGGTGGGGACTACCAGTTTGAAGAAAGCGAAAACATGGTCAATCTGGACGTAGAGATCATCAAAGCATGCGGAAGCAAATAGGCGTTGACAGCATTTTGAGCATAATGTAGTATAAAGAATATCCATATAAGGAGATTTAAACATGGCAATCGGTGATTTAGGCGCAACTGACATTTTCAGTCTTGGAGCTGGGTTTAATGCCCAAAGCTCTTCCACAAACAATGCAAGAGACATTGTTGAGGTTTTGGGTGCAAGCGGGGACATCGCCTGCCTTACGCCTTTTAATACGGTTGTAACAGCATCAGCAGAATACGAGGTGTGCGGTTCGCAAACCCTTTCAATCTCATTAGGAGATGTCGTAGGTGGCTACATTGTAAACAGCGTAGAGCTTTCGCATTCCGCTGGTTCTGCTCCTACAGTTAGCATTGAAGGGATTGCCTTTGATGGTGGCGAAACTGTAACCAGCAACACTTACGCTATTTCACAGGCTGTAAATATTGCTTCTGTTTCCGGTCTTATTGGCGGATCTGGAGAACCGACTGAAATTAGCTATCGGTGGGAATGCGAAGTAACCCAGAGCATGGGATCTGACGGGCAGGTGTCTTACGCTGTAAGCCGTACTCCAAAGCTGACCTATACAGAGTCCGGCCTTGGCACTTTTGCATCTGCTCCATCTATCACTGATTACACGTTGGAGTCTTACGAGAACAGCGATTCTAACCAAGAAACAGACACTTATACCGCAACGTTCATTAAAGAACTTGTTAGCGCATAAGGAATCTAATGGCATTTGATCCAGCACCATCAAGTCTATTTGCATCATGGAGCGAGGATGGCACGGACATCACCGTCCCTATTGCGTCCATCACCGATCTGACTGCTGCTGAAGCAGACGGAACCACTGGTGACTGGCGTGATGTCATGCTCCGCATCTTAGATCACGTCTATAATTACAATCAAGGATTGGCTACGGCAGATTCACCGACTAAATTTACTGTGACACGTAGTCGATACGAAAGTAACAGTTCTATTGTATATTCTTACAATATTGATGTATTTACCGATGTGGATGCGAACTCTACCACGGCAGAGTAATGGAAAATGACAGTCCTAAAGCAAAAAGACGCGAGTCTGGAATGCCGATTGAAGAGCGGTTTATAGAGTACAATAAGGCAACGTTTGACGATGAAGGCATACACGAAAGAGAAACTGCAACCGCTGATCGAGAAGTATCAGCGGACGCTGACTCTTGAAGATGTCGAAGTAATTGTCGAACTAGACAAAATTGCTGACGACATTGAAAAGGGCGTAAAGGCAATCGAGGATTGCGACTGGTTCAGCATTGACGGTCACTTTTTCAAGAAACCGACATTTGCTCGTGAGCAGTTGATGCAACGTATTTTTGAGCGTTGCAAGGGTGGTATATTTGAGATCGCTGGCGCATTGTATTCTCTAGACTTGGAACGCACTCCAGATGAGATCTCAGGAACGCCAAGCAAATTCGCACTGCTTAAATACATTGCAACATTAGATGTGCCTATTAAAAAGGCTATGTCCAAGATTGAGGATGTATTTAATCTTGCAGCAGGCGACGAATCCAAAAAAGAAAAGAGTAACGGAATAAGCGTGTGGTCTTTGTGTGCTATTCTGGCCCGTGAGATTGGTGGATCTCCAGACGAGTGGTATGACGCGACTCCAGAAAAAATAAACTCAGCAGTGACTTTAATTGAGGAAAGAATAGAGTCTGAAGCAAAAGCAGCTGGAGTTGCTTCACCACCTAAAGATACGCCACGCATTCGTGCTATTGCCAAGTTTTTGAAATTGCAACGTGAGCTGGAGGCATCATGGCAGGAATCATAGTCGATATTGGTGCAAGAACCAGCAAGCTAAACAAATCGCTTAGTTCCGCCAGGCGTAGGCTGTTGAATTGGGGCAAGAGGCTTACCAGAAGCATGCAGAGGATCGGTCTAAATATCGGTCGTGGCATTGTTCGTGGGATAAAGCGTGGAGTAATGGCGGTAGGCGCAGTTGTTACTGCTGGTATTGTAAAATCTCTTCAAACATCTGGTCAATTTGAAAAATACGAGGCTCAATTTGAAGCCCTTTTAGGCAGTGCGGAAAAAGCAAAAAAACGCATCAAAGAAATTGAAGATGTAGCACTGACAGTTACTTTTGATGTCGATTCACTAACGCAGGCTAACCGCCATTTGACTGTGTTTACAGAAAACGCTATGGCGGGAAAAGACGCTATGAAGCTGATTGCGGACGCAGCTTCTGTGACGCCTAACGCGATAGAAGATGTAGCTTTCTGGTTTGGACGTGCATATTCTATGATTGACGCTGGTCGTCCTATGGGTGAGGCGGTCATGCGTTTGCGTGAAATGTCATTGATTTCGTCTGAGGCAGCCAAAGGATTGGCTAAACTTGAGAAATCCTACAGCCCTACTGCACAAGCTAAAAAACTAGAGCTTTTGATAGATTCGCTTATGCGATTTGAGGGCGCAAACGAAAGGCTTATATCAACTCTGCCTGGACAGATGTCCATGTTCAGAGACGCGATGACGTATGCGTTTAGAGAAGTTGGTGATGCTATTGCGCCATTAACAAAAACATATCTGAAAGAACTTATAGAAAAAATAAGGGAGTTAAGGGAAAACGGTACTTTTAAAGATTGGGGTCAATCTGTTGCCGAATCTATTGCATTTGTAAGAACTAAATTAGAGAGTTTCGTTGATTTAATATCTCTTTATTTTGACAACATAAGGAAAAGACTTGAAACAGATTCTATTGCCAAAATTATTGGCGAGGACATAGGGAAGGCTTTAGGTTATGGTATAGAAGCCGCAGCCAATTTTTTACTTGAATACACAGGAGCCTTTACTGAAATAGGAATTACAATAGGCAAAGGAATTGCAATAGGCGTTGTAAAGGGAATAGGAAGTGCTGGCAATAGGTTTTTAGAAGAAATTTACAACAACACCACTCCATTTTTAGGTTTACCAAAAATAGACATGTCTGATCCATTTAATGTGGATACAAGTAAATTTGAAAAATCAAGAAATAATTTTATAGACAGCATGAAATTTGGCAACAACGGAAAGATTGATCCGCCATCTTTTTCTGATGCAGCAAACAGAGCGTCTGGATTGCTTAACAGCAGAAAACGTTCTGGGCCAGCTGAAGTTGTTATTGTTGGAGATAAAACACCTAAAATAGCAAAAGGAGGCTTGTAATGTCGCAAACAGCAGATACCGATTGGATTTACATAAATCACAGAAACTCTTATGATTACTTTACTGACGACACTGATGGTGAGGTTTTTTGCAGACAACTTTTTATTTTTGCAGAAAGCCAAAGGGTAATTAGTGCAGATTCTTCTTTGTTTAGAACTGTAACCACAGAGCTAGCACAGGATCTTGGAGTCATTAAAGATGGCTTTGTGACTTCAGTAGGACAGCTTGCAGGAACTAACTTTGGTATCAACGGATCTTATTTTGTTCATGCTCCTAATCTTCCAAAGAGTGATGTTAATACAGGGAAAGCAGTTCTTTTATCTGTTTTAGAAGAATACACTGTAGATGTTGATTACGAATCAAGATACGGCATTATCACTCTTAGAAGAACGCATAAATTTTACAGTGATGTAGAGTATGATACAACAAACCAAGGTGATTATGAGTGGTACGGGTTTGGTTCTGCTCAGGGTGGGAAGGTGATCAAAGCACCAGAAGTTCTTTAACATGAAACATAAAATAGTTTCCCAGCAGAAAAATGGCGTTAATGATAAATTAACGCAAGCAACTGTTCGTAAAATCAGAAATTTTATGAATAACTGGGAGACGTCTGGTTGCACATTTAAATTTGATGGGCATAGAGTTTTGCTTAGAGTAGAGCAAGAACAAGTTATTCCATCAGAAAAACATCCGTTTCAAGTTTTTAAATATAACTCTACAAAAATTACCGTCAGGCCAGGCACGATCAACAACCTTGTGCCGACAAACATTTTTGACGCTCTAACCATCACAGGCTCAGGCGTGGAGTATGTGGTTCTGACGCTTTCGATCAATGGTTCTGACAGTCCTGTAAGTAGCGTGTTGTCTATAGAGACTGATTATCCAGTGCCGTCCGCCACAACGCCGTCTGCACCGCCTTCCACCGTAAAGGATGTTATCGCAGTGCTGAATGATGGCGTCATATTCCAAATCCGTGACACCAATCTTGTGGCGACATCAGCCGAAGTGTTCCAAGAAACAATCGACAATCCAGATCCTGGCGAACGTGATTACATTCCGTGGTATCGCTGGGAAGTGAATGTGTCATGATAGCTGGTGTATCAACGGCCTATGCGTCCAATTTGGCAAACGTTGTCGAAAGGACGTACAATAGCTTCACTACATATTCCACCGAAATCGCAACCGACGGAATAACTAGAGTATCTTCTTCCAAGTCCGAGACTGTAGATCATTCATACGATAAGTATACTCTAAAAGGTAGGTCAATCTATGATAGTCAATACGGAACTAGCCAGACATACATAACTCAAACTATATTTATACCTACAGGTGGCGGTAAAATCGTAAACGAAACACGCTCCACATACAGCCAGTATGATGGTGGCAACGCGACAATCACTTCTAATGTGTCTGGTACTGCTTCCACCATAACGGGAGAGTTTACGTCGATCACAAGGTCTGGTGTCACAGTAGAGGGAGAAACCGTAATAGACGACGGCACGACAGTATACGGCACTCCAGGCGTTACGACAGAAACGTCAAACTCCACCCACAATCTTCATTACAATTACCCATATACCGTAACGGCAACCACAAACGTCAATCGAAACGACACAAACACGTTTGCACAGGCCACTACACGTCAGGTGGTATCGGCTAATTCAGACGGCACGTATACCGACACAGAGGCATATACGCACACCACAACGTCATCTTCTGTATCTAATATATCCGACACTACCGTTTGGACTGTAGACGTCTATACCGCTACGTCAGACAACGTAACGAACGTAGCAGCCGACGTTGTCAATGTAACGGTTCTGATCGCAGACCACACGGAACACTTTTACTATGCCAATCCGCTGAGTTTTCCGATTGGATCTCCAGTAGATGGCAACCAAGCGTTTGCTCTAATTACCGACAAAACCACATTCGCAAGCGGAGTAACTGGTGGTTATGTGGATGCGTATAGGACTAATTTAGGCACTGGAGCGATCGGGAGTTTCCTGACCTACACACAGCAAGCCAATAACGCAATCACAGGTGCAAACAGCAATACAATTTCTGTTAGTGATTACAGCACGACAAACGGCTCTGTGCAATCAACCAGAGGGCTTGATTCAGGTCTGGATTTTGAAACGTATTCGCACAGCTATTCATCTACTCTGACCAGCTTAGTGACGTGGGAAAGCGTTGAGAACCTGTACAACACATCAGAAGAAACCGTAAGTTACAGTAGCTTTACATACAGCATTGTGGGGCCATCCGTGACCGCTAACGCTTCTGAGGCATCCAGCGTGGCGTTTTATTTGGACAGCACCATGTCCGCTAACAGCTTTGAGTCTGGAAACACGTTTACGCATACCAACACCAGCTCATCGACGCAAAACGTCATGTCACACACTGGATTCAACACCATCGTGACATTTGCAACGTCTGGAGCAGATACAGCCAGCCCTGGAATAACCACTGGCAATTCATTTACCCTAAATGGGCTAACTGGCGGAAACAGCATTAGCTACTATGCAGACACCTCGATGTACAGCAGTCTACCGGCTGGCGTAAAGAAGATTGGAGGAAAAGGCGCAGCCAAAAAAACATACGAAAGCGACCAAGGCGTCATTCCGTCTACTGACATGAGCTACTCTAATGGTTGGGGTTTAAGCATAACGTCACCGGCAGCTTATACAGACTTTATCAGCTTCAGCATGTCAGAGGTGTTTGATAACGTATTTTACCCGAATGTGTACACGGTGGACAAAGAGACAAACACCTATACCACAACTGTAGATACGGATACTGTAACCGTAACAGAAACCCTAACTGTGGCTACCGTAAGCCAATCTATTGACAGCGTATCGGTGACAACCTATACATCAAACACAAGCACAACATCTACAGGCTCTGGTACGTTCACCTATGATGTAAGCCTGCCTTGGGGCAAAACGTTTGTCGATAATGCAATGGTGGACGTGACAGGCGCAGATTTCGTGGTCAATGGATTCACAGATGGAGATCCTGTAACGGTAACTCTGGCAGGGTTCGCCAATGTGACTACATTTGATTCAATGGGCAACAATCTTGCTGTTACAACATACAACACTACAAAAACGGTTTTAAGTCTTGATGCTGGAGAAGGCATGGTTATAGAAGATGGCGGTGCAAGCACTTATTTTGTAATGAGTTCTTATGCACACGCAGACCAGCCTGTATATCCTGAAGAAAAGGTAATTGTTTGGATGACTCGATGAAAATAGCAATCACCATAGCTTGTAGCCATTCGTACCAGTATGCGTTGAAAGAGTGCGTTAGCAGGGTCAAAAAGGCAATCGCACACGCTAAAACCAGACGGCCTGAGTTAGACTTTGTTTGGGTTATATCCACCGACGAGGATGGCGTAAATTACGCAAACAAGGTATGCCCTGGGGCGATAATCGAGGTCACGGATTTACAGGAAGGCGGTGTTCGATACAAAGAACAGGCACAAATGCTGATTGCAGACCTACAGCAACGTGGATTCGACCGAGCCGTAGCCGAGGACGTAGACCTGTGCTGGACGGTGGAATCGGACATACTTGTGCCATACAACGCACTCTCTTGCATGCTGGACATGCTACAGTTCGATGACGGCTATTACGACGTGGCATTTGTTACTTATCCGTCGCAGTCGGGTAGCGCATTCTTGGGTGGACATGGATCTCCCAGCCATCCAATCGCCGAGGACTTTTTGGTGGAGGAACGGGACGTGCCGGAAGAGTTGATGTCCAAGTACACCGATGCAAAGCAGGCTATTGAGAAGCCAGACGCAGGAGAGGATGCCAAGAAAGCATGGTCTGATGTAAACGAGGAGATCAAAAAATGTTCTCCTAAAAATAACGTATTTACGTTAAACGGAGAGAAGTGGCGTAGGCGGGGATGGTTTGACAACGCATTCCCAGGAATAGGGAAAGGTGCGGTTTTGGAGACGGATTGGACTGGTTTAGGATGCAACCTGCTGTCCAGAAAGGCGTTGCATCTGGCATCGTTTGATGGGTACGACGGCAAAGGTACTCAAGACCTGTTCTTAAATTGGCGCAGATGGAAGCCAAATGGCATCCGTATGTGCGTGATTTCTCACTGCGTTTGCGAACACGTCATCACAAAAGACGATGGAAGCAGATGGGTTGCATTGGCGCATCATGAGCCACAGGGGGAGTGCATAGGGCATCTTCGGGTGCAACTAGTCCCATTTCAGCCACACAAGCATCATAGTGATGAATCTTGACAATTATGATGCTTTTTAATTAGTATAAGGTATTGCCATGACAGAAATCGCCTCACAACGCCTACATGTAATTCGCACCGATTTTTCTGGGGATTCGGACGCTGAAGCGTTTGATTTCTATCAAGCAGAATCGCTTAAACTGCAATTTATACCAGGTTCCGACTGGTCAAACAGGGTTCCGATGCCTGACGGCGGTTCGTGCAAGATGGAAGCATGGCTTTCTGCTGACCCTGACACCCTGTACATCAACAAGACGGGGACGGTAGATTCCGCGACAGATCGTGCCACTATTGAGCTAGCCAGAGCAGAAACCAATTTTGCCACTGGCACTTATCTTTACACAGTCAAAGTATTCGATTCCGGCGACACCCAGACAGGTGTAATTGCCTCTGGTCAGTTTACCGTTAAATACAGCCCTGACTCCGATTCGGTGGACTACGTAGGCACGACCACGTATCCAGTCGCGTCTGACATTACGTACGACAACACCACAAGCGAACTGACCGCAACCAATGTGCAGACTGCCATTGACGAGCTGGACGCTGCGATTGACCAACTTGAAGGCACAATCACGATTACAGCCCGCAATGAGACGGGTGTACAGATCGACAAAGGGTCGGTCGTGTACATCAGCGGATCGACGGGAAATCGCTCCACCGTGGCCTTGGCTGATGCCAACATTGGCGCAACAGCACAAAAGACAATCGGCGTAGCATTTGCAAACATCGCGCATAACAGCGACGGCGATATTGTGGTTCTTGGCGAGTTGTCCGGCGTTGACCTTTCCGATTTTGAGGACGGGGACGAACTGTATCTTTCAGAGACACCTGGCGGAATTGCAAATACACCACCGGCTGGAGACGCGGACTGGTCGTACCGGATCGGCTATGCAGAAACCGCCCAAAACAACGGGAAGCTACTGGTAGCTCCGCAGTTCCGTGGAACAGTTTATGGTGCAAACTTCTTTGCCGCCACATCTGCAAGCGGCGTGCGGACGACTTTGGATGTGCCGTCGAACTCTGAGGCGGTTTTAGTTACGGGTGAGCAAGGTGTTGCAGGCACAAAAACATTTACAGATCTAGCATACTTTCAAGGTGGCATTGGTGAATTCGCATCATTTATGCCTTTTATATATTGCGATAGTGCTAAACTAAATGAAGTTACTCCAATAGCATTAGATCCTCTCCAAATTAAAGATGGTGCTGGTGATACGCAAATTCAAATTGACGTTGGCAGCGTTTCAATTCCAAACGGGATTGGCATTGGTACTTCAACCTACAGTGCGTCTCAGACTCTGACAGCAACTGAGTGCAAGGGGTATGTGATCTACGTTACAGGAGCCGCGACAATCACTCTGCCGTCTGTTGCTGATGGAATGCACGTCACTGTAATCACAATAGGTGATGTTGAAGTTAGCGTTGATCCTAATGCATCTGACAAGATTTGGCTGGATGGAGTTGCGCTTGATGACGGAGACAAGATAACTAATGGCAGTGCGTCTGGTGATATTGCCGTTCTGACATATTATAGTGCTGATGGATGGCACGGATCAACAAACGGATGGACGGATGGAGGCGCATGACATTTGCAACACACGCATTTTTGGCGTCTGCTTCTCGAAAGCGTTCAGATGTTGCGGGACTGATTACTGATCCCGCTGGGTTGGCATACACGTCTGGACACTATGTTGAATTTGATGGAGTAGGTGATTACGCTTCAGTCACTCCAACATTTCCTTCAGCAGTCACCGATATTGAATTGCTTGCAAGAAGCACTTCAGATGGAAGTATTCCGACTACTTACGGAACAGGAGCATTTGACGCAAACGGAACTTGGCAGAATGTTTCCATTACCACCCCCGCAAAAGAGTATGGGGATAAAATGTGGTTTGATGGGGTGGATGATCAAATAAATTTTGGAAGTTTCATAACCCTTACTGGAGACTTTAGGGTAAGATTCAAAATTTTTTCTACAGTTAGTTTAGAAGGTCATTTTGTTTCCAATAATGTCAACACCCCTGGCGATAGGATATATTGTTTTAGCAGTGGGTCTTGTGCAATACGAATCGGTAGTGTTCAAGTCGGTATTGGGGTTATCCCAAAAGACAATACAGTCAAACAGATCGAAGTGAAAAGAATCGGTTCTACTGTATATCTATTGATTGATGGAGAAAGCGTGAGTTCTGGCGTTTTGAATACAGGCAACTTTACTATAAACAACATAGGGGATCTACACGCTTCGGTGACAGGTGTTCCGAGATTAAAAGGTACGGCTTGGGATTTTGAGTTTTATGATGGGGCTACAGGACTTGTTCACTCATACCTTGGTGCAGGAGTCACCAACTCTGATTGGTTAGATCAAACAGGTTCAAATGATGGAACAGTAGCTGGCTCACCACAAACAGTCACCCAATACTTCAGTACAAATCCTTTAGAAATTGGTAGAAGTGGATCTGATTATTTTGCCGGGGATGTCGCAAATGTTAATTTCAAGAATGCTTCTGGAACGATCATTGGATCTTGGCTCATGGGGAGTAACGATGCGGGAACCCTTACTGGTCTTCCTGAATTTGATCGGAGTGGAAACGGAAATCATCTGACGTACACTGGATGCACTTCTGTTGTTGGGGAGGGACTCCCAGTTCCCCAAACGGGTCTCCTTGATTGGAATAAGCGGATGTGGTTTGATGGGGTGGATGATAATGTCTCTGGCGTTTCAATTCCTATCACGAATGGTTCTGATATTTCATTCTATATTATGCCTGTTGGCGTTGCAGGGTCTCCATATGCTATGTCCGGTTCAGGTGACAGTATTCGTTTTAGCGCAAGTTATTCAGTTCGACTCCGTGTATCTTCAGTAAATTACTCATATGGTGGGGGATTAGAGGATTATGCGCTTTATTTGATACGGATTGTGAAATCAGGCGGGAACGTTGAGATATTTGTCAATGGCTCTTCGCTGGGGAGTAAGGCTGTTCCGGACTTCACATTGACGTACATCGGTGGTCTGGGCGCTAATTACTATAAAGGATTGATCTACGGGATAACGTCTGGAGGTCTGCCGTTATATAATGGAGGCGGGATTTCAAATTCAGACTGGGAAGATCAGATTGGTTCTAATGATGGCACAGTAAACGGCTCCCCCGCCGAAATCCTCCTGCCCTCTTCCCTAAGCAATCCCGCAGTAGATGCCCTCGGCAACACCATCGACGACCCCCGCAACAATCTCCTGAATCACACGGGGTGGGACGGGGATCGTGCGGTCATCCCTTATGACCCGGCATTGAATGTCACAACGGAAGCCGAGTGGTTCATCTGGGGGAACTTTTATATTGACGATGGGGTTGCTCAGGCGAAACGCTTTGTGGATCGGTGGCACGCTAACAACAGTCAGGCAGTGTTTATGCTTGCTCGATCTTCAGGTGACCCGGCATTTGATGGGAAGGTTAGATTTTATATATCCACCAATGGAACTTCTATCGCTTGGTCAGGCTCCTTCACAGTCTCCAACACCCACAGCCTTCTTCGTTTTCAGTTTATCGGAGGGACATCCTTCCGTGTCTGGGAGTACACCTCCGGAAGCTGGACAGAACTAACTGTCACCACAGAAGTAGGCTCCCTCCCCGCAAGTCTTTACTCAAGTGATGTCCCCATCTATCTCCCCGGCACATACGGCACGAACCCCTTGGAATACTGGGAAGGTCAACAGTCTCCATTGTTTATGTACAACAGAATTTTGACGGATTCAGAAGCAGATCGAGTCCGTAGAAAAACACAATCAACCTATGGTGAATGATTATGCCAAACCAAAGACAATATCTTCTAATAACGGAACAAGCATACAACACAATCCCTGTGACCAGTGAGTT
>Ga0070753_1000680_pt1 | contig 20034 bp, 29 predicted proteins | sample VirMetDEL_Aug_31_FD_77441 | JGI IMG/M metagenome (GOLD analysis project Ga0070753, IMG submission 77441) | Aqueous microbial communities from the Delaware River and Bay under freshwater to marine salinity gradient to study organic matter... | ecosystem: Environmental > Aquatic > Marine > Coastal... | reverse complement strand
GGTATAGTTGTCGGAGTAGTGAAGCATCCGTGCTTGTTTTGTCGAGTTATACAGCGTCTTGTTTTAAGTATTCACTTGAGGAAATTAAGAAAGCAAATTGTTAAAAATGAGAGCACAAGACTTTTTTAATGCAATTCGAGGAATTGAGAATACCAAATTTTGGAACTATCATTCTCATTTTGGGAACTATTAAACCTTGATGATTTCGCCTCGGAATTGGAATCTGTTGTCATCAAAACGCAGCGCCAGCTCTGGTTGAAGTAACATCCCATCTTTATAGGTCAGGATTGCCATAGCAGATTGCCAGTTCGTTTTCCGGCCCTCAAGGTAGTTGACGAATTGCGGATCGCGGCATGAGTCTGCGGTCATTCCGTGTCTTACTGCATACCGGCGACCCCTACGGTCGTCATAAGGAACCACCTCTGCCCTGTGATCGTGTCCGGTTATGATATTAACTCCGCTTTCTTTTGTGTTGTTGTATCCAGCGTGAACACCGCTTTTCTCTCGATGCCTGATTTCTGTATGAGAAGGCTGACCTTCATTGACAGTCACGAACCACGCAGGTATCCAGCCTGGGATATGGTCTTTAAGATGGATACCTTCAACGTCAGAGTATTCAGGAGCAACCGCAGCTAACCTAGACTCGAATCTCATATCATGATTGCCAAGATTCCACACTCGTTTAGAGTTTGGACTAGCCTTGATTATTTCCTCTGACCTATCCCTTACAACTTCCAATTCTTCCTTCACAGTCGGATAGCTTTCATGCCCGATAGATGGATGCCGACTGATACTAGGAAAGTCGCAGGCATCTCCATTCCACACAATCGCAAAAGGTTTGAGTTTCTTAGCAAAATAAACCATCGCTTTGTGCATCACAGGCACACCGCTAGGATGATAGTGCTGGTCTCCTGCCACCAAAACAATCCCATCCTTAATATTAAACTTTACCTCTACTCGGTCGTCAGAGATTTCCGCGACATTAAATGCCGCCCTGCCATGAATGTCTGATAAAGGAAGGATGATTTTGTGACGATTTTCTACAACCCTTCTGCGAGTCCTTACGCTTCTCTCGCTGATTCCTAAAACTTGAGCGACAAGTTTGGTGCTTTGATGCTCTCTAAATAACCGGATAAATTCTTCATCAGAACAAGATTTAACACTCATCACACACCACCTTTCCAGCCCATGCGCTCGCAAATTAACTTGGCAAGCTCCACAAAGTTCTGGTCGTGTTTATCATGGTCGCAGTCAGCGTTTTGCTCTAAGGCTGCGTGACACATCTCATGAGCGACAATTTTCATCATTTCCTCAATAGTTTTAGTCATCTTGGAATTAACAACCAGAACTTGATCGGGCCAAAAATATAGACCCCAATATTTATCCATCCTTGATGCTTTAAACTTCACCTTTGCGGGAAGTTTTATATCCTGAAACGCAGTGACCTTGAGTAATTGATAACAAGCCTTGATAGACTTCTCGGTCACTAACATATCACACCATGTGTGACGCTATTTCTTTTGAGTGATTTACACGGTTCATCCAGCCCTTGAGAAACTTTACTTGCTCAGGTCTGTTCTGCACTATCAGATTGTAGAAAGCCTTTTTCTGTTCAGTAAACAAATCAATCAATTCTTTTGCGTCTTTACTTTGGACCGCAGCCAATGTGATAGGACCAATACCACCGTCAGCAGGAACGCCTACGGCTCGCTGTAAGAGTTTGGCAGACTGCCCTGGGCCTGCGTTTACAGCAAAGTCATAAACTAAATAGTCTACTCCAGCAGGCAGATCATCGCACTTTACTGAGTTCCAGATGGTCTTGTAGAAGTCCATCACCATAGTCTTGTTTGGCATTACACCGTCGTCAATCAACTTCCAGCCAACCCAGCCAGGGTTAGGCTTTCTTGCGATACCGGCGTAGGTCTGACCACCCAAATCACCAGAAATGTCAGTCAATACAAAACCGCCTTCTGATCTCATTACCTCATCAAAAGACTTTTCCCAGTTCTCTTTCATTTGGCACCCTTTCTCAGGTTATCAATCGCTGGGATTACCTGCATATTGGAAAAAACATGCAAACCACCCTTGCTCAGTGGTTGGATGTGATCAACGTGAAATTCTTCTCCCAATGACATGGATCTATAAAAATCCCTTAAAGCATATAGTTGTTCAACTTCCGGACTGGTTTCCCCGCGAGTCCACCCTCGTCGTCTGGCGTTATCTGCCAAAACTCTTGGCTTATTAACCAAACGATCCTTGCGTTTCCATTGCTTCACTTTATGTGGGTTATTTTTGCGGTACTCGTTGTTCCGTTGCAACTTTTTTTGGTAGTGTTTAGCAGTGCTATTTTTTACTGCGTCCCTGTGTGCCTCTGGGTTTTTGGCTCTGCGCTCTTTCATGATTTGAGCGTAGCAAGGTTTACAACGGCTTTGCACTCCAGACTTTATCCGTTTGTCAGGACTATATTCAAACAACGGTTTATCCATTTTGCAAACAGTGCAAACCTTCACTTCCGACCCTTTATGTCAATGATTTTTTCCAGCGTTCTTCCGCCAAAGTAAAACGACATCACCAACATGCCCCAGTTTCCAAGAAGGGTAACATAGGCTTCATTTGCGTTGTATCCAAACGAACTCATGGCGGCAAAAGTAAAATACCCCACCAAAATGAATATCAATGTCATCGGTCTAATGTTCTTAGATAACCAAGAATCACTACCCATATCGGCCTGAAGTCGCTTGGTAAGCTCCTGTGACTCAATTACATCAGCATTTAATTGAGCAAGCTCACCGTTCTGCTGCATCTCCAAGAGCTTCAGCTTTGCCTGTTCAGCTTGTTGTGGATCAGGGAAAAACTTGTCTATTAACTTAGAGCCAATAGAAAGAAGTGCTGGAAGCGGTATCATTTATTTGTCCTTCATTTTGTTGAAAAGATCAAACAATGTTTTGATTTTTTCTTCAAGAACAGCAACTCTTAAATCCAATTTTGCAAGAACGATAATCAAAGTAATGATCGCCAGTAATATGGGCCATCCCTTTGTGAGAACCTCAAAGGTATCCATCACTTAAATTTAATCTGTGTCAAAATAGCCCAAACGCCGCCAATCAAAGTTCCAATAACAATCAGAGGTTTCGCAGCTTTTGCAATCCACTCAAGAACGGTAAATGCACCGCGAGCCGCATTAAACGCGGATACTATATCTTTAGTGTTTTCTTCTACCCTGTCTACTTTTGATTCAACTCTTACAAGGCGGTCGTAAATCTCTCGGTGACTGACTTCTTCCATGATTATTTCCTTTAATTTAAATAAGTCACTGAGGGACTATATAATTATACAAACTGAATCCAGCATTATTTATACCCCTTGCACCAAGAGAACTTGAGTAAGAAACCACAGAATCTAAAACCAGTTTCTTTATAAGGCTTAATTTTGCTTGCTCAGGCATGCGGCCAGACTCAATCTGTCCTAATTGAGTATATAAAGTATCTGCTTGATCTTTACTAATCATCCCAAACTTTAACAAAGGCGGCGCAATTGTTTCATTAAAAAATCTTTGCGAACCTTTTGTAGGAGCATTTGAAAGAATGTCTCTAACAGCATCAAATACGGCTGCTTTTGCTTTTTCAGAACGAATGATAATAGGAGCCGCAACATTCCATGCGTTCATGTTCCCGCTAAGGATAAGTTGACCAACATTTTTTAATGGACCAACAGAACTATTAAATATCTTATCTGCTGCGTCAGCGGCTTCTTTGGTAACGGTTTCTGCTTGAGCCTGAAGAGAAGACGCTTGGAGTTCACCTCCAGCACGTAATGTAGAAGCCCTTTTCTCAGCCTCTCTTTGTGCAGAAAGAGGTAGATTAACCTGCTGCTTTTGTAACGCGCCAATACCTCTGTCGATATTTAGTATTGTTCTTTCAGAGTTTTCTAATGCTTGACGATATTGAACAACTTGACTCCTTATGTCAGGAACAGCAGACAAAAAATCTCTGTTCTTTGTAAGCCAGGTATTGATTTGCCTGGCTGTAGTAAAAGACGAAATTTCATCTGCAACATAGTCTCTTGCTGCGCCAATGGCTAATTCTTTATTCCCGACCAAAGAAATTAAAGAGTTAAACGATTTTGGGCTTTTAAAGAAATATGCAGGAACTGATGCTGGATCAGATTTTAATTGTTCTAATGCTCCTGGGTCTCTGGCGGTTAATTTTTTACCGTATTGAGAACCAAATATTTCAAGACCTTCTCTTGACGCAGCATAATTATCAAGCAATTCAGTCTGTTTTGGACCAGCATATTTCTTCTGTATATCTGAAATTACTTTGTAGTATTTCCTAGCGGTATCTGCATCAATCGCATCATATCCTTCTGGTGCGCGGCCACTATACACCTCGCCCAATAAGCGACGAGCATCGTCCAACGCTTGATATGTTGTATTTGCGTCTTTGAACGAAACATTATCAAGTATTTTTTTGAAGGACTTTGCGACATCGGCAGACCTAACACCAGGAACAATGTTGCTTTCTAAATCTTGAATAAATGAATTATATTCAGGTAATGAACTAACAAACTCTCCTTTAGCTTGTTTGCCTGCAACAATATTATCAACAATAGACTTTGTATCATTGTATTTTTTAGAAGCATCACTTCTAATTGACTGTTGTCGTAAATTAACGATATTCTGTAATTCAGTTCCAATTTCAGATTTTTGACGAGGAGTGCCAATTGTTGATAACAACTCATTAGACTTACCTAAAACATTTTGCTTTAAAGATTGAAGATAAGTAATGGCGTCTGTTCTGGCAGATACACCTAATTTTGAGTTGTTTACGGCACTTTTTATTTCTGCGTTTGCTGCATCATTTGCGCCCTGTAATGCGGTAAACGATTGGTTGTATAAATTTTCAGACCTAATGGCGGCTTGTGATTTTAATTGTTCAGCGCCACTCTCTAGCGCAGACTGAATTTCAAGCAATGCCTCGCCTGGTTTTTTGCTTCCCTGTAATTCGGCAATTAATGAATCAATAAACTTTGTTTGCTCTGCCGTAATAGGGCTACCTTGTTGTTGTGCGACATCCCTTTTAATAGAATCGCCCATTTGCATAATTGCAATATCTGGACGAGCATAAGCCCTAGCTCCTTCCTGACCTACAATAAACCGAATTCCGTTTCCAGCGGCAGATAACATCAATCTAATTGAAGTTGGTGTAACTCCGCCAGCAATTAATCTTGCCGCTTCTGCTGCAATCTTATTTTCTGTTACGCTTTCGGTTAATTTTCCTACTGCCTCTCCAACAAGACCACCAGTTAAACCTTCTACGGCCCGTACTGTTGGCTTGATTGCTTGAAAAGCCTCGCCCATATAAGTAGCCCCGCGACCCAAAGTCCTCGCGGCCGGAAACGGCAAAGATGACAATCCATATCCCATTCCTTGTAATACTGATGGAGCAACAACGCCACCAACAGCACCAAGAACTCCTGCTCCTGCTATGTCTGCTGCTGCGGGCATGCCCTCCTGAAGACCTGTAGCCATAGATTGTCTAGCCATACCAGTAACAGCACCAGCCTCAGTTGTACCAAACAACTCTTGCGCTCTAGCTATTACTTCTTCATCGCTGGCTCCAGCAGGCCCAGAAATCTTACGAATATTCCCGCTGGGGTCTTTGACTTTATAAATTTGATCTGCCATATATATACCTTTTATTATTTAACAACCGTCCAGCGAGATGAAGGTAGGTCAACGGTCAGAGGAATGTTTGTTTTTATATTCTTAACTCGTTCGTTATGGTATAAAATCGCATTTCTTGCTGCTCTTTCATTAATATCAATAATCTTTAACAATGCTTCTTTTGTCATCCTAATTTCACCACCAGAGGCTTTTAACGCATACTCTCTGTCGGCATCAGACAAACCTGTTCCTGCTCCGAAATTTTTAATTATCTCTGCGGTTTGTTTTGCCATCAAAGCACCATAAGCCTGAGTATTTTCGACAGCATTATCTTTTAACTTAATGCCAAGAGATTGAAGTGCGGCTCCGTATGAAGACTGAAAGTTTGCAAGAGGGCCAGTAAAAACAGGCTGCGATAAAATATTTTTTGCTTGCATTAATGTATCTAAAGACTTCTTGGCAGATTCAGCATTTTCTAAACTTTTTCCTACGCGTTTTGCCTGAACTCCACCAAGCTCTTTTTCAAATTCGTTTTCTTGCGGAGGAAGTTTAACGCTAACAGATGTGCCAGGCGCTCTAGTAGTAAGAATATTAATTCTTCCACTCAAAGCATCATATTTTTTCTTGTCTTTAACAGGGTCTAATAATGCCAGTTCATCCAAAAGTTTTTGTAATTCAGACCTTGACTCTGGTTTTTCAGATTTTACTAACTGCGAAAGTTGAGCGTCAATATTAGCTAATGCGGCAGTTTTTTCAATTCCATATCTAGCCATAACTTCAGAATCAGTTAATGCTGCAATTTGATTACGATCATTCCGTAAAGTAGCAACATATTGTGCTTCTTGAATATTCGTTGGAATTGCAGTTTTTTGCTCTCGTTTGGCGGCAGCGGTACGTTGAGCAACAAGAGCTTGAGACTCAAGAGCCTTTCGTCTTTGTTCTGCAAGTACGGCAGCCAGTCTAGGATCACCCATTTCAGAAGCTAACATAGACGCCTTAGAAAGAGCCTCTGGATCATTAGGATCAATACCACGCATAATCTGCTGACGTTGAGTAACCATCTTTAACTGAGGGTCTTCAATGCCTAACAGAGAACCAATACCACGACCTAATTGCTGGCCTGCCAGGAAGGTTCCATACGCAGCACGTTGCATTGGATCAAGTCCGGCATATTGAATCGCCATTGCTTCATCACGCTGACGTTGAGCCAAATCTAAGGATTCAGGTGTGATTCCGAACAAACCGCCTACGATAGAGTCTTGTGCCATGATTATTCCAATCCGCCGATGGCTAAAGGATTGTAACTTCCAGTAAAATCACTTATATAAGGATTTCCAGGCATATTAGGTAAGTATGAATATGGATCAAAACTTCCGAAAGTAGGGGCGGCACCCGTAGAACCTATACCAAACCCACCATAACCAGACACAGACCTTCCAAGACTTTGTAATAAGCCTGCCGTGGGGCTGTAGCTCATCGGGCCTTGTAATGTACGCGCAGCACCTAAGCCACCAGATAACAATGCTTGCGCTCCAGTAGAACTTGCAATACGACCTCCTAATTGAGCGCCTATATTAAGCGGTTCCATACCAAGAGCCTCAATCTGTCCAGCAGTGCCAAGACCGGTTGCAAACGGAGCGTAAGCGCCCGTAAGACCTTGACCATAACCGCCTAACAATCCAGCACCAGTTCCGAACAGTCCAGCACCAAATTGAGTCTGTTGTTGTCCGGCTTGCATGGCTTGAGCCGCCAATTGTCTGTCTTGCTGCGCTAAGGCATTGTAGTAGGCTTCCATCTCAGGAGTAGTGGCCCCAAGACCAGCAGCTCCGCTAGGACGTTCACCAGTAGCTCCGACAGATAATCCCCCCCTACCAGTCTGGAATAAACGGTTTTGCAGTTGAGCAAACTGTCGCTCTCTGGAGGGGGCGAGAAGTTCTTGCTGTTGTGCTATGTACCGTTGGGCAGCTTGTTCAGGAGATTCTGCGAGATATTGTTGGCCTAATCCAAACAGCCCTGTCGCAGCAGTCTGTAATGGTGCATATAAACCAGGAGCTTGTTCAGCAAATCCAAGACCTTGACCGGTAAGGGCCATAATCCGATCTTGATAAGCCTTTAGCTCTGGAGAAACCGTATAGCCAGCAGTTGATACGCGCCCAGTGGTGGGATCATACCCAAACTCGGATGTGCCGAACCTAGTAGTAATCCCTATTGGCCGGAACCGAGCTTCTTCGGCAGCAATTCTAGCGGCTTCTAATTGTGCATTAGCAGAGGTTTGAGCAGCGGCTTGTGATGCTTTAGCCTGCTCTTTCGCACCCATAAAGCCAAAAACTGAACCGACAATATCACCCATAATCTATCTCCAGATATACAACTTTCTCGTTATTCCATCTAAACACTTTTGATACTGTAACAACTCAAATCCAGTAATAATTGACCATTTGTGCATCTTTTCGTCATCTATAAACGGCATCGCATACAAAGGTTTATGTTTACCAGCCCACTCTTTCCATGTCTTTACGAATTCTTTCTTAATACTTTTGTTCCACTTAAACACATCCATGTGAATGAATGTTAATCCTTGCACCATTTCAACATATACAATGTAATTCTCGTTCTTGATAACCGGTTGTTTTAAGCAGTTCGTTTCCACATATACACCACAATATACGGTTGTAGGTTAGCATTTGTTCCAGAGCTACCTTCTGTAGAAATAGAAGTGCTAACGGTTACACCAGTAGTAGCAGATTTTGTTAATAGTTGTGATGCTGTGCTACCTGCTTGACCGGCAACATAAAAAGTATTTGTACCACCAGCATTTAAATCAGCATAGTGCGCGTGACCAGGATCGGATACTGATGAAGTTGCTGTATGCGAGTGACTAACTACTATTGCGTCGGCAGAACCACCTGTATTTCCAGCAGTAAATCCACCGCCATCACCAACCATTACCCGACCAGAACCAAAAGCAGTCCATGTGCCAAACCCTAACAATGTTGCAGGGTTAGTTGAGCTAGTTGCGTTACAGTAAATAGACCCAACAGGATACAAAGCTGATTTAATTAAGTCAGCCACATCTTGAACAAACGCAGTAGTTGCTAACTTTGTACTATCATCAGAGGATGATTGCGTTACACCAGTTGTTCCCGTTGGAAGAACAGGGGAACCAGTAAAAGTTGGCCCTGATAAATCTGCTTTAGTAGAAATAGCGGTGGCAATGTTATTAAACTCTGTGTCAATCTCAGTACCCTTGACGATCTTATTAGAGTCGCCAGAAGGTAAAGTATCTTTTGAGGCAAAGTTTGTGCTTTTGACGTAGTTGCTCATAATATGCCCTAACTAAGTTTTCCGTTTTTAGCCTGAATTTCAATCTTCTGAATACTTAACACATCACCATCAATGTCTGCTTCATATCCAGTTTGTACTATCTTGCCAGCGCCAGTTGCACTAACAGACAATGTTCTCAAAGCAATACCACCGCTGTAATAAGCAATAGGTGATGCATTTGCTCCATATTCTGCTATTCCGTATTCAGAAACACTTTGAGTCGGAATAAAAGCATTGTCTGACAAATAGTTTTGATCGAAGTCAAAAGCCCACTTGAATGTTACGTATTGACTTGACCCGCCGATAATTACAACCGTCAATTTCTTCAATACTGATGTTTGTGCGACGTTACCCAGGTCTGCGTGGTTGGTGTAATACTGAATCCTGTAAATACTTCCGTTATCTCTATATGTTGAATACAACGATATGTATCCGGTTTGACCAAACAACAAATCGCCATTTCTCTTAGAGTAAAGAGATTTAGGATTTATCGAATCCCATACTGTTACCCTAGAAGAACCGTCTTGTAATTGGCCTCTTGTATCAAAGCAATAAATCTGTTTAACAGATGGCAATGTCAGTAAGTAAAAGGCATTGACTTCAGAGAACACTGACTTTATTTGCGTTAAATCTTCTGTTGCAACGATAGACATTAAGTCGTTACGCACATTCTTTGACAAGTCTCGAAACGGCAGAGACTTCTCCTGGATCGTTCTCATCAAAGATCGAACGCCGGTGTTAGACAAGAACAGAATGTCTGTTCCTATTGCTTTAACACTGTCTCTGGCAATACAACCTGTGCCAATAATAGAGTCACTTTGTACTAAATCTTGTGGTGTAGTCGGGTTGTCGTAAACAAGAATCTGATTACGGCCAAAGATAAACAGTCGTCCATTGTGGGCAGCAAGACTTTGTATTTCGTCTACACCGTTACCCCACACGCGGGATATGTCTAAACTGCCAGCCGTTCCAGTTGACCAAACATGACCGGCAAGCAAATCTGAAAAGTAAACTGTGACTTTGTTTGATGACGTACTAGCCGCCCATAATCTACCGTATGCGCTAACAACTATGTTCGCAGAAGGAACGGTTCCAACATAACCAGACTTTTCAGTAACACGACGATATGTAGTAGTGCTTACACTTGGATCATAAATTAACGGATCGTGTCCTGTTTGAAAGAAGTAAGCTATATTGTTTAATGTGGCAATAGACCAATTGTTCGCAGAAATCGAAGGAGCAGAACCGCCCCCACCATAAGTCAATTCAACTACGTTATTGCTTCCGTCAAATTTGAATAGCTTATTGTTTCCAGCAAACAAAACCGTTGAAGTGCCATCTGACTCTATTAACTCATGTATAGCACCAACGTCATTTGCACCTAAATTACCTGAAGAAGCATTGATGTTGGCATAGCCTTTTCTACAGCCAATGCGTCCGTATTGGTCAATAATGCAATTATTTGCTCTAAGCGCAAATCCAGCGGACAGGTCTAACGGAGAGTCTTGGGTATTTAATCCATAAAACCCTGGCGCTGAGATACTGAAGATTTGAAGTGCTTGCGCCATTATGTCGCCACAAACTCTTGTGATTCTGGGTAACGGGTGGCTTCTAATGCAATGTAATCAGAAAGCATCTGACGATACAGTGAGTATGCTTCAGAACTACTCAAGCCTCCGTCTTCGCCACGCTCAACAATTGCCCTAGCGTATGCGTTTTGTATGACTAATTCGCTAGGAACCTGTACAACAGTAGAATCCGATGAAAGATCATCCTGTGGGATAATCAACGAAAACTTCAATACATACGCAACATCAGGAGTAGGATAAACAGTTACTTTTGTATCGTAACTAGCATCAACTCCGTTGAAAGCATAGTAAACAGGTATCGTATTATCAGGAGTCCCAAAGCTCGTATATCTGTTCATTTCAGCATACGAGATATTCTGAAGCGGGATAAATGCGGTAACATTAATAGCATCTGTTACGCGAAACTTCATTCCACTGCCAGTAACAGAATATGTGTTTATCCCTGCAACCGTGGAAATGCTGACGTTCTGTAATAAGACGTTCCAGTTATATGAGTCTTCAACTGCTCGCTTTGCATCATTGACAAACTTACCTATCAATGAAGAATATGCGGTTTGCGTAACAGTAGAAACCTGTGCTTCTCTTAGGCGTACAAGAACGTCATTGACGCAATCTAAATAAGTCGCGCTCATTCTCTTTGATTTCCCTTAATTACAAAAGTAAGGAGAACAGTAAACGTACTGCCACTCTCAGGAGTAACTCTTACCTGATCGCCTTCTTCTAAAACAACATAAGACCCACCATCAAACTTGATGTAGTCTTTTGAGTTGAAGTTGTACTGACTAAGAATGTCGTAAGTAGCCGATTCACTAGAGTCATACCAAGATAAAGTTAAATACTTGGTAGACCCTGAAGTATTGTGCATGTACGAAAGATTCCATAGCGCACGATAACCTGTCGGCACTGTATAAAGTGTCGAGGTTGATCCAGCAGTCGGTGCAGTGCCTACAGAAATTTCCCGCATTATCTATCCTTTATGTCAAGGAGGCCCATGCGGGTTGTCACCTATCAATAAAATACCACAACTTAGACTATCTTTACCACTTAGATTTATCAGCCCAATAAGCCGCGCTCATCTTCCCTTTAGCTATGTTTTTAGCATGTCTGGCCTTAAAAGATTTCCTGCGAGCCTTGTCTGCCTTGCTTTCGCCTTCTTTGTAAGGAGAACCAGAAACACCTTGTTGACCAAAGCGAATTAGTTTAACTGTCTCACCGGACTTTGCTAAAACGGCATGACTTTTGGTCGGATGATTTGGAGTCCTTTTCGGTTTATTAAACCCTTCAAAGGTTTCTTTGCCTCGTTTAACCATTATTTGCCTCGTTTAGCGGTCTTTTTGGCGGCCTTAAACGCAGCGGCAGTAGGTGATCCTTTGCTACCTACCTTACGCATCTTCTCGCCGCTTCCTGCCTTGATCCTGGCGCGTTTGGCATGGATATTTGCGTATAAACCTTTCATTTCTTTTTCTTCTTCGCCATTCCTGCCTCAGAAAGAGCAATAGCCACGGCCTGCTTTCGTGACTTAACAACCGGCCCCTTCTTTCCAGAATGTAGACTTCCTGCCTTGTACTCGCGCATTACTTTAGCTACTTTCTTTTGACCTTTCATCATTTACCTTTCGAGTATTTTTTATGCTCACTGTTTTTCATCAAACTTCCGTCAGGCATACGGTGATAACCTTTAGGAACAGGTTGCTTTTTGGCTTTTTTCTTGAGTTTCATATTAAACCTTTAAGACTTTTTGGGGCGACCAAGTTTCTTTTTCGGTGCCATGAACGGGATATTTACCCTTGCTTCTTCTTCTTTTTCTTCTTGGTCAATACGAACATATCCTTCATGTCCTTTCATTGACTCAATGTCGTGAGGTAAAACAAACTCTACAGTGTTGCCGCTTAACTTACACCTATAAATAGCCATAAATACCTCGGTAAAAAAGAGGAGACCCCCTTATGGGAGCCTCCTCGAACCCACCTATTAGGCGGGGACAGCCAGAGCAAATGCCGAGCTGGACAGCGCAGCACCGGTCGTGGCAGCAGTACGCATTGCTTTAACACCGTACAGGGTATCGGCGGTGTACAGCGTCGCCAGATATTCCTGCTTGTACTGCGTTTGCGAACGAACACCAACCTGCTCAACCAGGATCATTGCATCTTTGTGACCCATTAAGCAGATACGGTCAGCACCAGTGTTGCCCGCGCCGTAGTCGGCGTTGGAGCTAACAAAGACGGGGATGCCGTACAGGTTGCCGATTTCACCATTGCGAATGGTGTTGTTGTTGCCAGCCTCACCAACAAACGCCTGCTCCGTGTAGCGAGCCAGACCCATAAGGGTATTGCGGCTAGACGGGGGGATCAGGAAGAAACGACCGTCCATCGGGGTGTCGTTATCGTCCAGACGTTGAATCGTCCGGCGAATCGCGGCATCCGTCAGCGCGGCAGCGTTCGAGGTCGAGCTGTTGTACGCGGTCGTACCATCCGAACCGATATACGCTTTCGTCGAAGCAGCAGACGTAGCATAGTCGTTCGTGCCAACCGTAGCACCGTTGAAAGAACGGCCAAGTTGAACCAGGTCAGTGTCAACTTGCTTCGCCAGAGCATAACCAGCGTCTTCCGTGTAGAAAGAACGCAGGCTCGTCAGAGCTTGCACTTCAACAATGTCCTCGATCAAACGGCTGTACTCGTAGTGCTTATTGATGCTAACTTGAACTTCGGTTTCCGTCGCAGCAATCAGCGTAACGGCGGTGGAAGCCGATTTCGCAGAAGCCGAACCACGGGTCGGGGCCGGAACGTGAACGGTGTCACCTTTCTTGCCCTTGAAGTTCATGCGTTTAACAATGTTCGCCAGAACAAGGTTTTTCTTGTAGGCGGCAACAATCTCGTCACTCCAGATTTCCGGAATGAAGGTTGCTGCGGTGGTGGTAGTTACTGCTGGGGTTGGGTAAGCCATGAGTTAATTCTCCTATGATTTAACGTACACGACCCTCTTGATATGCTTGCATGATTTCGTCAGAAAGTGCCTCATATCTATTAGGATCAGTCATTTTTAAACGAATAAGGTCTGCCCGTCGGTAAACTCTCCGTGAAGATTCTCCCGATCCGCCAACATCTACAGATGCAGCCTTTAAAGACTGTTTGCGTATCTTTTCTCCGCTTTCTTCAGTCTTTTTAGAAGCCACACCACGTAATTGTTTAAACGTAGAGAGCAGTTCATTAGCACTGTCGTAGTCGTATTCACCATCAGCTTTTGACCACAAGTCCAACCTTACTTTGCTTGCCTTTACCCATTCCGCAAACTTCGGGTCACGGGCTACGTCAAGATAATCAGGATGTTCGGATGCAAGTTTTTGCTGGATTTGAAGTTTCTTCATTTCCAGCGCAGCTTGCCTTGCAGCAACAACATCAGGGTGACTAGATACAGTGTCAACAACAGCCCTCTTAGGGTCTTCAAAAAAATCAACTTCGGGTTTTTGTTCTTCAGCAGCTTTTTGACCAGAGTTAAGGTTTTGCTTGATAAGTTCATCAGCAAGTTTACGAATGTCGCCAACCTCCTGAGCCTGCTGACCAATCATCTTTTCAGCTTCTTGGTGCATCTTAATAATGTCATCCAAAGACTTTCCTTTGTACTTCTCAGGAATATCCTTAGACTCAGGCTCAACAGTTGACTCCAAGTCTTCTACTTTGGTGGTTTCTTCAAGCGCCTCTACTTCATTGTCAATTAACATGCTTTTTCCTGCCTCTATGGGTTATAGGATAAATTAACTCGCCGTATAGGTTATGAGTTAGCTTTTCGCTCCGCACGAAGTTTTTCGCGGTGAATTCTGTCAAATTTCGCATGTGCTGAAGGAAATGAGCCAGACCACCCCTCTAACTTAATAGCAGGAGCAGAGATGACGCGGGAAGCTGCCGCGCCGCAGTCACACAGAGCGTCATTGTGTTGATACTCAACGTAACGCTCAAAACGATGCCCGCTTTCACAGGCAAATTCATACATCCTTTTCATTCAACTCCTCGTAGGCCATTGAACTAATTTCTTTCAAATTCTTTAGCCAAGTTAAAATACTTAACTCACCTTTCTTAAAGTTTAACTGTGAGTCATTTTCAATAACAGATATATTATTCAACGAATTTATCATGTTATCAACGTCTTCTATTAAATCCTTCCATCCTTGCTGAGAAAATAAGCTAAACCTTTCCTCGTAATACTTTTGTAGCTCTGGAGTCATTGTTTGACTTCTTCTTTTTTATCAATAGCGGTTTTCAGCATGTGAAAAAAGGCATCTCTGCCAACCTGAAGCTGATCTACGTTGAACCGAGCAGAAGAAAGTTTCCTATCCAAGTCCGCTACGTGATTAACCAGCACCTGCTGCTCTTGCGTCATTTCGTTAAAGTCGTACTCAACACCGTCTAAAAAAATAGAATTTTTCTTGTCAGCCATTTGTTTTTCCTTTCAGCTTACAATTTTTATTGTGCCAGCGACGAATTGTTACTGGCTTCGCTTTATGTCCGCAATGCGGGCATTCAATTTCAGGAAGATTTTTCTTTGCAAGACTCATTTTTAGTCTTGTTTCTTCACTGAACTCATGTGCAACAGGAGTATATTTTCCTGTCTTGCTCCAATGATTTTTCCTCATGTTTTCACGCATGACATCTTTTGGAACAAATTCTTTTCTTAGAAGTCTTTGCCTTCTGCTGTTTAATGAAAATCTTGCATTTTTCGCACCTAAATGAGATTCAGACATTTTCTTTCTAGTTTCTTGTGAAGGGTTTGATGAGCCTTCGCCGCCAGAGGTTAAATTTGTAAGTCTATATCCAAGTCGCAAAAGTTGATCTATGCGTTCGCACTCTACTAAAAAAGCGAGTTCTTCATCAATGTTTTTGATGATTTTTCTTTTTGTGACTTTCCCACACTTTTTCGCTACGTTTTTCCAATATGGATTTTTATCTGCTTCAATCCATATCCTATCCCCAGAGCCTTTCCCGACGTAAAACACCGCTCCAGTATCTGAACGAATATGCTCATATACATAAAAGCGGTTCATTCGTCTTCTTTCTACTTTTGGTTGATAGGCTGCGTCGTGATAATACGCAGGACTGCTACTCCGACAGAAATGACCAGCATCACCCACCCCGTATTAGCAGGGCCGACAATCTGAGACACAACTGCCTGAGACTGTTCCAGTATCCCACCCACGGCAATCAGGATGGCAAACCAGAGAGTTTTGGATTTAAGTGCTTGCATTAAGACGCCCACGGCAGAGGAGGAGTCTGGACGGTAGGCGCAATCTTTTCCTGAATCTGAGCATCTACCGCCGCTTGGGTCGCGTCTTTATCTACACCGTCAGCCCAAATCCAGCCAAGCACTTGGTCTTGAGTCAGGTCTGCATACGGGGTAAATGAATCCGTAGGCGCAGGAACAGAACAGGTTGAGTAAACGCTTCCAGTGGTGTCGGCAAAAACGCCAGAACAAGTCCAGTGGACGTTAAAGACTACATCGTTATTACCGCCTTCTTGCGTGTAAACGTCCATTGCAGTGACAGTCCATGTGTAAGTTACTGAGTCGCTCATTTTGTTTCTCCTTATTTAGATTCCAGTGCGGCAATGCGGGCGGTGAGTTCGTCGTTCTTGGCTGAGAGTTCTTGGATACACTTCATCAGTGCATATTGCAGGTCAGTCTGGTAAATCGACAGGCGCATTTTGGGTTCTTCTTCAGTACCCCAGTTACTCTCCATGACCAATTCAGGCGCGACAGCCTGAACGTCCTGCGCAACCACACCCAGCGTCAGTCCGGGGTCTTCCTCAAGGTTTTGGTCGGCGTAATTAAAGGTCTGCACAGGGATTGCGCAAATCTTTGACAGGTAGTCTTCAGCAGGTGCGAAGTTGGTTTTCTCGCTGCGGTCAGACAGGTTGACGTCATTGGCTTGATAGTTGGCGATACCGCCATTGGAGCGAATTGCTGCTCGTTGCGTGACATTGCCAAGGCAATTCAGGAAACTATTGCCAGTTCCATTTGGATCACCTACAAGACGAAACACAACGCCATACTGGTTAGCCGTCGTTGCAGCGTTATGGCTGAAATAGGCAATTTCACTACCGGTATTTTCTGTTGTTTCGACGTTAAACTTTCTGCTTCCACTCGTCGTCCCTACCAGCAAATTCCCACTGCTGTCGATACGGGCGCGTTCGGTACCCCCTCCACCTGTTGATGTGGCGCTACTTCCGCCTGTAAAGAATCTAACTGCACCTGAGCCGCCAGTTGCAAACACATTAAAGTGGTTATTACCACCGTTTGTACCGATGCCATAAGCATCGCTGCCTTTTGATGTAATGTTCCCCGCAAACGTAAGGATGCTGTCAGGCGAACTCGTCCCAATCCCCAAATTCCCACTCGCATCCAGCGTCATCGCTTGGGTGAAGGTGATGGCGTTGCCTGCTGTGCCGGAGGGGGCGGTGTTGAAGCGGTGTTCTCCGGCTGCTTGCACATATTTGGATTCCACATCGGTATTTATGTATCGCTCTGCCCCGCCAGAGTCTATATACATATTGTTTGTGACATAGGTTCGGCGGTCTGATGCGCCTACATCAAGGCCGACAAAAGCCGCCGACGCGCCTAACTGAATTGCTTTTGCGCCGTACGCGGTAAGCCACGCACTCGGCGTAACCCCCAAGCCGAGGTTGCCGGAGGTTGAGAGATACATTTTTGTATCCCCGCCAGTCTCATCTCTAACAACCCAGTTGTTAGAAGCATCTATACCCATCACCCAACTTTGTGATGATCGAGTAGCAATAAATTGGTTGTAGCTGGCTACATTTGCGCGTACAGCCCCACTGACATCCAGCTTCGCCCCCGGCGAACTCGTCCCAATCCCTACGTTCGTTCCGTCAAATACAAAATCACTACCACTTGTAGCAACCTTGCTTCCGTTGAGATAGAGGACACCGTTTGCTGTTCCACCACTCAGCGTAACCGCTCCGCTCGCTGCGAGTGTGGTGAACGCGCCTGATGCCGGTGTCGTTGCACCGACAGTTCCGTTGAGTGGGCCAGAAAAGCTATATCCGTTCGCATCTAAAATTCCGCCAAGTTGAGGACTTGTATCCTCAACAACATTCTGTAAAGCAGAGTTAGCCAATGCACCCTGTGCAGAAGTTGCAGCGCCTACATCGGAAGCCGTCAAGTTTACAGCTCCCGTATAACTGTTTACACTGGTTACAAGGTTTGTTTGATCTAATTTTTGCCAAACAGTACCGTTAAAGAGCAGCCAATCTCCTACCTGCCAATCACTAACTCCGTCCAAATTAGTAGTTCCTGCAACAGAAACTATATAGTAATAACCATTAGTTCCAGTTCCAGAAGCAAGACTTGGGGTATTAGTCGATGCGTTCCACGTTCCTTGATACGACAAACCACCAACAGCAAGACCCCAAGACAAACTTGTTCCATTGGTAGTTAAAAACTTACCAGCGTTACCTGTTTGACTTGGAATTAAAGAGTCAATTTGCGACTGAAGGCTTGCAAGAGTATCAATAACCTCTTGGCTGGTACCTCCACCATTTGTGATTACTTTAATCTTTTCCGCAATATCAGGAGCAACAACTTCTCCAACATTGATTTCTTTTCCAGTAGACAGATGAATAATCAAGCTACCATCAAAATCAATGTGAGCATCTACTACAGAAACACCATCTTGACCATCAACACCATCTAAACCAGGACGACCATCCTTCCCGTCTTTACCCGCTTTCCCATCTTTGCCAGGCTTACCATCTTTACCATCACGGCCATCTTTACCATTAATACCGTCTTTACCGTCTTTGATGCTGGTAATGCGTTTTTCTAATTGAGAACCAATATCATCATACTTCTCAACTATGTCTTGCTCAATTTTTTTCAGAGCTTGAACGATAAGCTGCACGTTTTCTGCAACCTTTTTACGCTGCATTTCACGCGCTTCTGAAACAGAATTGTTTACAGCGCCAAATACATTATCAGCAACACTATCAATGGAGTTGCTATCAAAGATTTTATCTATTTCCATTTAACGCTCCAGAAAGTTGCTTGATAAACTCATCTTCCATTTCAATTACACTGTCTTTTGCTTTTGACATTTGTAATTCAACAATTTTAGATTTGTTTTTAATATCTGCTTCTTTTAGCATCAATTCCGCTACCTTTACGCGCTTATCAAACTCTTTTGACGCAAGATCATCAGATGTCGGTAAGTTCTTCGTAACAGCAGACAGTGTTTTTGCTTCAATTTCCTTAGGCATGAGTTGAGCTTCAACGGCAAGTTTTGTTGCCTCTGCCCGATTCTGCTCTGCTTGGGTTGTATTAACAGCAATCTGTGCTTGAGCGGCTTGTAGAGCAAGCTGTTCTTTAGCCATCTGAAGTTGTTGCATCTCAGGATTGGGCTGAGACATCTTATCCAGCATGTCAATAAGCTCGTACCGATTAGACAGACTAGAGTTAGCAAGAACTCCTTTAAGAATAACAGGAAGAACTGGAGTGTTAGGCCCAAGCGTCTGTAAAAGAGAGATAAACTGTTGTTGTTCGTATTCCCTTGCGATAATCCCAAGAGTCGCGGTAGGAATGAACTTCATGTCTACAGAAGGATACCGTTCAGGGTCAAACTGCATGTAACGGTATGCTGCTTTCTTGATAAACGGAATCAAGAAATCTTCTTGGAAGTTTACTAGCGTCCGCTTGTATTTCTTGATGATAGTAGCAACAGCAAGAGACATATTCCCATCTCTTGATGCTTGAGAAACCATGCCTTGAGAATCCAAAGTACCAGTTGCTTGCAAAAGCATACGCTCAAAGTCTTTTGCAGTATTCAGACTGTTGGGGTCTGTGTTGCCAAACTTGAACGGATAGAGAATCTCACCAGGAGCGCCATTGGTTAAAATAGCTTTCCCAGGTTTTACCTCAAACTTCATGCCCCTCGGAAGGCGCGTTGCGTCCATCGCAATCATCGGAGAGGTCGTTAATGCTAACGAATCAAGATGGCTACGAACTTGTGCATCAATAGCCTTCTGCATGTTGTATGCTTTTTCAATCGTTCCTCGACCAAGCAAACGATTAGGTACAGTATCGTCTTGATAAGCAATAACAGGACGATCTTTCATCATGTACGGAGATTGTTCTGCTTTTAATAACACTCCGTCATTTGCGATAACAATGATCGCTTCTACAAGATTCTCGTATTCGTCTTGAATCGAGTCTTCAGGGAATAAATCTACTTCTTCTTCGTTGCTGGTTAAGAGTTCTTTGGGAACTAAACCGTAGTACGTTAAGAGTTTAACCTTATCATCTCGATACTGGACTAACTCTTGAGTCGGTTCTAATCGCGTATCTTCAGGAGCAGTGCCAATATCTACTTTTTTGTAGAATCCTTCTTCTTGGCCTTTGACGACTTTGTGGATAGATACGTACTTTTCAATCGCAACGCCTAAGCAGTCGTCAATTG
>Ga0070753_1000676_pt1 | contig 20137 bp, 36 predicted proteins | sample VirMetDEL_Aug_31_FD_77441 | JGI IMG/M metagenome (GOLD analysis project Ga0070753, IMG submission 77441) | Aqueous microbial communities from the Delaware River and Bay under freshwater to marine salinity gradient to study organic matter... | ecosystem: Environmental > Aquatic > Marine > Coastal... | reverse complement strand
CAATTAATGAAGAATGAATTTTGTGCAGTTATAGAAGTGAATGCTTCTTGGAATTGGGCAAACAAAATACCATTAGAAAAATTAGAAAAATGCTATACTGGATATGTAGATATTGCCAATAAAAACATTGGTGCAGTCATACAAAAAGAATGGGATATATCAGTAGTACCAACCATTATCATCTTTGAATATGGTGTAGAAGTAAAACGATTTGAGGCAGACTTATCAATGAAATTTAGAGAAGATGAAATCTTGAATAAAATTAAAAAAGAGATTACTAAATGAAAAGAAAGTTTAGAAAAGTGAAAAAGAGTAAATCAGGTGTACCATTAAAATATCTTTCTAATTCAAAAAATAGAAAAAAAACAGAAAGAGAAATTAAAAGAACAGCAAAACTTTATAAAGCAGGTAAATTAACACCTGCTATGATGGATGCTATTAGTAAAAAGAGAGTGGCAAGTGGTAAGAAAAAAAAGAGGTAGAGTCAGTGGTATGGCTGCGACCATAAAAAAATATTCAGGTAAAGGTTTTTCTGCTGCTACTTTAAGAAAAGTTTACAAACGAGGATTAGGTGCATATTACAGTTCAGGTAGTCGTGCAGGTGTATCTGCACATGCTTGGGCAGCAGGTAGGGTTCGTAGTTTTGTAACTGGTAGAGGTGGTGCAAGAAAAGCAGATAGAGACTTAATAAGAGGGAAAAGACGAAGATGAGTTTTACAAATAGCAATTATGAAAGCAAGTTGGGGGCAACAATTACTGAGAATTGGTTAGTCCAAATATTTAAAAATACTAACTCCAGTATATTGACAACCAATACACCTGACTTAGCATTTAGTTTCGCAGAAACACAATACAACAATGTTGATTATTATCCTGCAATTTTAAATAAACCACAGGTGAATTATTCTTTAGACCTAAAAAGTTTTACAACAAAAACTGGTGCTATCACTTTGAATATTGCTAACATTGATATTGATGGTACTACCTTATTGGAATTATTAGGCAATGAATATATCAATGGACAAGTGAATGTATTGAGTCAAATTGATAATGATAATACTGCTGCGAATGCACTTCAAATATTTAGTGGTAAAATATCAAGTTTTGGATACAGCAACAATACAGTTATCATAAATGTTATATCAAATAGACCATTCCAAAATGTATCATTACCACAGGCAAAGACAACTGGAGATTTTGCAGGTGTACAAATACCATATGTGTTGGGTGATTTTGGTCAATCATCAAGTTCTGTTTACTCAAAAGATATATTTAATCTTTATGAAGTTCCATATATAAGAAATGATAATGATAATTTGGTGTTTTTATTACCAAACAAAATTGCAAACAATACTTCCAGCATTAGTAATTTAGAGTTTTATGATAAAAATGTTCAAAGATTTATACCATTGACAAAGTCAGGTTTTTCATCCACTACAACTTCAAAACTGTTGAATCCTGCTGATGCTGATGGTGGTACAACTGTTGAAGTCAATAGCAAGTTAGTCAAAGATTTTAACATGGTGCCAAATGATTTTACAGATGAAAATGGTAATGAACAATCAATGTATAGTTCATCACTTTTGCAAACTGCGACAATCACAAATCCTGCAAACATATTAGACTTAAATTCTGATGGTACATTGAACAATACCAGTTTTGCTACGATTTCCAACAGATTGAATCCTGCTGATGATAGTACTAATGAGGATGTAGCAGGGTCATCAATATTTTTAAAGTTTGCGAAACCAATGCATAAATTAACAGGATTCACAATTAGTGTTAGGTACTCAATAACATTCACAGGAAATAATGGATTTTCAGGTGTCAAACTTTACATGCACTCAGATGACTTATCCAGTGACTCTAATATGGCTGACCAAACAAATGCAATATTCTTTGAAGGTGGTGCGAGTACAATACAAACTTCAGATGTTTCTACAACTACAAAGTCATTCATATTAAATCAAACTCAATTTGATGATATTTTTAAAGATGGACAAATACAAGATAGATTGAGACTGTCTTTAGAATTAACTTCGGATGAACCTTCGCAGGGTCAATTTGATGACTTTACATGTGATTTAAAAATACACAGTATTTTAGGAACATATACAACGACATTAGAAACAACTGATGAGCCTATAGCAAAACAAGAATCTAATGCAAACATTGAAAAACTATATATTGGTCAAGATATAAAAACAAGTGACTTTAATGGTCATACAGGAGTCAATGATGATTTGAACAATCCTGTTTCCATACATAGACAATTGATAAAAGATTTTGTAGGAATTGATTCTTTAGCTACTGATGCAGATAATTTAAACAATGGATATAAAGGTGTAGCAGAATTAAGAGACTCAACGACAACTAACAGCACAACACATTGGCAAACACGATTAAGTCTGTATGAGCCTATGATGTTAGAAGATGTAATGAAAAAACTTCAGTATGAAGGATGTTTCTTTTTTGAATATAGTCCACAGGCACAACAAACTGCGATTACAGGAGTCACTGAATTTAGGTACTTTACGATACCAAACAGTCCAACTGCTACAGTGGATTTATCTCAAAATGATATTAGTAATTATGAGTTGGGAATCACACCAGTTCAAGATTTAGAAACAAATGTAGTGGTAAACTTCAATGAACACCCTGCAGAAAATAAATATACAAATAATGAAACATATGTATCTACAGAAAGTGGCTCACAGCATTCAGTAATCTTTGATAGTACATTGCACCAAAAACAAGAAATAAACTTAGACTTCTTGAAAGCTGCTATTGCTATCAGTGGCACAAGTAGGAATACCAGTTGGCTTAACTTTAGAAAGTCATTGTTTGGTCAATATAGAACAACTGTTAGTGCGACATTGGTAAATCCTGAGAAATATGGAATGCTGCAAATAGGTGACTTTGTAGATTTTGGTGAAATAACATTCAGTGAATTAGGTAGTCCATTTGATGAAATATCAGATACCTTTGATAGCTTTGTAGCCATGCCGACTCGTTTATTTAAGGATGCATGGTCAGGTAAAAAATTTATAATAACAGATTTAAAAAGAAGAATTGGCAATGTCCAAATTCAATGTAGGGAGGTTTAGTAATGGCATCATATTTTATTTATGATTCAATTAATATGTATAGAAGTGATAATGATGTAAATGAAGGCACAGTATCAGGAACTTCGCCAACTCAAACTTTTGCAGAATCAGATGTTATCACAAATCATGAAAGGTCTGCAGACCAAAATATTGGAACAACTTTTTCAGCAATAAATAGTGGTGATACAATTCAATATGCAGTTGGGAGTAGTGCGACAGCAGATGTTGCTGCAGCATATTTTACAGGTGCAAGTGGTGGTAGTGGTTCTATTATTAGGATATTAAGTGGTACAAGTGGAAGTATCACGAATTTAGAAACAATAGCAGTGGCAACTGAGGCAGGGTGGAAAGTTGGAGATTTAACTGAAACTACCAGTGATAAATTCTATGTTAAATTTTTAAATGCAGTATCAAATGTATCAGAAGTTTTAATTGGTAAAAAACTATCATTTGAGATAGAGCCTGATGTCAATGTTCAAACTTCCATTGATTATGAAAACCAAGTACAAAGGTCATTAGGTGGAGTAGAGTATGCATTGAATGTGAATCCAGGTCAAGAAATAATTACTATCAGTTTTCAAAATATTAGTTCTACTTTTAAGACAGATTTGATTACAATGCAGAATGCACTCAAAGGAGAGTCCAAAAAATTCTTATACTATGATGGCAGTGAATTTCATTGGGTTCGTTTAGATAAGCCTTTGGTATTTACAGAAGTCGCAGATAGCAGATTCGCAACACAACTTACTTTAAGACAACAAATTCAATAGTATCCCTTTGACCCTGCAGGAAAAAGAAGTATAGGTATAGAGAACAAACCTGCAGGGAACAAAGGTTATTTTTTTTTCTTCCATATTTTTAATTCATCTTTAGTATAGGCAGTATGCCAACCTAAATCATCCAATTGCCCAATCGTTTGGGCTCTTGGTTCTCCATATCTTTGTAATTCTTTGAATGCTTGTTTTCGCAGCATATAGATACCAATATCATATTTTTGTTCATTCTCACTTTTGATAATTAGTTTGACTCCTTTTGGCTTTTTACCCAATTTCACTAACTACCTCCTTAAAGAATTCCCACATTACAATCACAAAAAAAGCAAATCCGATTATATCTAATATCATTTTGTTCTCCTTTTTTTTATTCAACATACCTAATATTAATTACCACAATCAATACATGCAATACCTTTATTTGTTTTTTTTCTTTGTCCATATATTTATATTTATATTTGTCTTTGTCTTTAGTAGTATCATAACTCTTTTGTAAGTCTTACTTATCCACAATCTTATCAACTTATCCACATTTTTAGAAAGTTAGGAACTTATAAATTAATATTTGTTTATTAGGTGTCTTATGCTATGCCTTAGCAAAGTCATTACTCTACAACTAAACTTATTAGGCATTCTATCTATAATTAAATTGGTATCTACAAATAATTGCAACCAATCATGGTGTCTTTCTGTAAATCCATTTACTTCTTCCACCATATACATAGATAGTTCATGTTCATTAAAGGTTTTTAGTTCTTTAACCACATTGGCTACTGAGTCTTTTTCTTGTTGTGTTAGACCTCCACCATGCTCACCTGCAATGAACTGTTCAACATTATCTAAATCTTGATACATTGTTTCACCTCCTTTACCTTGTCTTATTTTGGTTTCAGGGTTTTCAACCTTTTGTTCTAATCTATAGTTCCTAACTTCCATACCTTATTATAAGTATCAGACTCAATACATGCAAACCCTTTTAATAGTGTTTCTATACCATAAAAAATAATTTTAAATAACTATTGCATCCTAATTTTCTTATGCTTAGTTTCTTATATGTTGAACAATAATGGAGAACAAAAAATGAATTACGATAAAACATTTAAGAAAGCTGATGAGCTGTTAGAAAAAACTGAAGATTTATTTGATAAATTTTTGGATGCTAAAGGTAGAGGTGATGTTGTTAAGGCTACTGAATATGCGAAACAGTTTAAAGCAGCAAAAAGACAATATGATAAATTTATGAACAGCAGTAACGAAATGACAAACATATTGTATGAATTGAAAAATGAATTTACTGGAAGACCTAATGCTAAAAGAGTTGGTTAATTTTGCAAAAGAGTTTTTTGGTGATATAATAGAGTTGTGGAAATCAAGGAACATAATTGATGAAGACGACTATGGTAGAAACGAATGGAATAAGTGGAGGCATCATGACAATACATGATAAAATCAATGAGTTTAATACTGGCAATGTCAGTGAAGAATATGTGTTTATGAAAGCACATGAATTAGATAAACTATATCAAAAACATTATAACCAATTTGAGTTGGGTCTTACTACTGAGGAATCAGTGGTAGAGATGAAACTCTTTAATCCTGCAGGACAAGGAACATGGCTTATCTGTGAAATGGATGAGTATGGAATGTGCTTTGGTGCTGTGGATTTAGGATATGGTTTTGAAATGGGTAGTTTTGACTTAATGGAAGTGATGAGTTTGAAATTACCATGGGGCTTAAGAGTTGAACGAGACAACTTCTACAAAGAAGGTCAATTACTTAAGGAGGCAATCAATGGCAACAGAATCTAAAATTAAGATAATGGAACAAGAGTTAGATAAGCATCTTGGTAAAGTGTTTGAACTAATGCGAGATACAATTGGCATGATTAAAGAAATCAGTATAAAGCATTATGACCAAAAGGAGTTTGGAGAAATCGTTGATGCAATACATTATGCAAAAGTGAAAAACCATTATGAAGAACAAAAAGCTGAGCAAGAGTTCAAAGATACATTTAAGAAAACTTTTATGGAGGCTATGAATGACAAGTCGCAGCATAATTAATGACAAGTTGTTTCGGCAGATGCACTTGTTCAGTGGTCTGCAGCATGGGAACAAATCCCCAACAGATATAGACTTTTGTTATGAAATAGATAACACAGTATTGATTCTTGGGGAGGTTAAAGAAGAAAACAAAGAAGTGCCTACTGGACAAACCTTGGCTTATACAAGAATCTGTGATGCTTGGGAAAAATCACATAACAAGAAATTTGCATGGTATCTTGAGATACAGCATCCTAAACAAAAAGGAGATATTGTAATTGCTGATTGTCAAGTGGTTAGATATTACTATATGGGTATATGGTCTAAATCTAATCAGACTGTGCAGGAGTTTTTAGGAACAATTGGTAACTACATGGTAAGTTCTATGAATAATCCAATGTTTCGTTGGCTAACTCAATTGGAGGATAAGATGAATGGATAAGATAACGATAACTGACATTCCTATTGAACTCTTTGACAAGTTGTTGCTGCTAATCAGTGGTTCACAAATCAGTGATGCAGATAGGGATGAAATAAGAGAAAATTTTATGTTGATAAGAAAAAATTTTCAACATAAATTAGACGAGTTAAAAGTAGAAAAAGATAAACAGCCTACAGAAGATGAGTATTTGAAATCAGCAAATCCAACTTCTGCAGAGCATAGAAAATAGGAGAACTATATGAGTTATATTGATTTAAAGAAACTAAAACAGAATCCAGGTACAAGTGTTACCTTTACTTTGAATAGTAATGCTGTTCGTGAGGAAAAGCAGTATTCAGGTGGTACATTTTCTGTTTGGGCATACAATGTTCTACAGAATGGTCAGCAGCTTACTTTGGATGCAAGTGATACATTGAAAAGAAAATTAGATGACTTCAGTATTGGTGATGAGATATCATTGAGTTATGAATCCTTTACTAAGAATGACCAATTGATGTATTATTGGAAAGTTGATGCAGCATTACGAAGTGAGCAGAAAATTGAGCAAGTCACTAAGTCAATTAATGAATTTGACGAGATGTTGAAAAAAGAACAAGCAGCAAAAGAGAAACCTTTTGTGAATAATGGTGCAAGATTCGGCATGATATTCAATAATACAATGCAGGTCTATATGGCACAAGGGCTTAGTTGGACAAAAGAACAATTTGTTGAGAACTTCAATAGAATTGAATCGTTTGTGGATGCATGTGAAAATCAAGATGCAGCACCTGCACAGCCTGTAAAACTTGAGGAACCAAAAGTGGAGGAAGTTCCTGAGGATGATTTACCATTTTAATTTAATGATTTGGGCTGTGTCTAAAAGTAGTTCTCCACTATTCAACATATTCTACCCACAGCCCATTTTCAAAGGAGAACAATATGCCTAAGGTAAAACTATTCCAAAGTGATGTTGCTTGGAGTAAATATATAAGAACAAGAGATAATTGGACATGTCAAAGATGTTCAAAACAATATACACCTCCTACGAATGCTCTACACTGTAGTCATTATTGGTCGAGAGGTGCATGGACTGTAAGATTTGATGAGGACAATACAATGGCTCTTTGTTATGGATGTCATGCTTATTTAGGTGGTAATCCCAATGAACATAGAGAATTTGTATTGGCAAGACTTGGACAAGAAAAATATGATGCTTTGCAGCAAAGAAGAAATAGCACATTGAAATCAGGAGAAAAGAAATATTTAAACTCAAAAGAATTTAGAAAAGAAATAGAATTAATGACAGATGACTTAAGAATAAAACAATCGGAGGACTATTTAGATGAAGACTGATGAGGCAGAAAAATATAGAAGAATGATAAAAGCAGTGGAGATTCACAAAAAAATAATCAAACTTATTGCTGAACTCACTGAGATAGGATATGAATTTATCAGTTATAATAATATGAATGGAATAAAAAAGGTGGAGGAATGAAATTAAATAATAGAGAAAAAGCATGGCAAAACAAAAACAAAAAAATAAAAGAATCGCACCCTACATATAAACAATTTGGTAAGTATGCAGGTTCATTGGAAGAAAGAATGCAAAAATTCAAAAACTATGATGCATGGTGTCCTGAGCATTTAAAGGAAAGAGAGGAGTTTTACAAAGAACATGGAAGACAATGGCAAGTCTTTGACTTCTACAATTCAATAAGCAATTTAAAACAAAAATCATGGATTGAGGACTACAAATGAGCCATACTATATACAAGGTCAATGATAAAAGAGTAAAGTCAGTGACAACTATTATCAATGCCCAATTAGGTTGGAATAAACAAGTCTTAATTGGTTGGACAAGGAAGCATTGTCTAAATGGTGATGATTCTATGAAGATTCTTACTAATGCAGGAAAAACTGGTACATTGGCACACAAGATGATTGAAAGTTTCATAGAAGGCAAATCAGTTATTCTTGACAATTATACACCAACACAGATATCTGAGGCTAAGACAGCCTATTATGGATATTGGGATTGGCAGCAGGGCAAGAAGTGGCAGATATGTGATACAGAAATTAAATTAGTAAGTGAGAAATATAAGTTTGGTGGCACAGTGGATTGCATATTCAAAGAACGAGGTAAATATTATATCTTAGATTTTAAAACCTCAAATAGTTGCCATGATGAATACATTGTTCAATTAGCAGCATATAGACAACTATATGAAGAAAATACTGGTAATAAAATCACTGGTGGTATAATTTTAAAACTGAGTAAAGACAAAAAAGAATACAAAGAATACAAGATAACCAAGAAAGATTTAGATTGGGGTTGGAAAGTGTTTCAGAATTGTTTAAACTTGCAGGATTTAAAAACAAGTGGAGGTTACAAATGGTAAAGCGATTTATGGATGCTGATATTTTTAAAAAGCAATGGTTTCGCAAAATGTCCAATGATGAAAAAGTGCTTTGGATGTTCATTACAAGTACATGTTCTTTTGATGGTTTTTGGGAGTATGACGATGAAGTGATTAAATTCTATACTGGATTTGATAAAGAGATACCACAGCAAATACTTGACAAGTTGGGCATGATTAAGATTGACAACAATCAATACTTCTTATTAAGTTGGGTAAGATTCCAATATGGAACTTTAAAAAATACTATACGACCACATAGAAGAATAATTGAAAGGATTAAGAAAAAAGATTTAGTGGAACATTTCCCTGAATTAGAACTTACCTATGAAACATATTGATAACGAGGCTTTTGGGTATCAACAACTCTTAGATGAAATATCTAAGGAAGAAAAAAATATTAAAAGACGAATTAGATTTATGATGGCAGGTATCGTAGCATCGAAAGAATTTAGCAAACAAGAGTATGAAGTGTTCATAGACCGAACACTGTATCAAAGAAGTTTCAAAGACATATCTTTAACCTTAGGAATAGAAGAAAGCACAGCACGAGTCTATTTCCATAGGGCATCCAAAAAACTCCAAAAAGCAGCAGTTTTCGTTAAGGAAAAATTTTTACGAAAATAGTTGTATGTATTGATTCAGGCATGTAATATCTTATATGTTGAAACAAAAAGGAGAACAAAAAATGGAAAACAACAGAACAACATTTGAAAATGATATTAAAGGTAGAGAGATTGCAATTGATGATTATGCAAAAACTTATGCTACTGAAGATAACTTGAATAGAGCAATGCAGAAGGATGAAAGAGTACAAGGACTTTTGAAACTTGGTGCTTGTTATATTAGATGTAGAACAATGAGTGGAAGATGGACTATTATTTGGAATGGTCAGATTGCAGCAGCAAATGGTGCACATTTCACTGGATTTAATTGTATATATTAAAAAAAAGGAGAACGAAAAATGAGTATAATTATAGAAAAAGAGTTTAAGAATGACGATATAACACTACAATTCTCGAGTTGTTGTGGTGCAAGTGACAAAGGAACTGAGTTTGGTATAGTCTGTAGAAGTTGTTGGAATCCTATACATGACTATTGGACTATGAAGGATGCTGATGAGTTTACAAAATTATTTGATTCTGAGCATACTTACATGAAATGGCAGGAATTCATTGAGCAGCCTAAGTTTGATACTTATAATGAATGGCACGATTGGAGAATTGAACTTCTATATGGTAAGGAGGTTGCATAATGAATATGGAAACTGAGTATATTATTAAGACCTACAAGGAAGGTGTTGAGTTGGCTAAGGAGGCAGTCGCTGAATGGCTTACACAATATAGAAAGACAAAAGGCTTGACACCTGAGGATACATATTACAATGGTCCTTGGTATAGTCGTTGGACTGCATTAGGTTTTAATGGTAAGAAATCTGACAAAACCTTGAAAGCACTTGCTGCAGAGGGTTTTTTGAAATATGACGAATATTGGGGATATACAGTAGAGTTTGAGTATAACCCAAGATTTGACAATGGTGCACAAAGTGCAGCCTTAGATGATGTAGGTTATACTGTGTTGGTGGATTACTTGAAAAAAAACACGAACTTGAATTATAGCATACATACAAGAGACCTATAATTTGGTTGGCTACTAAACGAAAGAGCCCTGCAACTTATATAGTAAGAGTGGGGCTTTTTTGTATCATGGATAATTTTTTTTCATCAACAATATCAAGACTTAGAGCCACAGACAGATAAAAAAGACCTAATTTTGTAAACGAACTGAGTTCTTATATAGAGGGGTAAAACCCTATTTTCGTCTTTACGAACATAACCTGAAACAAAGGGATACTATTTTGGCTGCAGTCAGAAACATAGAAATAGTTCAAAAGAAAATCAACGAACTCGTTGAGGCAGAATATAATCCAAGACAGTTGTCTGAAAAACAACATGAGGATTTGAAAAAATCTATTGAAACATTTGGTTTTATTGACCCAATAATCATCAATGTAAATCCCAAAAGAAAAAATTATGTCGTAGGTGGACACCAAAGACTGAAAATTGCTAAAATGTTGAATATCGCAGAAGTACCATGTGTTGAATTAAATCTTTCTAAAGCACAAGAGAGAGAATTAAATATTAGACTCAACAAAAATAGTGGTACATGGGATTGGGATAAATTAGCCAATGAGTTTGATATTGACGAATTGTTAAATTGGGGATTTAAAGAGAATGAATTATTCTTTGATACAGTTTCAAAGGAGTTTGACTTATCTGATGATAAATATGTTCCTGAGAATGAAAAGTATGGAAATGCCATTATTCAATATAACATTATATTTGACAATGAACAGCAACAGTCTAATTGGCATAATTTCCTGCAATTATTAAAGGAAAAATATCCACATTTGGAAACACATTCAAGTCGTATTGACAAGCATGTGTCAGAAATGATTGATGGCGAAGTTTAGAAAAAGAGAAAGAGTCTACATAGAAACCAATGTCTATGATGAGGCTATAAAAAGAATTAACCATGTATTTGACACCTTTGATACCATTGTGGTAATGTTCAGTGGTGGAAAAGATAGTCTTGCTGCACTGCATCTTGTAAAAGAAGTGGCAAACAGCAGGGGGATAGAAAAAGTCAATGTGGTATTTAGAGATGAAGAATTAATATCTAATGCCATTGTAGATTTTGTCAATGAGTATAGACAAAAAGACTGGGTAGACATGAAGTATTTCTGTGTGCCACTTTACAGTCAAAAATATATTTTAGGTCAAACTCATACATATATCCAATGGGATAAAGATAGAAAGCATATAAGACCAATACCTGATTATGCGATAACTGTTGATGATGACAGGGTATTCTCACAGGATACCATGGACCATTTAGTTGCAGAATATTATTCAGGTAAAATTGCTTATATCAATGGTATAAGGGCAAGTGAAAGTTTGATTAGATATGCATCTTGCATGAATAAAATCAATGAGAACTACATTTGTGGAACAAAAATAAATATGCCTAATATAAAATTGGTGAAACCAGTATACGATTGGGAGGAAAATGACATATTTAGATATTTTTACGATAACAATATTGATTATTGTCCTATTTATGATTGGCAAGTATGGAATGGAGACTCTTTGAGAGTTGCGACACCAATACATCAAGAGGCTGCCAAAAAGTTTCACAAACTAAGAACTTTAGACCCACTTTTATATTCTCAGGTCATAGATATATTTCCTGAGATGTTGGTGCAAGAAAGATACTATCGTGAATACGATATGTCAGGACTAACAAAAAAATATGGAAAAAACATGCAGTCAGTATTGAGTTATATCAAAGACTTTATTACTGACCCTAAACAAAAGCATGAGGCTTATAAAATGTTCAAAAAAGCAGTCGTTGCCAATAGAAACGATAATGAGGCATATCCTGTTGGACATATCTTGAAATATTTTATTTCAGGGGCATATAAAAGAGAATTATTACCATTAAGTAAAGAGGCAAGATGAACGACCCAATAAATAACATTCAGTGGATAGATGCTGACTCATTGGAGGCAAATGACTATAATCCAAATGTCGTGTTTAATCCTGAGTTAAGAAGTTTAGAAAATAACATAGATTCAATAGGTTGGGTACAGCCTGTGATTATATCTAAAGATTTAGTCATCATAGATGGATTTCATAGAACTATGTTGAGTCGTGAAAGTAAAAAATTAAGAAAAAAATATGATGGTAAAGTACCATGTGTCATTTTTGATGTACCAAGAGACCAAGCCATGATATTGACTGTAAGAATGAATAGAGCAAAAGGCAGCCATGTGGCAGTTCGTATGTCAGAAATGGTCAAAGAGTTGGTTGATAAGCATAAGTGGGAAACAAAAGAACTTGCCAAAGAATTAGGGGCTACACCAAAAGAAATAGATTTGCTGTATCAAGATGGTGTGTTCAAAGCAAAAAATATTAAGAGTTATAAATACAGCAAAGCATGGTATCCACAGTATAAAAATGAATCCTGATTATATCATAGAAAATGGCAAAGAAAATCCTTATACATTTATTAAGGATGAAATTATCATTAGAGAATGTTCCTATGATGATATAAAAGGATATAAGAGTCGTGCTGCTAAAGAAAGAGTAAGTATAAGTGATACCAACAATACATTGTGGTTTAATATCATGAGAATTGGTTGGAAAACACATGATTCTATTGGATGTTGTGGATTATATCTTGCAAAGAATAAATGTCGCATTAAAGGCGATTTTATAGATAAAGAATTTAGAGGTTTTGGATTTGGTCATTTTCTTACTGAAATGAGAAAATATATAGCTAAAGACAAAGGATATGATGTTATAGAGGTCTTAACCTTGCATCCACACTATTACGAAAAAGAAGGATTTACCATAAATAAAGAAGTTCGTACTGGTGTTTGGCATGCAGACCTTGTTCTATAGTTTGACAATTAGTAAATTAAGGGCATGAATAGTTATAATGGATTTAGTGGTAAGCAAAGACTTGCTGCTCTCAAATGGTTTAGAAATCAACAAGCAAAAGGTTTTAAACCTCAATATCCAACTAAGTGCGATATATGTACACAAACACAAGGTGCTTTAGAATGGCACAGTGAGAATTATTCATCCCCTTTTGGCAAACACATTGGACAATTTGGTCTTTGTTATATATGCCACATGATGATTCATTGTAGATACAAGAACGAAAAAGTGTGGAAGTTTTATAAAAAGGCTATAAAAGACAAAAAGATGTTTAAGAACTACAGAGGTAGACATTGGATGTTTTTTAAAAAGGAATGTTTGGATAATAGGTTTGAATTGGTATCGTATGAAACAGTGGAAGAAAACAATTACCAAGTGTTATTAGATATTGAAGCTGGAGTTTATATACCTAAAAAAATTGTTGAAGAACATGAAGTTGTTCAAGTAGACTTGTTTGCCGATTAAAAACGGTAACAATCGGTAAAATTTATGGAAAGAGACAACAAAGGGAGATTCAAAGAGGGCAACTCATTCTCCAAAGGTCATGGTAGACCAAAGGGAAGTCAATCTATTGCCACCATGTTGAAAAATATTGGTGCAGAAGATGTTCCACCAGAGTTAAAAGAAAGAGTAAATAAACTCTTTAATCAGGTAGATACAGAAGAAATGACAATGATGGAAGCAATCTTAAGGACTACTATGATGTATGCAGTTCAAGGAAAACAATGGGCAGTGCAGTTTATCGCTGATAGAACAGAGGGTAGACCAGTACAAACTATTGGAATATCGGAAACTGATGAACCAATAAAGGTCTTTAATTTTGATGAAGTGGAAAATTGACGAAACAAGATACAATATCCTATTCCATGACTCACATAGGTACAAGATATTATGCTGTGGTCGTAGATGGGGTAAGACTTATTTCGCAGTCATGTGGCTACTTTCAACAGAAATACAGCCTTATGAAAGAAGATGGATTGTTTTTCCTTCATATACTCAAGCAAAAATGGTTGCATGGGGTATTCTTAAAAAAGCATTGTCAGGTAGGGATGTTAGGATTAATGAAAGTGAGTTATCAATTACATTCAAAAATAATGCAAAAGTTGAACTCAAAGGTGCAAACAATGAAGACAGCATTCGTGGAGTTAGTTTGAATAAAGTCGTATTAGATGAATATGCATTTATGAAAGCAAATGTATGGGGCGAAATTATACAGCCTATGTTATCTGAGACTAAAGGTCAAGCATTGTTTGTAGGTACTCCAACTGGTACACAAAACCATTTCTATGATTTGTGGGTAAAAGGTCAAAATGAAAGTGATTATAAGTCTTGGCAGTTTACTACCTTAGATGGTGGCTTTATTAGTGAGGATGAGATTGAGAGTGCTAAAAAGAATTTAGATGCACAAACATTTAGACAAGAATATTTGGCATCATTTGAATCATCTGCTAATCGTGCAGCATATAATTTTGACAGAACAAAACATTTAAAAAACATGGAAACAAGCACAAGATTATTTTGGGGTGTAGACTTTGGAGTAGCCAGTTATCTAACTGCTATTCTATTATGTGAGTTCACAGATGGTACTGTGTATGCTATTGATGAAATAGGTATGCAAAACTCCAACACATTTGAACTCGCACAGAAAATGTCACAGATTGCACCTAATATTCCAGTTTATCCTGACCCAGCAGGTAAAGCAAGAACAAGTAATAGTACGAAATCTGACCATAGAATACTACAAGAGGCAGGTTTCACTGTGATTAGTAAAAAGGCTAATCCAACACAAAAAGATAGATTGAATGCACTAAATAACATGTTAGAAAGTGCAGCAGGTATCATTAGACTTTATGTAAATCCAAAATGTAAAAACTTGATTAGAGACTTAGAATTGTGTACTATGGATAATGGTGCCATTCTTAAAACAGAAACCTTATCACACTTTTTGGATGGTTTAATGTATCCTATTGAATATCGTTATGGATTTAAAGGAAAAGGAACTGCGATACAATGGTAACCTTTGCTTTAGGTCTTTCATGTGGTTTTTTGATATCTTTGGTTACTGCTTTTCTGTATGGTCAGCACTTAGTAGACAAACAAGAGAAAAAAGATGAGAAGTTGTTTAAACAATATGCAGATTACATATTAGAAGAACAAACATTATCACAAATGACAAAAAATAGGTATGAGGGATGATAATTTATAATTTAACAGAAAAGATGCTGTATGACTTACTTATGGATACCATACAGAATCAATACGATAATCAAATGGAAGAAAGAGAACGACTTCTTGATTATTACGAAGGAATTAATTTAGAGCAAGACTTAAAGCAATACTTTAACAGTGAAAGTTTATCACAGATTCCACCAATGTATATTAATTTGGTGAGAAACATTATAAGTCGTAGAACTTTAGTCTATCAACAATCACCAGTAAGACTCAATGACAAGTATAATGAAGTCTTGGGTGACTTTGATAGTTTTATGAAACAATATGAGCAATTGGTATACCTGCTTGGAACTGAGGCATTGTACACACATTGGGATGACAATGAGCAAAAACTGAAGTATAGACCAATACACTTTTTTATTCCATTCTTTAAGCCAAATGAGGATGAGCCATTTGCTGTTATGTATCAAGCAGAATCACAACTTCAAGCAAGAAGTGAGGATGCACAATATATGTTTTGGTCAAAAGATACTGACGATATGGAAGGAAAGCACTTCATGATATCATCTAAGGGTAAAATCACTTCTATTGTAGATGGTGATAGAAATCCTTATGGAGATATTATTCCATTTAACATTGCACATAGACATGCATTTACAAGAGATTATTTTAGAGAAGGTGCTACAGACTTAGTCAATGGTATGAGAAGTGTGAATATTCTTTTAACTGAATTAGCATTGCATGGTAGATTCGCATTGGGTCAGCCAGTATTTACAGGACTTGACACAGAACAAAGAATAGCAATGGGGCAAGATAAGGCTTTAGTGCTGCCTGAGGGTGCGAACTTTAATTATGCGAGTCCTAACTCCAATATTAATGGAATGATTGAATCTACACGATATATGGTGGATTCTATAGCACAAGCCAACAATGTTCGTATCAATTGGACTAACAATGCACAGGAAAGTGGATTGTCTAAGAAAATGTCAGAAATAGACTTAATGGATGCACTGAGAAGTGATGTAGAACAAATCTATAGACCTTTTGAACAAGAACAATTTAGAATTGCTAAAAGAATCTGTGAAGTATCAGGTGGTATTAATCTTGGCGACCAGTTTAGTGTAGACTTTGCTGAAAGAGAAGTACCAATGAGTCAATCTGAGGAAATACAGTATTACACTTGGGCATTCGCTAATGAGTTAGAAACAAGAAAAAGCTATTTGAGAAAAAAGAATCCTGATTTATTAGATGAGGAAATAGACAATATGCTTGAGGAATTAGACTCAGAACAGCCACAACAAGAGGATGGCACACAGTCCATTATTGATAGAATAGGTAGACAAGTTGGCTAAGTTAGACTTTTACAGCAAAGAGATAGCAAAAATACAAGAGGATTTATTTGTCAAAATAGATTCTTTAGTAAAAGGATTATCGCAAGTCACAGATACTGAGTTAATACGATTGGCTAAACAAATTGATTTCTTTGAGGAAATGGAACGATTAGGTTATTCACAACTTATCAACAAAGTGGGGAAAACTTATGATGATGAAATAGCAGCAATATTTGGAGAACTATCAAGAAGGGAGTTAGCCAAAGTACCTGCTGCAAGTATTCAAGTTCTACAAGGATTAAGAGATTTAGATATGGCATATTTAACAAGTGGTGTTAGACAATATTCAGATAACCTCAAAGCTGCTATGATAAGAAGTATCATTACAGGGGAAACAAATCAACAAGTCATGGAAAACCTAACAAGAGGATTTGGAGTTGGTACTTATATCAGCAGCAGCGAGGTATCTTTTTTGATTAACGATGGATTAGCAAGATTTAGCAATGCATCAAGAGCAAAAGCATTTGAACAATTTCCTGATGTCAAATTTAAATACATTGGAACTAATGACGATAAAACTCGTGATGTATGTAGAAAAGCACTAAAAGAAAAGCCTCTTACAAGAAAAGAGATTGATAAGTTAGGATATGTAACATTCTCAGGTAGAGGTGGTTATAACTGTAGACATGACTGGGTAAGAGCATTATGAGATTTAGAGATACAATAAAAATTACCAACAAGTTTATGGAACTACTCGCAGCAGATATTATTGATGTCATACAGGCAGATGCTGCTGAAGGCAAATTCCAAAATGGTAAAAGAGGATTAAGATATAAAAGTGAGCCTTACAAAAAGTACAAGCGAAACAGCATGAAAAGCCTTCGCACTGGTAAAAAATTAAAAGGTTTTGTAGGTCAATCTACAGATACACAGACTTCTTTTGTTAATATGAAATTAACTGGACAAACACTAAGAGGCATGAGAGCAAGTTCTAAAAAAGATACTGCTGTCATAACTTATGATAGAGGAGAAATCGTATTAGGCAATAGAAGTAGAGGATATGATATCTACGATTTGACTGAGGCTAATAAGAACTTAGTAATGAGAGATGTAGAAAAACTATTTGAAAGAAATATTAAAAAACTTTCAAAAAAAGACATTATAATCAAATAAGGAGACAGTATGTCAGAAGAAAATAAAATAGTAGAAGAACAAGCAGTAGCAGAAACTCCTACACAGGAAGTAAATAATGAAGTGGGCGAGTATATTGCAGAAAGCAAAAAATATCGCCAAAGAGCCCAAACAGCAGAGGCTGAGTTAAACGAACTCAAAGAGAATCTAAAACTTCAAGAACAAAAAAGACTTGAGGAAAAAGAGGAGTTCAAATCTTTATATGAAACAATGAAAGCAGAAAACGAGCAGTTAAAACCTATCGTTGAAACTTTCCAAAATCAAGAAAAAGAAAGACGAGAACATCTGCTGTCTCAACTGTCAGATGATGATAGAGAAATATACCAAGACCTCCCAACAATGAAGTTGGAAAAGCACCTTGACAGATTGGGTAAGAAAAAAGTGCAGATATCAGATGCAAAGGAAGTAGTGAGTTCAGGAAAGTTTGCTCAAAATACTAAATTCAGTGAAATGAGTGCTGAGGATAGAGAACAAGCGAGAAGAAATCCTAACCTTTGGAATCAGATAGTTGAGGGGTATAGAAACAATAGTTAAAAGGGGAAACCAAAATGGCAAATGTAACAACAACAACTGCTGCTAATTTTATTCCAGAGATGTGGAGAGATGCTATTCTTGACTATGCTGAAAGACAATTCAGATTAAGAAATCAAGTATTAGACTTTTCATCAATGGTTGCAAATGGTGGCGACATATTGAACATTCCTAAAGTGACAGAAGAAACTGCTGCTGCTAAATCAGCAGATACTGCAGTGACTTATTCTGCTAACACAGATGGAGTGATTCAATTATCATTAAATCAACATCAATACGAAGCAAAACGAATTGAAGACATTGTAAGAGTTCAAGAGTCTGCTGACTTATTCAATGCTTATGCACAATCTATGGGTTATGCTTTAGCAAAGAAAATTGAAAACTATCTTGCAGTAGATATCATTCAATCTGCTACTGGTAATGATGTTTCTTTGGCTGCAGATAATGCACCAACAACTGCAGAAGTAAGAAGTGGACTACAGAAACTTCTTGATGCAGGATTTGATTACACAGATGGAAACACATTCTTTTATGCATCACCTGCTATGTATATGAACCTAATGGGATTAGGCGACTTTACTGAGGCACAAAAAAGAGGCGATGCTGCTAATCCAATAGCAAGTGGTTCTATCATGGAAATCTACGGTATGCCAGTTTACTCATCAGTAGATTGGGATGACGATGGTGGTACTGGAGACGAAAGTGGTTCTATCTTTAAGAGAGAATCAATTTACTTTGCACAACAGTTTGCACCAAGAGTTCAGTCAGCATATGACATTGACCACTTGGCTACAAGCATTGTTGCAGATGTATTATTCGGTGCTGCATTATCACATGCTGCAAGTTCAACTTCATTAGGAATTGTTAATTTCAACAATCCGTAATGGGTTAAATCAGTAAAATATAGGGGTATCTTTTTGATGCCCCTATATAGTATCAATTTTTAATTTAAATGGAGTAGACATGCCGATATACGAATATAAATGCACTTGTGGTAAACAATTTGAAACAATACAAGGCATGAATGACGAAAAATTAGTGAAATGTAATAAAAATGTTCACAATTGCAACGAAGATGGAACACTCACAAGATTAATCTCAAAACCTACTATATTTTCAGATGATATTGGTAGAGGTCACAAAAGAATGAAAGATAAAGATTTATATAAGGAATTAGACATTGAGTAGTAATACTAACTTAGGAAATACACCTGTAAATCAGGGCTATGTGCAGTTAATTCACACAGGAGAGACTGCAGGTATTACCACAACACTAAAAGCATTATATGATGGTGATGGCACTGCATCTGACCTGTTAATTGCAAGTAACTCAGTAAAAGTATCTACACCTACTAACTTTTATATTGGTACCAAAACTATTACTGAATATGTACAAGATGTGGTCGGTGATATGCTTGATACCAATGGTAGTCATACAAACATTACTGCTACCTATGATGACAATGGCGATGGAGCTATTGATTTAGTTGCTACTGGTGCTATATCAAGCATTACTGGTGGCACAGGAATAGATGCTACTGGTAGTGGAGATATTACTATAGCTATCGATTCTACTGTTGCTACAAAGACTTATGTAGATACTGAAGTAGCAGGATTAGTAGATTCTGCACCTGGCACATTAGATACTT
>Ga0070753_1000666_pt1 | contig 20291 bp, 17 predicted proteins | sample VirMetDEL_Aug_31_FD_77441 | JGI IMG/M metagenome (GOLD analysis project Ga0070753, IMG submission 77441) | Aqueous microbial communities from the Delaware River and Bay under freshwater to marine salinity gradient to study organic matter... | ecosystem: Environmental > Aquatic > Marine > Coastal... | reverse complement strand
TTTGGTAGTGGACCTTTCTCACAGATTGTGGAAAGTAACTGTCCGACCTGTCAGGGTGGAGGATATAAGATTACCAATCCCTGTGTGAAATGTAATGGTCAGAAAAGAACGGATAAGATTACTCAGTTAAAAGTTAAGATTCCGGCTAATGTGGACTCTGGTGATTTCTTAAGAGTCAGAGGTCAGGGTGATTACCACAGTGGTGTTGGTCGTGGTGACCTTATTATTAAAATCAATATGACCAGAGACAACGGTTGGGAGAAGGTAGGTTCAGATTTGGTGTGGTCCACAAAGGTGACTCCTCAGGACTTTGCTTCATTAAATAGTTTGGAGGTTCCTCACCCTGACGGTAAAATCAAAATCCCTTTACCTGAAGTAATGGATACTGAAAATCCGTTACGAGTTAAAGGTAAAGGGTATAGGATGGACCCGATTGGTAACTTATACGTTAAGGTTGGTGTCCGTCGGGAAAAATCAGAATAATGAACTGATGTATTCGTATAGTTTGATATTACCGTAGATTGCGGTTACAAACAGGTAAGCTGAGAATAACATCAGCCCCCATTGGTCCGACAAAGGATTTTTATCACAACTTTTACATTCTTTCTTAGCCATAGGTATTTATAGATACAGATTTATTCTATGAAAGATATTATAAGTAAAATATTAAAAGAGTATAGTGAAAACCTTCTCACAGAAAAGAAGAGGGTAAAGTTTCATCCTCGCACGGTTTCTGATTTGGAATATGTTACTGATTTGATTGTTTCAAAGTGGAAGGATAAAGACGATGAGACTCCTTTGGTGGGTAGGGTATATATGGAAGACGGTGCGGGTGATAAGGGTTTCATTCCAATCTATTATCTTTCGACATATCAGAATGAAGCTGAGGTTCAAATTAGAGATAATGAAAAGCCGATGGAGTTGGGTAACATATTCATTATTGTAAATCCTGACCAAATGTTAAACCCTAACTCCAAATCCATATACAATACATTATACCACGAGTTGCAACACGTATTTGATACGAATACCACCAGATTTAGAAGTCAGAAAAACTATGGTAACTATTCTCACGACTCCATTGAAAATTATTATGGTCATCCTTATGAGCAACGTGCGTATTTCAACGAGGTGTTGGAAGGTATGGTCAGAGGGTATAAGGAACTTATTGGGTATTACACTCAACAGGAGTTAGAAGATAGTTTGGACAGTGCGTTGAATTTCTTTGGTAAGGGTGGTACTGGTGATAAGGTATTGAGAAAGGTATTGTTTGGTATTAACTCTGAGGAGGATTTACCTGGTGAGTTACCACATGCATTGAAACTGTTGTATTTGGTTAAACAGGGAAACCCTGACAGTTGGAATATGTTTTTGAAGATGTTGTATTCAACAGTGGATGAAATCAGAGATGAGATTAAAAAGGGGTATTCTGAGGAGTTAACCGAGAAAGAATACAAAAAGCCGAGAAAGATGAGTAAGTCGTATTGTGAAAAGACATCATGTAAGGATATGGGATTCTCACAAAAAGCGTCTTGCCGACCGTATAAGAACTGTTATTCGAAATAACGAGTTATTGAAGCTTTCACTCTACGGTTATCTTCGTAGACAATTTGATGGGTGATATCACCGTCCTCATTAAAGTATTTCCAATGACCGTGTTTTTTTCCGTCTTTGAAATAAGCTTTGGTTCTCACTGACCCATCAGGGTAGTAAGAAAAGAAAGTTCCGATGAATTTACCATCGAGGATACTTCCTGATTCTAATTTATACCCTTCTTCAGACCATTTTACGTATTCTAATACGTTGTCGTTGTTCCAATCTGTGATGGAAACTGTTTGTGCTGTTGATGATAGACCGAACAACACGAATAAAATTAAAAGTGTTTTTTTCATAATCTTAAATTTTAGGGTAATTAACATTCTCTTAATAATAAATAGTAATTTATTAACAATAAAGAAACATTAGAGAAAAATTTAACATTAGGATTTGCCTTTTAGGATTTTGTTTACTATATTTGTTGAAAAGGATTTTTTATGCTTAGTTATATCGGAGGAAAAAGTAGGATTGGTAAATGGATTGTGGATTATTACCCACAGGATATGGAGACCTACGTGGAAACATTCGGTGGAATGTTTTGGTGTTTTTACAATATGGATTTGGAAAAGTTCCCAAATCTTAAGAGAGTTGTCTATAATGACTTCAACCCCCTAAACTACAATTTGTTTCAGTGTATTCAGAACCCGTCAGAGTTGTTGAAAGCTGTGGAGGCGATTCCATGTCAACAGAGAGGTGTTGAGGTTACACCACCAGAATATAAGGAATTGTTTAACCAATTTCAAAAGGAGTTGTTTGCTGATGGTTTTGTGGTTAACGGTCCTGACTATGAGGTGGCTGCAAAGTATGCGTACATTTTGACTCAGGTCTTCAGTGGTAGTAAACCTGAGACTTCTAACTACATTGACTTAAAAGGTAAATACAAATCTAAGTATTTGACCTTTAGAGATAAGTTAAAGAACGAGAAGTGGGTAAAGAAGTTTGTATCCATCACTCATGTGGAGAATATGGACTTTGCTGAGGTTATTGAAAAATATGACTCACCAACGACATATATCTATTTGGACCCTCCGTATTGGAAGACGGAGAACTATTATTCCAATCACGACTTTGACCGTGAAGACCACGAGAGGTTGGCGAACGTATTAAATGGTGTTCAGGGTAAGTTTTCTTTATCTTATTATGACTTTGACCTTTTGCACGATTGGTTCCCTGAGAATGACTTTGTGTGGGTCTCAAAGGACTTTGCAAAGGCTGCTGCGGCTAAGAAGGGAAAGTCACAAACTAAGGGTACTGAACTCTTAATTATGAATTATTCTTTGGAAAAAAAGGAAGAAGTTGTATCTTTGGAAGGTTAAAACGGTAATCTTTTAATCCTCCAATATATTTATATGGAAAACAATAACATGATTAAGTTCACTAACATCGTAAAACAGGTAATTCTTGAAAACTCTCGTTATGAGATTTTGAAGAAGAAGTTTACTGAACCTAAGAAAAGAGGGGACAAAGTAATTCCTGGTAGGTTAAAGCCTGAGCAGTTCGACCAAATCGTTTTGGCCGACCCGACAACTCGTCGCGATGGTGATGAGATTAAGAAAGCGGGTAAATACACTCAATGGTTGTTGAAACAATTCAATGGGTTGAACAGAGCTGCGGAACAAGAAGCTGAGTATGGAACACCAGCGTATAAAAGTCAGTTAACGAGAATGCAAGAGTTGTTCTTTGAGGATTTATATAAGACAACTGAAGACTTGCAGAAGTATGACCGTTTCAAAGGACAACTTCCTGAGAATATGAGAGACATCAACAAATTGGATATTGACCAATTGTTTGATGCTGTTAAAGACTTCTCATTGGAAATGGCGACAATGTCTAAGGCTGAAAGAAAGTCGTCTCCAACACACCCTGGTGGTGAGACTATCTACGATGGTCCTAATTGGGAGGTTGTTAAGATTGAAGACAAAGGAGATTTGGGTAAAGAGGCGGCATGTTTCTACGGTGGTCAAAACAAAGAAACAAGATGGTGTACCTCAGCACCTGGTTTGAGTTACTTCAACACATATATCAAACAAGGTCCATTGTATGTATTAATGGATAAGAGTGATGAGAACAAAGGGAACCTTTCTGGTCTTCCATCACACCGTTACCAATTCCACTTCCCATCTAACCAATACATGGATGTAAATGACCGTCAAATCGATTTGATTGGTTTCTTAAATCAAAATCCTGAACTTAAGGAGTTGTTCAAACCTGAGTTTGTTAAAGGTTTAACATCGGTTGATGGAAAACAGGTATCGGTTGATTACCCACGTGATTCAGCATCTAAATACATGGCTCTATATGGATTTGATGATTTCTTTGAGATGTTGTCTAAAGACATTACATCGTTTGACTTCACTCAAAGTAGTGGTGGATACTACAGAGGTGACAAACCTACTGAGATTAACTTGAAACTACCAAAAGAGATTGGAGACTTCAAAAACTTGGAGGCTATCCACTTGGACGGTGTGGTATCAGAACTACCTGAAGAAATTGGTAAATTGAAGGACTTGAAATTCTTATCAGTTCCTAACAACAAAAACTTGAAGTCAATTCCAGCTTCAGTTGCTCAACTACCTAACTTGATGGTTATCAATGTTAGTGGAAGTCCAAATGTTGAGATTCCTGAAGAAATTCAAAACAAAGAGGGATTGATTATCTCTAAATAAAATACGAAATCAGGACTTAGGTCCTGATTTTTTTTATATATTTGTCTTATGGGAAATGTAGATGTTCAAATATACGTAAGTAACTTTATTAAGTTTTTTAAAGATAACCCTGAGGAGTTGGCAAAGGTCATTGGTCAGGGAACACCTGATGACTTCTTTGATGAGGTTAAAAAGGCGGCTTATGAAAACTATGAGAAGGGGGAAGACATTGAGTTGACCCACAAGCAGATTATCTCAATAGTTTTGAAAATCAACAATATGTCACCTGAAGAGGAACCAAAAGTATCGGGTCCATTCATGGAAACTTCATGGGGTAATATGTTTCTTAATTAGAAACTATTCTTATATTTCTCCAAAGACATCCTATGGAGAAACTATTTTTTGATACAATTATTATTATCAATTTGGAAAGACGACCTGATAAGTATCGTCGTCTTATGCAACGTATTGACCTTTTGGGTATTGAGGACGTTGTGAATGTCATTCGTTTGGATGCGGTTGATGGTCAGAAGATAACCAAAGAGGAGATGGACAAAGAAAATGTCGATGTCTTGCCGTGGTTCTTTGACCCTAACACTGGTCGTGGAATGACTATGGGTGAGATTGGTTGTTCTCTATCTCACTATTATTCGTGGAAAGAAATATTGGAAAACGAAAAGATTGAACGTGCATTAATCATTGAAGATGATGCGGTGTTCAGTGATGATTTCGTTGAGGTATGTCAGAGAATTGTGGGTGATACCAAAGACATTGATTGGGACTTATTCTATTTGGGTCGCAAGAGAATGTTTGGTCTCACTGATGACCCTGTTAATGACTACATTGTTAAACCAAAGTTTTCGTACTGGTGTTTGGCGTATGTGGTTACCAAAGAGGGTGCGAAGAAATTAGTTAACAGTAATTTTAAGGAGAGGTTAATTCCTGCGGATGAGTTTGTCCCCATTATGGTGGATACTCCTAATCCAAGAATGTCGAATATTGTTGACGTATATGAAAAAAATGATAAATTAAAACCATTGGCGTTGGTCAACGACGTGGTTAATCCTGAAAATAATGCCTTTATGGATTCAGAAACAGAAAAAACAAAAGTATTCTACAACAACGAGCCGTATAAAGATGAGTTCGATAGTTTTATTGTTGTAACGGTTGCGACGGAGAGAAACGAAGCGTTGGAACGTTTTGTAAAGTCGTGTAACTATTATCGAATTCCCCATAAGATTTTGGGATTGGGGGATGATTGGAAAAGTGGTAAGGCTGAGAACGGTGTTCTATTGGAACCAGGTGGTGCTCAGAAAATCATTTACCTAAGAGATGAGATGAGAACGTGGGATAAGTTGGAGGACACCATTGTGATGTTCACTGACTCTTATGATGTGGTGTTTAATTCACCACCTTCAGATATTTTGAATAGGTTCCGTTCGTTTAAGAAGGGTGTGGTTTTCAGTGCTGAGAAGACCTGTTGGCCTGACCCTGAGCGTGCGGGTGACTATCCTGATGCACCGACTGACTATAAGTTTTTGAACTCAGGGGGTATCATCGGTTATGCTGATAAAGTATTTGAACTTATCAACGAGGATATTCCGATTGAGGAGGACGACCAAAGATTCTACACCAATAAGTTATTTGGTGGTGATTTGATTATTCCTGAGAAGGAACCGTATACTGAAATTATTGAGAACACTTATGAGAGACATGAGAATGGAAACAGGTTTGGTTGGATGAGTGAACCATACTTTGACCCGTTCATTGTTGAATATTTGAAGGATAAGTTTTCACAATCCGCTAAGGTATTGGATATCGGTGGAGGTGATGGTAAGTGGGCTCGTGTATTGGGCTCATATTTTAGAGAGATAGATTGTGTTGAAATATTTGAACCGTATATTGAAAGGTATAACCTTAAGGAGTTGTATTCTAATGTATATTTGAGTGACTTCTTAGATTTTGAGTTTGACTATTATGATGTGGTTGTGATGGGTGATGTCTTTGAGCACGTTACTCAGGAGCAAGCAACCAAATGGTTGAATAAGGTTCGAGATAAGGTTGGTGAGATTATTATTGTTGTTCCTTTTGAATACCTTCAGGATTGGGATGGTGTATATGAGAATGTATATGGTCACCACCACCAACCAGACTTAACACCTTTGAATATGTTGGAGAGATATCCAATGTTGAAGTTGATGAAGTGGACCGACCAACGTAGTCAGAGTAATGAAGGTGAAGGTTTCGGATGGTATTCGTGGAGAAGACCTGCAGATAGTATCAATCAGGATATTGCGTTGGATTACCACCAACGTGTTTTCCAAACATTGAATTTGGCCACTGAAGATGTGAGATTAAATCAACAGGACGGCATGATATACAATGATGTGACTAATACCTGTCCAACTGTAATTCACGCAAATGGTTCTTCAGAGGTCAAGGAGTTTTTGGATAAGATGACTCACTTTATGTTCGGTGAGAACAATAGCACTTATGGTTCGTTGGGTACACTTCAAGCTGTTGAGTTGGATGTATCTAAGACATTCACAATTAATGTGATGTTGGATATTGACGTTCACGATATCAATCAGGTATTTGACCAAATTAGGTATCTAACCTATCCAAAAGATAAGATTAAGCTTAATGTCATTTATAACAAAGTAGAGCACGACTATAAGATTGATAAGTTCGTTGGTCTGTTTGGTGATGAATATATGTCCGTTCAAAAACATTTTGTGGATGGTACCTTTGCAGAGAAAAGAGACTTTGCGTTGGAACAATCAATCAAAGACGGTAGTGACTATTCCATGATTATGGATGCGAATTACATCTTCCGTAACCGTAAGTCGTTACAATTCTTAGTTCGTGAGGACCGTAAGATTATCTCTCCGATGATTGTTGAGGAAGGAACACCGTGGGTGAACTTCTGGTATACCGTTAATAAAGATGGGTATATAATTGACAAACCTGAACAAGAAAGAATCAAAACCTATGAACTTCAAGGGTGTTGGAGTGTTGGATATACTTGTGGTATATGGATGTTCCAAAACGAGGTGTTGGATGATATCAAAGGTTCGTTCACCAAAAACCTACAAAGGTGGGGTGATGGAGATTATGATGTGTGTTTCAGTTACAATGTCCGAGACAAAGGATATTTCTTATATGTTACAAACAACAATTATTTTGGTGGGATTATTTAATCCCACTTTTTTTTGTCTTTATTTTTGATTACCTTTGTGGATAAAGAAGTTGTGGATGGAAAATCATTTTAAATATCAAAAGGAGGTATTCACTGTTACCGACTATTATATGGATTGTCCTTTTCATCACGAGACAATCCCTAACTTTTCAGAATCTCGAGATTACAAAAAGAAACCTTACTTCAAAGTAAAGTCCACCAATGTCGTGGAAACTATTGAGGAGTTAAAGAAACATTATGGTGATATCACTAAAAAGGTAAAAACTGAAAGGGTAACACTAGTTGTTGAAGAAAGTGAGAAGTCAGTTGCGTTAAAACTTTATTTGAATAGTTCAGGTCGTGGTGTTGGTAAAAAATACTTCGGTAGGTCAAATACTCTTTATTATGTAACCTATAATAAGAAATACAAAAACTTTTATTCTGGATTAAGAGACCGAAAGGGGTATAAGACAAAGAGAGTTAATACGGTGAAGACTAATTACTTTAGCTACATTCAGTCAATCGTTGCTATGATTCCACAACACATTAGGGATGTGGAGATGGTTAAAGATATTACCTATTCAGTATCATACGGTTATACTGTTTTGGACAAAGCTTTACACATTTTTGTCAATAAGATTTATGGAACGAGCGACGTGAGATATGATGTGAGTAATCCGGAGGAGTTTTTCTTTAAGACATATTACCATTTGAATGGGTTTAAACTTCCTGATGCATATAAAAAGTTTATTGGGTTGCAATTTGCAAAGAAGGACCTTAAGAAACATAAAAACATTGTTAACGTCTTCATGAAAGACTATGAGTTGAGAGGTTCAAAGATTAGAAAAATACTCAACTCTCAGAATAATATACGACTTAATGACATTTACTTCTTCTATAATTTATTGGGGGTTGATTACTTCAATATGGTTAATGAAGACTTTTTCAAGATTAGCAATAGACTTACAGTTTCGAGCTATGTATCCAACCACGAGAACATTTATGAGTTGAATAATTCAGAAAAGAAAAAACTCGTTAAGATATTAAACAATAAGTCCATTAGTGTTGATGGATTTATTCAAGTATTAAAAGACCACCTTAAGTTCAAAGAGAAGTTGAGAGGTTATGGTGAAGATGTGAAGATAAGAGCAAATAACGTTAAAGAGTTCAATACCGAGCACACTGAATGGTCAACACTTTTGGATAGTTACCGTAAAGGTTTAATAACCAGAACATACTCAGTGGATATGAAACGTGAGATAGAGGAAATTATCATTGGACCTCATATTGACTACTATCCAATGTTGTTAACCACCACCAACGATTATGTGGGTGAGAGTCAACATCAAAAGAATTGTGTGAGAACATATACGGAACATGCGAATTGTTTTATTGTATCACTTAGAGAGGGTGGTCCCAACGGTAAAGAAAGGGCGACCATTGAATACCGTTACCGATTGAATGGTTCACCAAACCGAGTCCAATCCTTAGGGCGTCATAACCAAAACTTAAGTTCTAATTGGAACTATGCGTTGGAGTCATTGGACCAAAGAGTAAAAAAGTTACACGAGATTCAGGTGTTAGTGTTACCAAAGATTGAAAAGAGATTCCCTAATGGTAAGGTTACAACCTCTGAAGCGAAATGGGAGTATTCACCTAACAAATATCCTGGTCATGAACGTAGTAAAATATTGCAATGGAGTGATGATTACCAAAGAGGTGATACGGATTTACTGTTTGGATTTATAGATAATTTTGATTTTGATGATTTTTTACCATAAAGGTATTGTCAATCAAAAAAATTATTTTTACATTTGTTGTATTCATTAATGTTAAACTAAATAAAAACTAAAAAGCAATGGCTAAACTCAACTCATCTGGTACCATAGAAAGACCTAAGAAAAGTCGTCCTGGTGTTCATGCGAAGACTAAGACTTCACGTAGTAAGAACTCTTCTAACTACAAGAAGAAGTATAAGGGTCAAGGTCGTTAATTTAAAAAAAAAACAAAAAATGGCAAAACTAATTAAAATTGAAACGGATTATCGTTTCTACGCAGCAGAACTAACTGACGAGCAGTTAGCACTTTACAAAGAAGATGAAGACCAGTTTTGGGATGAGTTTTGGGATTGGGACATTGAATTTGAATTCACCAGAGATAAAGATGGTGGAACTGATTATCGTTTAGAAGAATAAATAAATAAATAAACAAAATGGCAAATTACTTAAAAAGCATGGTGGAAGTCCATGCAAACGAAGAAACCATCAAATATCTTGATGGACTGTTGGACAAAGCCAACGATGGTGAAATCACCACATTTGCTCAGACCTTTTACGATAATGTAGAAGTTGCTGAAAGTGGTGGTGTATTGAACACATGGTCAATAGACAACTTAGGTCCAAAGTGGACTTATCTATATGACATTCAAGGTGACGGAGCGTTCAGTGTTGAATCAGCATGGTACCCACCGATTAAATTCTTCATTCACCTTTACAATATCTTAGTGGAGCTTGACCCTGAGGTCTTTATTGAGGTGATGTATGAAGATGAGGGTTTTGACCCGATTGGTGCGGTTGTTATCAAAAAAGACAAAGACGGAACACCGTGTATTTGGCAAGAGGAAGATGATGAAATGGAAGACCCAACAGAGGATATGGATTGGGATGATGAAGAGTATGAACAAACTCAGATGGATTTCATGGATTCTATTTACGAACGTCAACGAGAAATGGTTCTCTATTGTCACGATTTAGTGGATACTGATGGTGAACCCATTGCGGATTACGAGGACTAATAAAAAATTAAGGGGGTATTACCCCCTTTTTTTATGGATTTTATGGGTAAGACCCATATAATTATAGGGTATAAAACAATTTTTTATGAAAATTAAGTTAGAATACGTTTGGTTAGACGGTTACTACCCCGAGCCAAATTTACGTAGTAAGGTAAAGGTAGTGGATGCACCTGTCCATGAAGTAGGTGGTAAGAGAGTTCATGGAGTTGGACTTAATGATTGTCCTGAGTGGGGATTTGATGGTTCATCAACGATGCAAGCTGAGGGTCACTTCTCGGATTGTATTTTAAAACCAGTAAGACTATATCCAAACCCAATTAATAAGGGTGTAATGGATAGTTATTTGGTGATGTGTGAGGTATTGAATGCTGATGGTACACCACACGAGACTAACACTCGTCATTTGATTGGTGAGGAAGAAGAAGGTCTTTGGTTTGGTTTTGAGCAGGAATATACCATTATGAAGGACGGCAAACCGTTGGGTTTCCCTAAGGATGGTTTCCCTGAGCCACAGGGTAAGTATTACTGTGGTGTAGGTAACGGTCAGGTTCATGGTCGTGAGTTTGTTGACAAACACATGGAAAACTGTTTGATGGCGGGTATCGAGGTTACTGGTACCAATGCTGAGGTGATGTTAGGTCAGTGGGAATATCAGGTCTTTGGTAAAGGTAAGTTAAAATCTGCTGACGACTTATGGGTCTCTCGTTACATGTTGCTTCAGATGTCTGAGGACTATGGATTTAAGATTGAGTTCCACCCTAAACCTGTGACTGGTGATTGGAACGGTTCAGGTCTCCATTGTAACTTCTCCAATGTTAAGATGAGAGAAGAGGGTGGTAAGGATTACTTTGATGCTATCTTTAAAACTTTTGAGGGTCGTCATTTGGACCACATCAAATGTTATGGTTCATCTAATGAGATGAGGTTGACTGGTCTTCATGAGACTCAGAGTATTGATAAGTTCAGTTGGGGAGTATCTGACAGAGGTGCATCTATTCGTGTACCGTTGTCTACATCAAAGGATTGGGTTGGATATGTTGAAGACAGAAGACCTGCGTCTAACGCTGACCCATATAGAATTACTTATGTAATTGCGGAATCTATTGGTATGGCTGAAGAGTTGGGAAAAACACTTCACAATATGTATTCTGAAGTTACCGTTAGTGAAGAGGTTAAGGAAATGATTAAAACAGAACCTTTGGTAAGGGAAAGTGAATAATGAAGGAGACAAAGATTTCTGAAGATATTATAAAAATGGTTGAGGATAAGATGGGTGATTACCCATCTTTGATTCAATCTGGACCATATTCAGAAGATGTTGTTAAAGATTTGCAACAAAAAAATGAAGTTATTTGGTCAAATCAATACTTAAATGACAAATACGAATATGTATTGCATGAGGGTCTTATTGAGTTTTCAGAGGGTTCTTCGTATATTTACGTAAAGAAAGTGGATATGGAACCGTATTATTGGTTTGTGTTCATGGTAAATAAAGAGGGTAGGGACCAGACGATGTTCCTTATTCAAAAAATTAAAGATAAAAGAAAACAAAGTTTTTTCTAATGAATTTAACAGGCGAACAATTAAGAGAAAAGATTAAGAGTGGTGATAAGTTTATTGTAGACTTATACGCGGAGTGGTGTGGACCATGTAGAATTATGGGTCCAATCGTTGAGAGATATGCTGAAAAACTCGAAGGTGAGAGTTCTGAGGTATCAATCTATAAATTTGATATTGAATCTGACCGTGAGATGGCGATGGAACTTAATGTTCGTTCTATCCCAACAATTAAAGGATTTGCTAATGGTGAGGAAAAGATTACACGCTCAGGTGTATTACAACAACCTCAGTTAGAAGAGATGAAAGAAATGTTATTGTCATGAAACACGTGATATTATATTCAATGGAGGGTTGTCCTCACTGTGACAACGTTAAACAGATGTTGAAAGACAATGGTATTGAATACCGTGACCGTGACATCGAGGTTTACTCCAAAGAATATGATAAGTTCGTGGAAGCCACAGACAATGATTATGTTCCGGCTTTCATGTTGTTGAACTTTGAGGATGACGACGTGAAAGACATTAGGTTGATGGCACCTGACAGAGATTTTGATGATGTTGAAGAAGCTGTCGAAAAAATCAAAAAATTCTTATAAAAAAGGAAAGGGGACTTAACGGTCCCCTTTTTTTATATCATCATAAAATCCTTCAATCGGTTTTTCTTATTCCATGGATAATGTCCTTTATCCAAAATCAAATCTTCAAAATCAAAATCTGATAACCCTGTTTTTTCAATGATGTCTTTTGGGTCGTGTGAGAATGTGGCGTCCACCACGTTGAATGCGTGTTGATAGGTGGGTGTCCATTCGTTTGATACCATCATAAATGCTGGTTCTTGCTCTCTATGGATGTATAGGTTAATTCTCACTTCCTTGCAGAAAGATGATGCAAATAAATGATTTGCAATTTTTGCAAAGTGAGCGTAATACATCTTCTCAAAGTATAATGAACTTCCAAATAGTTTGTCTGAGACGACGGGTTCATTTAAGGGGTTGATATCCAATTGAACTTCATAAATTTCTGTGAAGTCAAAAATCTCACTTTTTTTATCGAAGTTGAAACTGACACTTCTTTCTTTTTCCATTGGATATCCATACTCTAAAAGGTCTAATACATTTATCGGATTCCAATCATCTCCATAAAAATCTTTTAAATAATCATTTATTAATTCTCCGATGTTTACGGGAGTGGTGATGTTAGTCTTTCCTGTGATTACGTAAAATCTTCCAACATAGGTTACCCATATCTGAGATAAGTTTTGCGGTTCTATGACCTCAAAGTAATTGGTTATTTTATTTGCAATTAGGTTTGTAATTTGTTTGTGAGTTAGAATGTTTGATTCCATATAATCTGATTCAAAGTATATTTAATTTTATCTTTCAGAAATTATATTAAAATCAAATGAATACTTAAAGAGAAACAAAGTATTTATAGAGTGATAAGTAATGAACTTTGTTATATTTATTATATAATAAACAGATTGACCTTTTATATTAGATGGCCAAAAATATAAAAATTGTACCTAATCCCTCAGGAGGGAATCCTTATATATTATTCGAAAACGACAATGGTGATAAAATTGCTATGGTGGTTGCTGCTGATGGTTCCATCAGTTTCTCAGGTGCTACGAATGGAGATGACTTAGTTAAATTTGATTCAGATACTCTTAACCTACGTGTTAAGGGTAATATTCGATTTGAGGACCAGTTTGTTTTTGACAGTGCCTCAGGTAATGTCACCTCAATTATTGATACCGACCAAAAGTGGAAAGGTTCAGTTGAGAAAGGACTTAAAGGTCTTAAAGGTGGTGCAGGTTCCAAAGGAGATACTCAGGTTAAAGGTCAGAAGGGTGAAATAGGTCCTGACGGTGGTGCAGGTATTCAAGGTCCTACGGGAGATTTACACAAAGGTATTAAGGGTGATAAAGGTTTATTAGGTGACGGTGGTGACGGTAATGACAAAGGTCAGAAAGGTTCCATCGGAGCTCAAGGTGTATCACCAATTGGACCTAAGGGTAACATAGGTTCATCACCTGGTGGTGACAAAGGTTTAATCGGTGACTCTCCACAAGGTGATAAAGGTGGAGACGGAAACAAAGGTATCAAAGGAACGAAAGGAACCATTGGTGAGGAGTTTATCGGTGAAAAAGGTATTAAAGGTGGTGAATTCATTGGAGATATCGGTCCACAGGGTGACGAACACAAAGGTATTAAAGGTACCAAAGGAGATAAAGATGTTATTGGTCCTCAAGGAGATGTCGGTGAGAAAGGTCTCAAAGGTATTCCAGGTGATAAAGGTAAGAAAGGTGTCAAAGGTTCTCAGGGTGATAAAGGAACCATCTCAGAGAAAGGAAACAAAGGTATCGATGGTAACAAAGGTATCAAAGGTGTTAAAGGTTCTCAGGGTAATTCACCTCAAGGTGATAAAGGTTCTCAAGGAACTTCACCAATCGGTGAGAAAGGTATCATTGGTATTTCACCACAAGGTCCAACAGGTGATGTTGGTGCATCACCAATCGGTAGCCAAGGTGGGGATGGTAATAAAGGTATCAAAGGTCAGAAAGGTGACCTTCATAAAGGTATCTTAGGTCCTCAGGGGGATGCTCAAATCGGTGCTCAGGGTAATGTTGGTGACAACAATGTTGGTCCTAAAGGTCCGACTGGTGAAGGCGGTGCTATTGGTGAAGATGGGGTTAAAGGTCAAAAAGGTTCAGTGGGACCTAAAGGCGCCATTGGAGACGTTGGTCCTAAGGGTGGTAAAGGTGAGAAAGGCCCTAAGGGTATAAAAGGTTTCAAAGGGGTTAAAGGTCAAAAAGGTTTAAGAGGTACCAAAGGTATCATCGGAACTTCACCTCTTGGTCCAATTGGTAATCAAGGGGATTCCATCAAAGGTGAGAAAGGTAATATAGGTAATAATACTGGTGGTGACAAAGGTGTCCGTGGAGATGTTGGTGACCAAGGTGTTCAAGGTGACTTATTTAAAGGAGACCAAGGACCAGGTGGTGATGACCACAAAGGTATTAAAGGTGGGCAAGGTGATGCCAATCCAGGACCAAAAGGTCCAACGGGAGCCAAAGGAGATACCAGTGCCGATAAAGGTAATAAAGGTATTGTAGGTCCAAAAGGGCCAAAAGGTGTTAAAGGTTTTAAAGGGGATAAAGGTTTCAAAGGTCTTAAAGGAGACATTGGAGGTAAGGGTCCTAAAGGTATTAAAGGGGTTATCGGTTCTAAAGGTAACCAAGGAACGTCACCACAGGGGGATATAGGTCCTCAGGGTGATGTAGTTAAAGGTCAAAAAGGTGCACCTGGTGCGGAGCCACAAGGTGACATCGGTGTTAAGGGTGCTAAATCGGTACCAGGACCAGGTGGTGATAACAATCCGGGCCCAAAAGGTCCAACAGGTGAGACTCACAAAGGTATTAAAGGACCTACTGGTGATGCCAACCAAGGGGAACTTGGTCCTGCAGGGGACAAAGGTCCAAAAGGTTTAAAAGGTGTTAAGGGTGAAAAGGGACTTAAAGGTTTAAAAGGGCCTATTGCACCTGACGGTCCAAAAGGTATTAAGGGTGAAAAAGGTGTTTTAGGTAATAAAGGTCTTCTCGGTTCTAAGGGTCTTATCGGTACAAAAGGTAACCAAGGGGCGTCACCAGGAGGTGATAAAGGTTCCCAAGGAACATCACCACAAGGTAATAAAGGGTCTCAGGGAACATCTCCACAAGGAACTAAAGGTCCATACGGACCTCAAGGTGCACCTGGTACCATTGGTGATAATTACCCAGGTGCTAAAGGACCGACAGGTGATAGTTTCACAGGTGAAAAAGGACCTGAAGGTGATTCATTTATTGGTGACCAGGGTTCAAAAGGGCCGAGAGGTGGAGATGGTGAAAAAGGTGAAAAAGGTCTTAAAGGTGTTAAAGGTCCGAAAGGACCTACTGCTCCTGACGGTCCGAAAGGTCTAAAAGGAAACAAAGGTATACTTGGACCTAAAGGTAATGAAGGTGATAAAGGTTTAAAAGGGGTTAAAGGATTTAAAGGTTCACCAGTAATAGGTCCAAAAGGACCTCAAGGTAGTTCCCCAGACGGACCAAAAGGTCCTCAAGGTACCTCACCTCAAGGTAGTAAAGGTGGCCAAGGTATTGGTGGTCCAAAAGGTAATATTGGAGATTCTAACCAAGGACCAACAGGTGCTACAGGTGATAATAATCCAGGACCTAAAGGACCGATTGGTGATACCAATACAGGACCAAAGGGACCTACTGGTGTTAAAGGACCTCAGGGTAATAAAGGGCCTGACCAAACAGTTAAAGGTATTGCGGGTGACCCAGGTAATAAGGGTATCATCGGTAATAAAGGAGCCACGGGTGATGCAGGTGTAAACGGACCTAAGGGTGCACAAGGGGATAAAGGTGTTATTGGTGATAAAGGTGTTATCGGTAACTCACCAACGGGACCAAAAGGTCCTCAGGGGAACAGTCCTACAGGTGCTAAAGGTCAGAAAGGTAATGCACCGACAGGTCCAAAGGGACCTCAAGGTAACAAAGGACCGATTGGTGGTCAGGGAGATGCGAATCCAGGACCAAAAGGACCACAAGGGGATGCTAACCCAGGTCCAAAAGGTGCACAAGGAGATTCTAATCAAGGTCCTAAGGGACCTACAGGTGCTGACGGTCCACAAGGTAATAAAGGTCCTGCACAACCGACAGATGGACCTAAAGGTAATAAAGGACCAACAGCTCCAGACGGACCGGTAGGTCCAAAAGGGCAAAAAGGTGGTACTGGTCCTAAGGGTAATATCGGAGATAAAGGTGTTATAGGTCCTAAAGGATTATTTGGTGGTTCTCCAAAAGGATTGAAAGGTCCAACGGGTGGTTCACCAGTCGGACCAAAAGGTTCTCAGGGACCATCACCACAAGGGCCGAAGGGTTCTCAAGGTACTAAAGGTGCAACTGGTGGTCAGGGTGATGCAAACCCAGGACCAAAAGGACCTGTAGGTGCAAACAATACGGGACCAAAAGGACCGATTGGAGATGCTTACCAAGGTCCACAAGGAGATAAAGGTCCAAAAGGTAATATTGGTAATAAAGGTCCGGCTCAGTTAATTGCGGGACCAATCGGACCTAAGGGGCCAACAGCTCCAGATGGTGGTGTAGGACCAAAAGGTCAAAAAGGTAACGTTGGTGCACAAGGTGGAATTGGTCCACAGGGTCCAAAAGGTCAAAAAGGTACTCAAGGTGGTTCACCAAAGGGATTGAAAGGACCAACAGGGTCGTCACCAACAGGACCTAAAGGTTCTACAGGTCCATCACCAACGGGACCAAAAGGTTCCCAAGGTACTAAAGGTGCAACTGGTGGTGGTGGTGATAACAACCCAGGACCTATCGGTCCGACAGGTGCAAACAATACGGGACCAAAAGGTCCAATTGGGGATGCGTATCAAGGACCTCAAGGTGATAAAGGTCCAAAAGGTAATATTGGTAATAAAGGACCTGCTCAGTTAATTGCGGGTCCAATCGGACCTAAGGGGCCAACAGCTCCAGATGGTGGTGTAGGACCAAAAGGTCAAAAAGGTAACGTTGGTGCACAAGGAGGAATCGGTCCACAAGGACCAAAAGGTCAAAAAGGTAATATTGGTGGAGAAGCAAAAGGTTTGAAAGGACCTGCAGGTAGTTCACCAACAGGACCTAAAGGTTCTACAGGTCCATCACCAACAGGACCAAAGGGTGCTCAAGGTGACCAAGGACCGACAGGTCCACAGGGACCAAAAGGACCGGGAGGTGCCAAAGGTCAAAAAGGTAATCCATTCACTCAAGGACCTGGCGGTGGTGGTGGTGATAAAGGGCCTAAAGGTGCAACAGGTGATTCAGGTGCTCCAGGACCAAAAGGACCTTCAGGAACTCAAGGTGATGCTAATCCAGGACCTAAAGGTTCTACAGGTGACAAAGGTGTGATTGGACCAAAAGGACCTCAGGGTGATAAAGGTCTTAAAGGTCAGAAGGGACCAGCACCTACGTGTTACTCACATAGTATTACTGGTCCAGCTCCAGAAACCGGTGAAGCTTGTGACCAAATTCCTAGTGAGTGTTATACTGCCTATTCAAATTGTAGTACACTTGCCAATGGATGTTATATGTATGAGGATTCATCTTGTACAACCGGTCTTCATGATATTTACGGAGAAGGATTTATTGCAGATTGTAATACATCTAATCTTTGGTTTCTTGACTCGGCTGGTCAGATTACATCTGAGGGTAGCTGTGGTAGGTCAGATATTAGAATTAAGAAAGGTGTTCAAACGTTAACTAATGTATTGGAGAATATTGAAAAAATTCAAATTAGAGAATACGATTGGAACGAGAAACTTTCCAACTATGAATTCTTAAAAGAAAGAGACAAGTTACACTCTATTGGTATGGTGGCTCAAGAATTAAGGGAGATATACCCTGAGTTCGTTTACCGTAGAGGTGACGGTTATTTAAGTATTCACTATCAGAAGTTAAATGCGGTAATCATTCAAGGTATTAAAGAACAACAAGAGTTGATAAATGATATCGATGCGGATATTATACACCTTAAATCAATATTAGAATAATGGCACAGGATGTAATAATTTACCCTTCAGGGACAACGACAAATACAAATCCTCATGTGGTTTTTTCAGGTGCAAATTCCTCATATATTATTGAGATAACACCCGACGGGTTTTTGGATATTTCCATTGATAATTAACCTATAGATTTTTGATTGAAAAAGTTACAAAGATAAGGTAAAACATATTTATTAAAATAGAACAAACGACACTCCATGAAGAGCAAAATATATAGAATATCGGATTCAACCACACCACTACAGGTTTATGTAGTTACCAAAGTAGGTAAAGGTCTTTATATTAATGGGTCGCTGATTGTTGACGAGTACAACAACTGGCAAAGTAGTCCAATTAATATCAGAGGTAATGATGGTGAGGGCGGTCAAAAAGGTGCTCAGTTAGACAAAGGTCTCAAAGGTAGTAAAGGTATTATCGGTGATGGTGGTGATAAAGGTCTAAAGGGTACTAAAGGTGTTCTTGGTGGTAAAGGTCTTCGTGGTAACAAAGGTATTAAGGGTGTTAAAGGTTTCAAAGGTGGTACAGGTCTTAAAGGTCCTGATGGTGATGCGTTCCAAGGGGATTTAGGTCCGGGTGGTGACTCACACAAAGGTATCCAAGGAGCTAAAGGTATCTTATTCAAAGGACCTACAGGTGAAGGTGGAGACATCGGACCACAAGGAGGTAACGGAGACAAGGGTGTCAAAGGCCAAAAGGGTGGTGACGGAGATATTGGACCAAAGGGTATCAAAGGATTCAAAGGAGGAAAAGGTCAGAAGGGCAACTTAGGTGGTGTAGGTGACAAAGGTCTATTGGGTCCTCAGGGTGAGAAAGGTATCAAAGGTTTCAAAGGAGACCAAGTTAAAGGTCCTCAAGGAAGTGACGGAACATCCCCTAAGGGTGGTGTTGGTGACGGAGGAACTCCTATTTTGGGTCCTAAGGGTCTTATTGGTCCTCAGGGTAATGTAGGTATTCAGGGTGACTTATTCAAAGGACCAACAGGTGCTCAAGGTGATGCGTTCCAAGGTCCAACAGGTGCTCAAGGTGACGAACACAAAGGTCTTAAGGGTGTTAAAGGTGATGAATTTCAAGGTCCTACTGGTGAGCAAGGGGACATCGGCCAAAAAGGTAATACAGGTTCAAAAGGTATTATCGGTGATAAAGGTATTAAAGGAACCAAAGGTGTTAAGGGTGGACAAGGAGATAAAGGACCTACAGCCCCTGACGGACCTAAAGGTTTAAAAGGAAATAAAGGTCTTAAGGGTGTTAAGGGTTTCAAAGGAACTCAAGGTAACAGTCCAACTGGTGTTAAAGGTCAGAAGGGTGACCCTCAAAAAGGTGATAAAGGTTTATTGGGAACGCAAGGTGCGTGTCCTCCTCCACCAAATAATGGTTACCAGTGGTTTGATAACGACTGTATTCCTGGTTGGGACCCAGTATCTCCTGATGAGATTATTGAGATTTGGAGAACAGGATTCTTCGGTGTTCCTGCTTATGCGGGAAATTACTTTGCTGAGATTAACGCGGCATTATCATTTAAACACGCTTTATACCAATCGGTAACGTTAACTCCAAGCACTGAGTATCAATTATCATTTGCACACAGAGGTAGAACTGGTTTTGCTAACTCCATGAATGTTAGTATTGTTGGTTCATCGACAAATATTAATGTTGGTACATTCGTTGCATCGACATCTCAATGGACGGTAAATACACATACCTTCACTCCAACGGAAGCCAACTTAACGGTATACTTTAGTTCAACGACTAGTACCAATGGTGGTAACTTCTTAGATGGTGTGTCTCTTGTTGATACGGCAACATCAACGGAAGTGATGGTCAACGGTAGTTTCGAATCATTCGTTTCAGGTGCTGTTGGTGAGCAAGGTGCACAAGGTGGTACTGGTGACGGTGGTCCTGGTGGTGATGCATTC
>Ga0070753_1000661_pt1 | contig 20475 bp, 39 predicted proteins | sample VirMetDEL_Aug_31_FD_77441 | JGI IMG/M metagenome (GOLD analysis project Ga0070753, IMG submission 77441) | Aqueous microbial communities from the Delaware River and Bay under freshwater to marine salinity gradient to study organic matter... | ecosystem: Environmental > Aquatic > Marine > Coastal... | reverse complement strand
ATTTTTAGCACCCGTTTCATCTTCTATAAATTTATCGTTATAATGTGATTCAATTTCATCTGGGGTAATAGCATGAACTGATACAATTAGAAATAATACAGTGATAAAGTAACGCATAATTGACTCCTTTTCTATAATATAGTAATTTATTAGAATGTGTCAATCGAAACAAATATATTATCAAAATCCTCCATTAATAATCTATTTTATAAACTGTTAATATAATCATTTACTTGGGGCTATTATGTCGGAAAATATTGAAAAATTCCTAGAATATGTAGAAAAATTAAAAACTGAAGAAAATTCAATGCTTGTCGAGAGCATCGTAGATGGATTCAAAACATTATATGAATATCACATAGGATCACAAGATGGTGCTGCTAAACTAGATGATATAATGGAAAGTCCTGATAAACCTGTGACCGAAGATCTGGTATCATCTGAAACATCACCTGAAGGAGAACCCAGCAATAAATATTTAAGGCAAGGAAATTCTTCATTTGCAATGAAATTAATTGAAGACACATATAAAACTGATAAACTAAAAGCCCAAGTAGACTTTGAGGTGTATGCCGTTTTATTTGAATCGTCTATAGATTCTGAAGGAAGTAGAACGTCTAATTTGTCAACTACGCTAATGGATAAAAAAGCGTTTGATACTGACCTTAACGAAGGTCAATATCTTACAGTGGAAGGTGATCCAGCAGAAGATGATTTTGAAAAGAAAATTATCAGTCGAGATTTTTCTGACGTAGTAAAACAAATAAAGGTCATTAGAAAAGATTCTTTATTTAAAGAAGAAATGAAGGAAGATGAGGAAGAACATCACATTGATGACAAAGAAGGTAGAATGGTAAAAGGCCAGCTTCTTCAAATTAGTGAACAGGCTGACAAGTTAGCTAGAATGATTGATGATAAAGAACAATTAAAAGCTTGGTTCCAAAGTAAAGTTGCTAAAGCTCAACAAATGGTTGATGATGTATATCATTACTATGAAAACCGAGAAATGGTAGACGAGTTAAATGAGGAAGAGTCTGAAAAACCAATTATGGAAGAAGGACCGACAACATCTGACATTACACCTGAAATGATAGATCGTGCTGTTAAAAGAAGATTAGCTCAAGAAGGCAATGAAGCATATAAGATGTTCAAACAAGGTGTGATATCTGAAGATGAATATAATAACTATCTTGGTACCCGATCAAAAATGATAAAAAAAGAATTGGAAGCAAATCCAGCATTAGCAGAATCAACGGAAGAGCTTTCTGAAGAGCTGATGGAATGTGCTGAATATATCAATTCAATTGAATTATAATATAACACACATGATATAAAAAGAAAGACCGCATTAGCGGTCTTTTTTTATTAACTCAATTCGTCAATTATGGTTCGCAATGAACCTTCAGGCAGAGCACCTTGTGTTAATTTTGGCTTATCGCCATTGGTGCTTATAAATAACAAACTAGGTAAACTTGTAATACCAAGTGCCTGTGATAATTGTGTTTCCTGTTCAGTGTCTACTTTATAAAAATCTACGTTTTCATATTCACCATCGAGTTTATCGAGTACCGGAGCAACCATTTTACATGGACCGCACCAATCAGCATAAAAGTCTATCACAGCCGGTCTATCACCATTAAACTTCCATTCACTATTATTACTATAATCAAAAATCTTTTCAATAAATTGTTGGTTTGTTAAATTTTGCATTTAATCTCCTTTGTGCAATTAGTATTAAATATAAATGAATTTAATTAATATTTGCGTTTTTTATGAAAATGTTTATGTGATGTGCTGCTTCTTGGATAGCTGGTAACAACTATATAAACATTATTCAATTTTTCATGAGCTACTGTTATGAATAAGTAGTCATCGACTTCCATAAATTTATATCTAACAGGACCATACTTTTCATAAATGCTAGTAATGAATAAGGTATCATTAAATATTGATTTATTCTCATGTGATCGTGATAGCAATGAATCTAAGAAATTGTTTAATTCATCTTCATTCATTCCTTTACAATCTCTTGGATATCTTTCTATAATACGTTCTCTTGCATGATTAGTATAAATATATTTGCACCCATGTATCACTGGACGTTTTTTAAAATCCATAATCACATCCATTAAAATTTATCATGAATTTTATTAACCCTCACGAAGGTTGCACATTTACCAAAATTCTTAATTGACGTTGCGCCAATATAAGTACCCGTTGATCTAAGTCCACCTAACAGATCCATGATAATTGGTTCTACCGGCCCTTTATATACAACCTCTTCAACACGACCTTCACTAGAACGATACTTATTCATCCCATCACCGTGTTTGTCTTGTGCATATTCGGATGACATACCATAGAATACTTTGTACTTTTTTTCAATAGGTTCTAGGCGATGATAATCATATATTCCATTATTATCATATTTTTGTAATTCTGGATTCTCGAACCACTTGGTAATTATATCACCGTCAGCTTCATCAGTCCCCGCTACCATACCACCAATCATAATCATATCAGAACCAGCACAAAATGCTTTAGCCGCATCCGATGGTACATTAATACCACCATCAGCTATTACATAAGCACCCATTTCATGAGCAATTTTAGAACATTCTAATACTGTTGATAGTGTACCATTTCCCACTCCCGTTTTCAATCTAGTTTCACACATGGAACCGGGACCAATCTGAATTTTAACTATATCAACACCTGCGGTTATTAAATTATAAGCACCCGCTGATGTTGCTATGTTACCAGCCATTATAATAGCATCAGGGAACTTAGCTCTAACTTCTCGTATGAAGCCCAAGAATTTCATTCTGTATGCATTGGCAACATCGATACAAATCATTTTTATTTTAGTAATATTTGAATTAATCTTTGTTAGTAATTCAAGATCATTATAATTCTCGCCTATTGTAATAAAATAATTATCTTTGTTGTTTTTTAAAAAATCCACCTCATTTAGATAATCCTCATATACGTGAAATTTATGTAGAGCAGTAATACAATTATGCTTAGCTAATTGCTTTGCCATTTTAAACGTACCCGTTGTCCCCATATTAGCAACAACAATACCTGTACTATTGATTATATTCCCTCTTATATTAAATTCCGAAATAACATTAACTTCATTTCTAGAAGTTAAATTAGAGGGAGCTGGTTTAATTAATACATCATTATAATTCAATGACTGTGCTCTATTCGCAACACGTTCACATAAATACTGAAAATATGATGGGGATAAATCTAATTTAATTCGGTTTATATCTACATGAACCCATTGAATATTACCTTCAATATAACCAAGCGATGAATCAATACGATCCATACTAGCAGTGCTATATTTTGACTTAAATTCAATTGGGATTCCAGTTAATGCACACAATCCACTTTGAGATTTATATATGCCATATGCATAGGCTTCGGTTACATTGAACTCCAATCCTCTTTGCTTTGCATTATATATATATGTACTCCATTGACGGTTAGGTATATCAGAAGAATTATCCATATCAGATACAGTATATTTTAAGCACCCGCAACTTTTGGTTGTACCAAACTTTCGCCTATCAATAGTATTAACCCGACCGCATTCACATTTAACTTTCAGTCTATCATTATTGATATGCTCGATAATTGTTAATTTATGTAGAGTGTTTCCAATTTCAAACTTTTTTGAATTAACGTTCATTCATAGTCCCTTTTTCACGTCCTTGTATTCCAATAACTTGTAATATAGCGATTCAGTATCATCAGAAATATCTGACCTATTACATAACGCATTAATCCACAACGTATCTGTGTTCATAGTAGCGCAATAGTCATAAAAAGTATTTAAAATGCTCTATGATATCATTCCAAGTCTTGAATTGATTAGAACTGAACTGTATCAATTTACCTTTAAACTGATCCTGTCCCTTTCCATGCACTTTGTCATCAATTAAATAATCACCAATTAATAATGACTTATTGGGTGATATAATTAACTTTTTTACAGCTTCATAACCTAAATGATCTTCAACCCATAAACGTTTTTCTGTATAACATAATGGATTAATCATTGAAGGAGCAGTTAAAATATAAGTATCAAAGTTTTCAAATAAAAACTTAAATCCTTCAATCGCCCCTTCCATGGGTTCTAATTTTCTGAAAAAATCAAATTCACATTGTGGGTACTTTATTTCAGGTACAGATTGGATACGTTCATTATGCGCCTTAGTAAACGCACATAGAACATCATCCATATCAACATATATAATGCGTTTATTAGACCGTATATTCAAAACTAAAATTCCTTGCTGTCTTAATAGCAAAACGTTGACCAAACAGTGTTTGGGTTTCACGCATTACCTTAATTACGACATCTACAAACACATGAATTGATTCAATTGCTTCTGCTTGATTTGCCCAGAAGTTCTCATTCACGTTAATCATGATTTCGGGAAAGATTTCATCTGCAGGTGGAATTGCAGTAGATGATTGTTTTTCATTATTATAATATGAAATAGCTTCTTTAAGAAACAACATGTTAGGGGTGTTAGAAAGATCGACCTTCAATGCTTCCTTGAACATGTTAGTTAGATCCGTTACTGATTGCATAGCATTCTCCTTTTAAACTAATATAGTAAATATACCGTAGATTTATTACGATTTTCTTTTTAACATTGGTGTTGTGTCAGTTAATCCTTTATCATCCAGCTCGTAATATTTCTCTATCTCATCTAGATATCTTACCGCAGTATGTCTTATTCTAATTTGATGATCTACTCTCTCCGCAAAGTATATCATCATATCACCTTGCTGATAGTATCCAGTATGCTTAGTAGCTGTAAATGGAGCCTTCATAATCGAGGCAACATCTTCTTTTGTCATATATCGAGCATGTGATATTTGTTGAGCAAATGCGGGACGTAGAGTATTACTACGTTGAATAAAATTATTTATGACATTACTAAATATATTATTTACAGCAAATTCAGCTACGGTATGCCGTATCCAAACTTTTATCATATATTCTCCGTGCTACTAGTGGTATAATAGTAATAAATTTTTTCATAATAAATATCTCCCTGTTACAAATATAGAAAAAATACTATATTTATAGCAAAAAGAGGTAATTTTATGAAAAATACACAAATAGTACAACATGCATTTGATACGTTAACTGAGTATATTGACCGTGTCCATCTTTCAGATAAAGAAGCATACAGCCCGCAGGATGTAATAGAGTTAATCGCTAAGATTCGTATGTCGTTTATGAAAGGGATATCAGAGGATATAAAAGATTAATCGTTAATCTAATTTATTTACTACTTCTACCATAGTATCAAAATTAGATTCAACTCTATTTAATCGAAGTATTAGATCGGTTAATAAGCTCTTATATTTTATATTTTCTTGATTTAATTCATAGATTCGTTTATACAATGAATTAGCACATAGCTCATTGGTACTTCTATTAATTATTATACACCGACCATCTTTGAAGCTATCGCATCTGTGCTTGCGACACTTATCTAATTTATCATAAAAATTTTTAATGGTGGTATTCATAAAAAATAGCCTCTTATATTGTTTATAAAAGACACTTTTGATAAAAAATAAAAATTCTATATTATTTGCATTTATTGCATGTTACTGAAATCCAGCCAATATCATTTTGAGTGCGAGTTGCTTTTAGCCCACAAACTTCGCATGTCTCCGATGATAATACTTCGTAGCGTTCAATAATGCTATTTAATTTATCTCGCTGATCTGCACTTACATTATCTATATAAACACGCAAAATGCCAAATTTTTCTTTTATTTGCGCATACTCAGCGTGAGGAAACTTATGTGAAAGTTCATTCGACATATCATCGATCAACTTAGACCAACCCGCACCTGTTTCTATTCCCCAATACATACACGATTCATGCTTACCCAACGAAGTTTGTTTAAACAGCGTTGGATATTTTTTAAATAGCCTATACTGCCACCTAGATGCGTTCCATTGCTTAAGTCTCAAGAGCAACCTACGTGGGGTATATTTATGAAGTGTGTATTTAATCTTTTTATGTAATGGTACTTTATATTTCTTCATCGATGGCCCTAAATACTTTATGTGCATTTCCGATATTTAAAACGATTCCAGCATGTGGATAATCATGCGCAATAGCTTCAGCATTGATAATATCAGTAAGTTTAATTTTATCAATTGTCTTTTTAGTTGTTTTTAAATCATTTGCATGAAATGTTACTAACATTTTATAACTCCTTTATTCCTGAATATACACCATTCGTTCTTTGGATAAGTTGTCATGTCCAATAAGTTGCTGTATTTCATTGTTTAGAATATAGTAAATTTAACAATAATAGATATTATTTTTTAGTATTATAGTGAATTTATTTATATTTATAATAAGAGGTAATAATATGATTATAAATCCATCATCAGAAATATACAAACTAGTAGGATATAAAATACTACATAGAGATGTAGAAAAAACACCTCAGGGGCAAATTGAAACTTCTAATGACTATACAGTCGAGTTATCAGAAGAAGCTATTCAAAAAAGCAAATCATATAGCGAAAAAGTAAAAGAGATCCAAAAATCTATTGACGATAAAAGTTATCAGTTAACTGACGATATGATAGATACTATTGCACAAGATATAACAGGAATGTTTATTTAATGATTTTATATATTCGCTTACTGATATTATTCTTTTGGGGTTCGTATTGACAATGACCAGTATCATCGTTACTATTAATAGTTCTAATTATATCATTGAAAAATCTATTATTGATTAATTTATGTTGTTTTAGAAAATTAATAGCAGAAATATTATCAATAATTGAATTCCAATCAGGGCTAACACATATTCCGATTTCAGCTATGTCTTCTAATTCTATTTTTTTTAATATCCTTTTTCCACCTAATCGTCTACGAGCTTCTTTCCAGCATACCCGCTCTACTCTATTTTTCTTAACACAAAATGGGTTAAAATCAGTATCGCATCTTCCTGATATATCATAGCATTTATCATTTGGATAGATCCATGTATATCTACCAATAGGAGCAATTTTTAAATAATTTATCCATGTACCCTCATTAAAATGATATAAAGTAAGATCATTTAAACCTATATCAGCATAATCAGAATGGTAATCAATATTTATTAAGTGCTGTATGTTAGAATTAGCATTTATAATAGGAGTTAATTCATGATGATACTTAACACATTTAATCGGGACACCTAACTCAATAATAGACATCAAAAAAGGTATCATACCACTATCATTATAGTTACCAGACCAATAATCTATATCAACTGATAAATAAGTTTTCTTCATATAATCCCATGTCAAACGTTACATTTTTCAGATAACTTTTAACTTGATGTTGATATCTTTTATATAAAATATCCACTAATTCTCGTTTAAGTTAGGATAGTTATAAATATAGAAAAAGTCGAGGGCTTCCTCGACTTTTTTTTAAGTTCATTTAAAGATCTTATCCATTTTTAATGTTTTGAACATCAATTCGGATATCTTGAGCGAGTTTCTTCAACTCTTGACATGCCTTTCGAACTCTGGTACCCGCTGATTTATTTCCACCATCAAACTTTTCCCAGTCTGATTTAATAGTTTCTACAAGTTCATCAAGTTTTGTAATATTATCTGGACCCATTTTAATCTCCTTGTTAATGGATGTAATTAATTTACATTTTTTAAGTGGTAAATAGTTAAAAATTATCGCTTAGATACCTTATTTTTTACAAATCGACCAATTTGTTTAGTACCCTTTATTAAGTCACCCACTCCTGAAAGCACATCTGACGCACCAGAAGCTATATTAGATACATCTTTATTGTCTTTAGAAGAAAAGGATTTTTTCATATTATCAGAGATCTTATCTAATTTCGATTTATCTTCTTTTTTGTACTGATTTGATTGCTTTTTAGCTTTGATTTTATTTAATTCGTAAGTTAAATAATCTACTTGCGTGTCAGATAATTTGCCGTTTGATTTACTCAGAACATGTTCAATTGCGTCTTTTTTATCATTATTTAAATTAACCTCATCAATTAATTTATCAGCATCATCTAAATCTTTTATATCCTGATCAAATCTATCTGATAATATATATTCAATTGAACCACGATTTATCTTCCGTAATTTGTCTAACTTTTTATTATGTTCTTTAGCGTCAATAATATTTTCATGTAGTGTCATACTACATGCGTCAAAGCCATCACTAATAGCATTTACTAATGCTGTATTATCCTCAGTTTTGAGTGATTCTAAAAATGAGTGAAATTTTTGATATTTATTCATAAACCAATTTATAGTTATTTATTTTAGTTTATACGATGTCTTATCGCCTCATTAAATTTTGAGCAGTTCCGCTTGATTCTTTTCCCAGTCGAACCCATGCAATATCTTCATCTGATATGTTAGTCATTGCACTGTCACGCTCAATATCACTAGTAAACCCACCTATTGTTTTAAAGGCACATAGATTGTTTCTAGGCTCAGTAAACATATGGTATACAGTTATACTATCAAATGCAAGAATACCCTCTTCTACTAACTTATATAAGAATATTTGAGCTAAATTATCAACTCCATGATAATCACCCACTACAAACTTAGCATATGGGTCTTCTTCAACGATATCCCTTATTTTTGATGCATAGTGTAGCTCAAACTCATCCTTACTTATATCTCGGTGACCTGATATAAAATATGTTTTAGCCATTTTGATTAGACCTTTTGGTTTCCTTGCGAACCTCACGCTTCAATTGCTGCATTTTCTTCCTGCGTTCCTTTCGGTTACCCTTATTAACAGCATTGAATAATTCGCTAAAGTTGATATCATTTAATTCAGGTATGCTAGACGGTAAGTCTTTTAACTCACTTATAACAGATGTTAAGTCTGATCGCTCTTCATCATTAAAGCTCTTTTGATCCACAATAATCTCCGTTTAATTTTTTTTGCTATCTTTGTTATAAAACAATCCATTTTAATAGTTTTATAATCATAAAATTCATTTGACCATGCGATAGTGGCGATTGCGGTGAGTTCATCAGCTTCTCCCCAATCAGGTTCATAAAAGCAACTAAACACTCGACCAGAAAAATTAAACCGGTTTTTCAACCAGAGTAATTCAGTTTCAGTATTAACTGCCAAATAAATCAAAGTGCCATTTGACCAACCATCTAATTTGCCTTTGTTATCTATTATATATTGAGCTACGGCATGACCAGCCTGCACGGCTTGATGTACAAAAGGTATATCTTTCCGAACAAAGACGTACATTCGTTTTTCTGCATTATAAGTATACCCATTTGTATCCATATTATTCTATTACCTCAGTGCAATTCTGTATATTACCTTCATATTCAAATCGGTCAGATTCAACTATAACACTTTCATTCTCACACTCAGGACATTTATATTTATCACCTGAAAAGCAATGCCTACCGCCATAACGAACCGTATGACCATTTTTAACACATTTCATATTGATACGACAAGTGGGACAAACTACTCTTTTAACCATGATAATCCTCCTTATTAAGATTAGTACAATATAGTAAATGATTTAATTCCGTCAATCAGAATCATTACTATCTTCAGCTTCTGTTCTTTTTGCTGCAATTTTGTCAGAAAGCCGCTTCATTGCTTCTGAAAATTCAATGAATTCATTATCGTCCATTCCTTCAGTTAACACGTCCATAACATCTCGGTGTATTTTTACATTATCGGAAATAGATATGACCTCATCACTATCTTCCTTTTTACACTCTTCTGAACGAGCGATCAATATATCCTTCTGCTCAGTAACACTTTCTTCCGAAAATCCCATAAAGGTTAGTTCCCAAAGAGCATGAATTACAATCTCTAATTCAGTGAAATCTTTATATGATTCATTATCAATTTCCATTCCTAGCCATTGAGACCATGGCTCAAACTCAATTGCATATACAGTTTCCGAATCTAACCATTCCTTGTTTTCTTCTTTAACAAGACGTTCTGGTGAAGTATCACGATTGAGCTTTCCATTTCTACCACTAACACATGGAAATGGAGGTTCTTCTTCAAGAATATCAGACTGCATATGAACATAAATTCTCATGTCGTTATCTTCTGGTTCAATCGCATTTAACTTGAGAAATACGTCCATATACCCGTCAATAGTATTTTCTTGATCAGGATATAATTCAATCATTTTATCCTTTACTTGATCCCATGTAAACTTACTAAGCAGTTCTTTAAATCTCATAATAGCCCTTCAATTATAATCCAGTGTTTCTTTCTCTTATTACAGTATACATTCGTTGTAATACTAAATCTCTTTGTTGTAGGATCAGGCGAAAACATTCTATCAAAGCACCCCTGTGAAATAACAACTTTATCCGATAACATTTCTGTAATATAGTAAAATAACAGAGAAGATTTATTGATTTCTTTAGAAATATATAATTTATTATCTACATATTTAATAGTATCACCATAGTAATCTTCCGCATATTTGTATAGTGATGGCAATAAATTAGAAATGGTGTCCGCTACTTTAACTAAATCATCAATCATCGTATCTTCAACATATTCATGTCGAAACCAATTTCTTGTATAAGTAGTATCAACATTGGTACTGTCTTCCCTATATGGAATATTATACTTTCTGCACTCATAGTAGATTTCGTCTTTTTTCATATGAAGGAGAGGGCGATATGCCCTAAATTTTTTATTATATTTGTGGATACCACATAATCCCCTAATTCCGGTTCCTCTATGAATTTTCATTAACAAGGTTTCGGCTTGATCATTTGCATTATGTGCAGTTACAATATTAGTTAGGTTATATTTATCCATAATTTCATTAAAAAATAAATATCTAACCTCCCTAGCCCAGTCTTCAACACCACTATTCGGAGGGACTGTTTCAGTATGTAGATGGAACGGAATATTATACATTTTGCATATTGATTCCACTAATTCAGCATCTTGGACTGAATCATGTCTGATATTATAATTAACATGAGCTACATGGATACCGTCAATATCTCGGTACTTATGTAGCATATACATAGAATCGGCTCCACCTGATACAGCAAGTAAACTATTATTTGGAATTTCATTCATATGAATAATATAGTAATTTATAAAATATGGTATTGAAAGTATGAAAAAATAATGAGCTTATGTCACAGTTAAAATAAGATGATATTGGGATCTCATTTAAATTAGCCATAAGATAAACACCAAATTCTAAAATATCTATAAATAATCCAACAAAAAAAACCTTCAGCGTAATATTGCACTAAATACTAGCTCAGTTTTACATGTATTATAAACAATATTTAATAGTTATATAACCTAAATTTATGTCCGATAAAACTAACAATTGTACTAAATCTGATAAAAAACAATCACAATCATCTAATGTGAAAAATACATTAAATGACGTGATTAAAAAATTAGATAAAATCAGCAACGTATATTGCGACTATAAATAATCTATCCTTTAGGTGGACTGGATTTTCTATAATGAGTTACTCTGAATTCATCAATCTGCTTTCCATCTATTGTATGGAATTTACCGCTACTAGGATAGCATTGAGTTATCTCAGATCCATCATCTAACCTAATATCATAATATTGTTTTTCATAATCACCTTGATATGATGCCCATTCCAAAATCATACATTACTCCTTATTATTCGTAATCGTTTAATCCTTCAGTTTCCCATTCTTGCACGTCAATTTCATCTAACCGCTTTTGTTCATCATAACACAGTTGACATAAATTAGTTTCTTCATATGGGAAAATTTCACTTTCACTTTCTAATTCAAATTCACAATTTTCACATTTTATTTCATCATCAAACATAATAAAAGTATCTCCATCAAAATCATATTTAGTTTATGACAAAGGTATTTTTAATTTGAAAATATGTAAGATATAAACTAGTATCCTCTCAGTTTAACATTTGTCAAATGCTTAGTAAAGTCATTTTTTAGTGCATGTAAACGGAGAAGCAAACGGTTAAGTTCCCAAGGAAAAAACTCCTGTTGCGGATGTTCAACCTCAGTCGCTTCAGATTCCTCATCGCTCTTTCTAATTATTTCAGCAGGTATATGAATAGTTTCGTCATTTTCAATTGCATTTATTATCTCAGTTACATAGTTGAGGGCTTCTTCATAGTGTTTTGTTTCACCTAACTCATCTTTAGGAGTTAAAACATCTTCTACGTGGAAATCAACTAATTTATCATCAACTGTTATGGTATGAGGCTCTTCAAATATAGCAGTATATCCACTATAAACCGCTTCTAATAAATTATTGTTAGAAACATTATTTAATGATTGCATAAATTTACAGAACCTCACTGCTTCATGCAATATTTTAACTTGTTGTATTAATTTATTATCCATGGTTAAAGTTTATAAAACATTGATAATTTTCTCAGAAATTTCACGCATATATTGATCCGAAAACATATCTGGATATACTGTAAATTGATACATATCGTCACACCCACGAGTATGAACGTTATCTTTAAGTCTAACAATCATTTTCTCGATAACCTCAATAGGGACATTATGAGTATTTCTGCTGGCATGCGCATCCAATGAATCAGGAATAAATACAACTGAAGTCACGATTGCATTAAATTCCTCTGCTGATTTCAAATACTGTTTGTATTCTTTATACGAAGTGTTAGTATTATTAACAACTACAAAATCAGTGCCATTAGAGAGCGATTCGTGAAATTCTCGTTGGTTTTGCCTATGATAGCTACTAATTTTTTCAGGATTGAAATAATACTGCCCTGTCACCATGAATTTATCATCAGTAGAATGAATGGAAATGCTCTTGCCATATTGACCAACTGTTTTAGACAGAATATCAGTGAATGTACTCTTACCTGAGCCTGGAACACCACGATTAATAACTACAACACTCATATTATACTCCTTTAATACTAGTATAATATAGTAATTCATCTAGAAGTGTCAAATAGTAATTTTACTCCATATTCGCTCATGAATATAATATAATATTATTTTAGATACAAATTCAACCATACCCATTACCAAAGCAGCGGTGGATATACTATCAATTATCGAAAATATGATAGACGATGATATTACAGTAAATAAACTACCAATAATACGCCATGATATAGTTTTTGTTATTGCTTTTCTTTTGCTATCATTGCTCATTATAAACTAAAATATATACAAAAGGGGTAATATATGAGCGAAAAATCCACATTAAGCGATTTTTATGAAGAAGTACCAGATCCATTAGCAGATTTCCGTAACAAGTATGGCGGTGGTATATATGAAAAAAATGGGAAAGACCCCTTTGCTAAAGACGTTGACGTTATGCAAGCAGAACGTGATAGAAAACTACAGGAAGATCAATCTAACATGGGTTATTAGGAACCCAAACATCATATAAATTCTTATCAATTCGCATTAAAATAGCTTTCTCTTGATTAGAGAAAGCTGCCCAAGTGCTACTAATTGTATGATAGTTAGATTTATTCGCATCGTCTATGAAGTCTTGTAATATTTTCACATCATTTTCATCACCCCAATGTAATAAAATAAATTCATTGCGGATAAAAGCAAATGAGATAGAATTATTATTTCGTTTCACATAGCCTTGCGCTTCTAGTGTTGATTCTTCTATTAATTTCTTCAATCCAATTACAGGATCGATAGAAAACTGCTCTAAAAATTTATTATCGGTTCGTATAGTACTCAAGGAGTATACTTTCATATTCCGGTCTCCTTGAATAAATGTTTATATTTTCAATTTATATATATTATTTTATAAACTATGATAAACAGAACCATTGTTTTTTACATGGAGTTAAACTAATGAATTTAGAAATATTTAAGAAGAAGGCCCTTGCTGAATGCATGGAAATGTATAATTACTACAAGGAAGCTAAAAAATATGAAACCTTTTATGCATTTGTTGAAAGCTTAAAGCGTGATGATAATGTTGCGGTAGTTGAATCTATTTTACAGGGAACTAACGCAATAATGGAATCAATGAAAGGTGCATTTTCACGTCAGTACAAAGGATTGGCTCCATTTGCTGACTTATCAAATGCTAGATTAACTAATTTTTTGCGTGGGTATGCCATAGAATATCCTAAGTTTGGTACTAGGGAAACCCAACGAGGTACAGAAGCGTTAGTACCAACTGAACAAGCGGTTAACTTAATGCTAACCGATAAAGGCATTCAAAATTTTATATATGCTAGTATTATTCAACATTTAGATCGTAAGTTAAATGAATATACACCAGTCGATGTAGCAGAAGAAGTTTTTACTGCTATGATCGAAGATATGCCAAATTATGTTGAAATGAATCCATTAAAATTAGCTGAACCTGATATTAACGCACCTGACTTTATTGAAAAAAATAAAGGTGCTGTGAATGCTTGGGTATATCAGTTTAATATGAACATGAATAGATTCTTAAGTAAAGTAATGGCTAGTAGAGGACAAGGTACTACTGCTGGATCTTCCGCTAAAGCATATAAAGAAAAAATGAATGAATTAAAGCAAATGCTAAAATCTAAAAAAATAACAGATGATGAGTATTATGAACTAGTTCGTAGATTCCAAGCTGATATGGCACACGAACGTGCAGTCGGTAAAGGTGGCGGGTATGCAAAAGTTAGCACAGGTTCTCTTGATGCACCAGCATCCGGCCCTGGTGGTGATGTAAAAGGAACCATTGGTGATATAACAGCCGATCCAAATGCTGACTTAGCAAGTGATGATGTCGAAGAACGCAATACAATATCGTTTATCTTTGATAAAATTGACTCACTTAATTTAAAACCAGTACAAGAAGATTTCCTAAAAGAATTGTTTGCTGCTAGAATTGAAGGAATACCTGATTCTGACGCTCAGATAGCCAAGAAAGTTGGATTCCCACCCGGAAGCGTACATAAATTATTAAATAGCGTTAGACCAAGACTTCGTGATGTATATAATGTATTACGAGGAAAGGACTTAGCATAAACTAAGTTATGATAATATATTAAAGTGTCTTTGTAATAACAGAGACACTTTTTTTTTTATTATTTAGGTTTATTTTTCTTTTTTTCTAAGTTTTTTTGTGATGTCTTTATTATAGATGCCCCAAGTTTATTTATTCTAGGCCACCATTCTGGATCTCTTATATAATCAATAATAGCACGGGTATATTCCGGTGATTGCTTCCATACAGCTTGCCATTCAGGGGTACCTGCTTTATATGAGGTAACAGTTTTTTTAATGCTTTCGAAAAAAGCAATCTCGAATTGGTTAGCCGTTTTATTCACACAATTATATACAAACCATTCAGCTTTTTTCATTCGATGCATCTCACAGTATAATACAAATAAAATAAATTAAAAAATATTAAAACTAAATTACTTTTTACATTTTTATAAAGATTCTATCAGATTGATATAATCTATCGTTTTCTCTTATTTGATAATTTACTTGAATCGAAATAGTTAATAGGTTTTTTAGATACCGTTCAAACAAAGTTACAAATAATTACAAATCACGCAATAGCGTAATATGAAGGATGTTTTTGTAAAAATGTTTGTTTGAACTCGGAACCGTAGGTACCGAGGGCAAACCGAGCCAGTGAGTTCATAGCACCGACTTTGTCGGCATTGTGGAGACAGCCACACTCTCTACAAATGAACTCTTCCTGTGATGCTCGGTTCGCCTTCTCACTGTGACCACAGTCTGGACATGTGGTAGAATTGTACCATGCAGGAACTCTGCGGAGGGAAACACCGTTTTCCTCGCAGAGTCTTTCAACCCTGTCATTAATCCTACTAATGCTCCAGCCAGTGAGAACTGAACGAATATTTTTATTCAATCGTCCTTTGAATTTCATCTTGTTCTTGATTTTTCTGTTGTCTTCAAGAACCAGCAAACGGATTGCCCAAAAGGGCAACTGCTTGCATGTTTTATCTACATACTCTTTAATCTCTTCTCTACATCTCCACCATGCTTTACTCAAACGCTTCTTTCTTTTCAGCTTTTGAAGTAAACTCCAAATCTCGGAACCATAGTGATTTCCATCATCGTCTGTGAGCAGGTGCTTTGCACCTGGATCTACACCTATCATAGAACCTTCGGCTTTTTTACCTTCTTCAACTTCAAAGCTGAATTGAATATATTTATCGGTGAGGATTGCAGATGAGCAAAGTTTACCTTTGCTCATCCACTTGTTGAAGAGTTTGTTCTTCTTCAATGGGATTGCCGTTTTCACGGCTGAACCTCTTGAATCATAACACCTCAACTCCACTAGAAGGTCAAATGACTTTAGTTCTGTATTTTCCTGAATCTCTATATTTGTCATAGACAACATAATCCTATTAGAATCATGTTTCGGTCTGTGATAGGCTTCCTTGAGTGCATCAGCACTTCTCTTGGTCCCTAGCACCAGTGCATGTGCCTCAGCGAATGCGTTCTTCTTGGCTCTCTGAGTGAGCCAAGAGTCACATCTATGAAGGTTTTCTGCTAGGAGCAGTTGAGCTTTCTTCATCCCATTCAGTATATCGTTCTCGTGGTGCTTGATGCACCACTCAACGACTCTGTGCATTTCCATAAGGAATTCACGGACAGAAGCAAGTTTCTGTCCCGTGACCCACTTGGAGTAATAGCACTTTACTGAACGGGTGTATTTCATTTATCTAATCCAACCTTTAAATCTGCGTTTAACGCAACCACTCTAATATAATCACTCAGATTACCAAAGCCAAGATGTTCGGCTTTCGCCTCAATCTTGGCTTTATCATCTGCTGACATTCTAACCGCTACAGTTTCTCGTTTATCATATGTATATTTTTTACTCATACAAATACTTTATAAAAATTCCATTTTAAAATTATTTTTCTATGTTTCACTTATGTGAATTGGTAGAAATTTATAGTTTTTGGTAGTTATTTACACTTTTACCGATACTGCTGTGAACCCATTTAATAAATGATTGAATATCAGAACTAGATTTTAACATATCCACTGTATTGTAAATATTAGCCAATTCAGACTCGGAGAAAATAGAATGTATTTTACTATGGCATATTCTATGAATATCTATAGTAGGTCCATTCTTACCACCTTTAAGCTTTGGTATTAAATGATGTGAACTTCTCTCTGAGCTTGGTAAGTCTCTATCACATATAGGACATATCATATAATAATAGATGCTCCTACTAAACATAATATAAGCCCAGATGCGAAAAATCCAATTAACTTAACATTAACGGGTAATTTAGCACTAGTGGCAATTTTTCCCCACCAAATAAATGAAAACACGCATAGAACCAACATTATAATATTTATGAAAATTTCCATTTATTGCCTCACATTAATGATAGATGTCCAGTTATAGCATCGATCTTGTCAGATTCAGCGGGACCAATTGCAATACAAGTATTGGTAGGAACTCCATTGAATTCGGTCAAGCCAGCATCAGTAATTAATGCACAGGGTAATTTAAATGTACTTGCCTTTTCGTATAGATCCAGAAGCTCTTCTTCTGTATCAACCCCCACACACACCTTAGTAAATAGACCGTTAATCCATTCATCAAGAGGAGAAGCTTTTTCGCATGGTAAAGTTTTATCATAATAAACTGCGTCTCGAAATACAACGGTTGTATCCATCATATCAAGAATAACTTTCATGGACGCATGGGCACCTTGAGCGATCATTTTTCCAGTACGTAGCTTTCTCATGTTCCCCTCAGCATCAGGGAACTTTTTACGCATTACTATAACCTGTTTAACATTCATAATAAATCCTTTTATACAAATATAGTAAAAAAGCCCTTCGACTGAAGAGCTTTATAGTAAGAATTTGTATAATTATATTTATTTATTATCTATTATGATGCTAAATCCTTCTAATATAGTATTTATATCATTTTCATTAGAATCAGTTCTTAATGATTCAACAAACGCACGAAATTTTTGAATAGACTCGCCCATACCACCAGCATCACCCCCAGCATCGGAAGCACCAACATCAGCAGCAGGTGCCTTTGGATCACTATCCATTGCACCATACCCAAAAGCTAATGCAGGGCCATAGGGAGGACCATTCTTTTTCTTTTTCTTGGTAGTAGCACCATCAAAATTTCGTGAAGACCAATCTGGGATTGTAAATACTGAATTTCCCGACTGCTTCGATAATTTTTCAAGACTAAAGTTTCTATCAGCTATCATGATAATTCTCCATAAGTTACTAATAGTTTATAAAAAATAAAAAAAAATAGACACCCATTGGATGTCTATTCCCCCACAACACACCAGATTTCAATTAATCAGCATACTCTTCAACTTCATCGTCTTGGTTACTGAAAATCTGGTCCCCACGATCATCTGCTTCTACAATTTTCTTCTTATAGCTTTTTGTTACTTCCCATAAATATTCAGGATCTGAAATAAATTGCATAGAACTAGAAATAGAGATTTGTTCCATATTAGGATAATGAATATTTTTAGCATCTACACATTTTATAATCCATCCACCTTCAACCTGTGCTCTCCATGTATCTCTAGCAATATTAACCCATTTAAACTGCGTAGGAGTCCAATTATGAGCAGGATCATTAATTACAATCATAGAACTAGACATAGCAATTGGCTCTTTTCGATAAACAGCATGTGATACTGTAGTATCAAGTCGATTTTTAGTATCCACTGATTTGATAATCCACCCAACTGGAATTTTGGCTGCCCAAGTATTAACTGCGATATTTTCCCATCTAAAATTCTGATTGCTCATTTTTTGTTACTCCTTGTAACGGTTTAGTACAGGATCACCATCTGGGATATGGGACCACATAAAATCAATATAGCAAAAAAATACAATATCAATTAAACTTTTTTTTTATCTATCACAAAACTATCTAAAAACGTATATTTTACTTAAAATAAGGGCGATTTATACATATGAAAAGAGATTTATCGGATACTACATTTACAATTCCAGTTAGAATTGATCATCCTGATAGACTGAGAAACTTAACAATTGTAGTTAACTATTTAAAACACCATTTTAGGACAAATATAATAATAGGGGAATCTGACAAAGAACCCAAGCTAAAAAATATATTTCCTAATTGCGGTTACATATTTTACGAAGATGAAAGTGAGTTATTTCATAGAACAAAAATATTAAATGATTTGGCAAGAGCATCTACTACTCCCGTTATTGCTAATTATGACGCTGATATTTTAGCTGACCCCACTAAAATTGAAGAAGCTGTCAATCTAATCCGAATGAGAGAAGCTGATATGGTCTATCCATATGGGGGTAACTTTAGAAATGTTATTGGAGACAATATAACTAAAGTCAAAGCTCATCTTAGTATCTCAATGTTAAATGAGTCTAATACTCAAGATATCCACCCCTCTTCATTTGGAGGAGCAATATTATGGAACAAATATTCCTTTATTGAAAACGGAATGGAAAATGAAAGGTTCATTTCATGGGGATTAGAAGATAATGAAAGGTTTGAGCGAGCCAAAAAATTAGGACTAAAGGTATTTAGAGTCTCTGGAATTTTATACCATCTCGATCATTGGAGAGGGAATAATAGTCATTGGACTCATACTATGTACAAAAATAATGAACAAGAATATGTAAAACAAAGAAATATGAATAAAGATGAATTACGTAAATATATCCAAACGTGGGAGTGGTTATGAGTGAATTTATAAACATAGCGGTAAATTGCCCTAGCTTTAGTTTTAATGATACACCAAAAAATAGAACTAAGGATAAAGTACTTGTTCAGATAGAGACATTTAATATCATGCCGCAAAATTATGATATTAAACAAATAAGATTATACGGTGGAATTGCCACGTGGAATGAAAAGGTATATAACCAACTTAATCAAATGGGTGCCAATGTAGTAAAATTAAATGGGTTCCCATTGTTTGATAACTATTATCAATTAGATGAATTCATTCCCACCGAAGAAAAAGATGGCGTGTGTATAATGTGTAGATATAGAGGTAAACCTCAATTCGATTATGACTTATCATATAAAAGAGTAGAGACCTTTATGAATTTAAAGGGCATGACTAAACATGCATATGGCACAGTTCCATATGCGGATGAACATTATCGTGGCGTTGCTGGCACAGGACAAGGTACATATCCATCCAGTCTAGATAAATTTAAAGTACTAAACAAATATAAGTTTGCGGTATGCTTTGAAAATGCTTATCATCCGTTGTGGTCATGGGATTATATTACAGAAAAAATATTAGATTGCTTTAAAGCAAAAGTGATCCCTATTTATTATGGCTGCTATAACATAGAAAAAATTATTCCTCCTGAATTGTATATTGATTATAGACAATTTAAAAATGATGATGAGCTATCTGAATATTTAAATGAATTCGATATGAGTAAATAT
>Ga0070753_1000657_pt1 | contig 20514 bp, 1 predicted proteins | sample VirMetDEL_Aug_31_FD_77441 | JGI IMG/M metagenome (GOLD analysis project Ga0070753, IMG submission 77441) | Aqueous microbial communities from the Delaware River and Bay under freshwater to marine salinity gradient to study organic matter... | ecosystem: Environmental > Aquatic > Marine > Coastal ... | reverse complement strand
TTATTTACAGCAAGAAATATATTTTATAAATATAATGAAGAAATAGACAATGCAGATTTAGAAAAGATTAAAGAGAATTTTGCTATACAAGCTAATTTAATAAGATTAGTAGAATCTAAAAAATCTTTGTCAAGTTTAAGAAATCAAAAAGCTGATATAGAAAAAAGAAGACAAGAAGAGTTAGATAAAGTAAAACCTGTTTTTCATCACACTAAAGTAAAACCTGAAGATTTTAATTTTGAGTCTTTCCAAAAAGAAAAGGGGCAACAAATAAGTCAATTTGGAAATGGGTTAAACGTAGCATCTGTTACAAACTCCTTTTTTGTTAATAGATATGGTCAGCCTATAGAGGGTGAAATTAACGATTCTGATTTTGTAGTAATAGATGCTAATATGACAGAAGCAGAATTATATGATTATTTAATTTCTTTAGGTTATAAAATTAACACTCCTCAAAATCCTTCTGGAAAATATACTGCTAAAACTGCAAAAGAAGAATATAACGGCACAGATCAAGCAAAAGATGCTCCTTATGTGTTTCATTTATTTAATGATTTTCAACAGTCTAATCCTGAAGTAAAAGGTGTTAAAGTTATCAACCACATAATAAGCAATACTAATGCAGCTCCTTTTTATGTTATATATGACGCAAAATCTTTTTACGGAGAAGGTTCACTTAAAAAACAAATTAATGCTAAATATGATGCTGAATTAGCTGCTTTAGAAGATACAACTAAAGAAACTAAAACAGAAGGACCTTTAATAATTACACCTGAAGAATTAGAAAATGCGGGTTTTTATTTTAACATGACAAACAGATTTAAAGAAAATGAAAGAGAAAGTATAAGCCCTAATGCATTATATTATAATACTATTGATGGTAAGAATATAGTAATATATGATAACAGAAAACAATTTACTGTCAATGAAAAAGGTGAAAGAGTATTTACTAGAAGAGATAAAACCTTAAGTACTATAAAATTTGAAAATGGTGTTAATCCAGCATCTAGACATAGAGAAATAAAAGATGAATTAGGAGAAAAATTATATAAAACTGCCAGAAATAAAGGAGCTTATGTACTAGTTGTAAAAAATCAAGGTGGTGAGTATACTCTTGTAGAATTAAAACCTAGTAAATTAGATAGAGATGAATTTGTTTCTTTTGTTGATGCTTTAATAAAACAAAGTGAAAAAACGGTAAATGAAAATTTAATAGAAGATACAAAAAAAACTGCAGAGAAGCAAGATTTAAGAAATCTAGCTTATAATGTAAAATTTAATGATGAACAAATTGATAGTAAAATTTACATTATATCTAAACCAAATACAATAATTAGTTTAGAATTAGATCCTAGAGGAAGAATAGAAATACAATTTCTTAAATATGACAACAAAACAAAAAAATACGAAAAGCAATTAAAAAATAAATACAATCAAAATAGTGCTGAAAGAATAGGTTTTAATGAAATAATAGAAGCTCAAGAAAAAATAAAAGATGGAGAAGATAAATATAATGTTTATTTTGACATGTTTCAAGAACATTTTAACAACGTCAATAAACGTTTAAAAGAGCTAGGTATAAATGTAAATATTACTGTTGATGATATTAGAAAGAATATTTCAAATGAAGCAACTGTTGAAGAAATATTAAATAATACAGAAACAAATCATTCAAGAGAGGTAAGAAAAGAATATCAAATAACCATTTCGCAAAATGATGTAGATATTCAGGCTACAAAAGATATTCCTTTAATTGTAGAAGCTGAAAAAAAGAAAAGAGATTTAATAGAAAAAGAAAAACCTGAAGTTAAAATTGATGAAAAAATATCTGAAGAAGAAGTTGAAGATTTAGATGAGTTATTAGGAAATTCTGCTGAAAAGATAATTAATATAAATAATGAAATAATAAATATACTAAATGAAGGAGCTATATTAACAGATATAGAATTAGCATTTTATGATAATAAGCGAAAAATCATAGAGCAATTTTTTTATGAAAAGTTTGAGGATGTTCCAGGTTTTAGTAAAGAATATGTTGATAAATTATCAAAAGAAGTAGATTTAATATCTGAACAATATGGAGAAGAAAAAGAAATATTAAAATCTTATGTTCAAAGAATAGAGAATATTTTTGATGAAAATGCAACAGAAAATCAAACTAATAATATTAATGACATTAAAAATGAATTTTACAATCAAATTAAATTAATAGAAAATAAATATAAAACTGAAGAATTAAAAAAAGATGAGGATATACAAGAAACTCCAACCATTAAAGAATCAGGAATAACTGTAAATGAATATTTAGATAAGGATACGCTATCTGACAGAATATCAGAACTAGAATCTATTATTAGAAAAAAACAAGAAGAATTATTTGAACAAGCTGTTTTAAAAGGAGACAGAAGTATAGTAGATAATGATGAAGAATTAAATAATTTAAAAAGGGATCTTAATGTTTTAATGTCTCAAATAACAGGTAATAAGATTTTAAAAGGTGTAGTTCTTGATGAAATAGATGTTGAAAATATAAATGTATTTTTAGATTGGGCAGCTAAAAATTTACCTGATTATATTGATATTAAAGATTTAGCTGTATTAGGTAATAATATGAAATCTGGTGGTGTAAGAGTAGGAGCTTTTGCTTTAGCTCTATCAGATATAGCTGGTGGTATGAGAGTAAGAGGTACTTTATATACAGGAGCTGAAACACCTTTTAGATATCATGAAGCATTTCACGCTGTATTTAGACTTTTATTAACAGACGAACAACAAAATAAATATTTAAGACTTGCTGCAAAAGAAGTAAGAGCTAAACTAAGAAAAGAAGGTATAAGTTTTGAAAAAGCTTTAAATGATTTTAAAAATTTAACTTCAGAATATCAAGATCTATCTAGATCTGATTTAGTTAAACTTTATTACGAAGAATATTTAGCAGATCAATTTGAATTATTTAAACAATCTCCAAAATCTACTAAAACTGATCCTGCAAACAAATCATTTTTTGCAAGATTAATTGAGTGGATTAAAGCCTTTTTCTCAAGATTTACTAAAAATGAATTAAGAAGATTATATGAAAATATAGATTCTGGTAAATTTAAATCCTCAACTCCAGTAATTAATAGATTTACATTAGCAGCTGAACAAGGTATTACAGTAGAAGCCAATGCTATAATGATACCTTATGAAGTAATAGATGCTAAAAGAAATTTATATAAAACATTGGATACAGATGCTGCAAATGCTATGATTAGAAGTATAGCAGCAACTTACTTGCAAAGAGAGGAAGCATTTAGAATAAGTAAAGCAAATTATAGAGATGATGATTTTGAAGAAAAAACAAGGAATGAAATATTAGATGAGGTAATTAAAGATTATAAAGAGTTATATGATTTTACTAAACCGTTTAATAAAGAATTAAGTTTTGAATTAAAGCTTATTTTAAATGATTTCTATGCAGCTTTTGTACGTTTTGATGATGAAATAAAAAAAGCTGTTACTACATATTTAAGTTTAGTAGATGTAAAAATAGATGATTCTATTTATGTATATGAAGAACAAGAAGATGATGAGGGTTTAAGAACAGTTAATGATTGGGATAAAGATGCTAGTAATTATGGAGGATGGAACTCTATATCATCAATGCTTAGAAAGTTTATAATGACTACTACAGTAGAAGAAAGTGATATGTTTAATCATGAAGAGTTAAAAGAAGGTGAAAGATTAATAGTTCCTGTAGATTTTGCTTATGCTTATAATGGTATTTTAAAAGCTACTGCTAATACTACAAATCCTACAGAAATACTTAATAAACTTTTATTGTTTGGGGAACATAATCCTCACACTAGAGCTGTAGTAAATAGAATTTTTAACAGATTAGGAATAGCAGAAGAAGATATTACTAATGGTGATTGGTCAAGTAAAACAAAAGATCCTTTCTTTTTAAATGCTTTATTAAGTGGGTTAGAAAACTTTAGAGTAGATTACTTATTTATACATAGAAATAATGATGGCGAAATATATATTTACTCAGCTTCTCAAAGAGACGATGCCAATGCTCAAATAGACACTTGGGGTCAAGCGTATATTAACATATATAAAAAATATAATGATAAGGTTAAAGATGTTGATGGTGTTCTTTTAAAAGATAAAGCTAAAGAATTTTTAGAAGATTTTGAAGCTTATATATCTGGTAATAGCATAGAATCAATATCTGATATAGAATTAGCAGAAATAGCAAAAGAATTGCGAGAAGATTTAATGAAATATACAGGAATCATATTAAGCTCTCAATATATAGCTTATATGATTTTACAAAATATAGAAATAAAAACACAAAAACAAGCAACATTATTAGAAGCTTATACAAATGTAGAATCATTAACAAGTACTAATATTCAATATATGAAGACTGCTATTGATAATGATATAAGTATTTTTTCCACAGGAGATTTAGGAAGTGGTAGAATACTTAAAAAAATATCAATGGCTAATGCTGAATTTGATGAAACAATTGGAGCATCTGTATTTAAAAATCCTAATGGTGATTTAGTATATGCACATCAAAAATCTTCTTTCCATTTAAAAACCATGTTGCTATTAAATAATGAAGATAAATTAAATGAATTAAAAAAAGATGAGTTCCTTACTAGAAATTGGCTTTTGAATAACGAAGCTTTTTATGAATTAGCAAGAAACAAAGGTTTACATATAACAAGAGTATCTGGATTTAAACAAGGTAGAATAAGTCAAACAGAAGACGGTATTGAGGAATCAGGAGGTGTTGGTAAAACTTATGGTGATTTGACACCAAGAGAATTTTTAAATGTTATTATAAATTCTTATCCAGGATTATTTAACAAGTACACTGGTAAATTATCCAATACAGTAATTGTAGAAAATGAAAATAATGAAAAAGAAGAAGTAGCATTAGCTCCTGTTTTAATACGTGTCTTAGAAGCTTCTAATACAGGTGATTTAACATATTTACCAGTAATAAAAACTGTAGAATATAATAAAGAAGGGATGCCTGTATTAACTGAAAAAGCTCTTCAAGGTTTTATAAATAATATTATATCTGAATTTGAAAGAATTAAAAAGAATGTAAATCCTAATACTAGAGATCAAAGAGATATTGAAAATTATAATAAAGGAAAAAAACGAGCTCAAGTATTTGGTAAAAATAGATACATCCTTACTCCTGTCAAAGAGAAAAAGAATGTTATAACTAAAGAATCTAATCTAAAAACATCTGAAAAACAACTTATTAATTTAATAAGAGGTGATCAAAGAATATTAATCTATGATAATAAAACAGCATCTAAAGTATTAAAATATACTACAGCTAAAGAAGAAAGAGATGTCATAATATCATCTGCAGATAAAAAAAGTAAGACGAAACCTTTAGAAACAAAAATAGTAGGTTTAGGAAGAGTTGCTATAGTAAAACCTTCTACTTTTTTATACTACGTTAACTTATTTGGAAATAGTGTAGTAACTGAAGAAAATAAAGAAAAATTAACAGGTTCTACTGTATATGAAATAAAGTTTGGAAATATAACTCGCTATACACATTCAAAAGCAATAGCTGATTTTTTACAAGGAAACCCTATGTATGTGTATATGACTAAAGATGAATATGCAAAACAAGAACAAGATATAGTTACTGATTTACAAGAGTCAAATATAACAGATGAAAACTATGAAACTTATCAAAAAATCATAGAAATTTTAAAGAAAGTTTATCCTAATATTGAACTAAATATTTTAGAAAAACCTGAATTTTTTAAAGCTGGTAAAAATGTATATAATCAATTATTTTCTGATACAAGAAGAAGTAAATTTGATAGACAACTAGCTGATAAATTAATTACTTTCATAGAAGGATTAAATATAAAAGTAGTAGAAAATGATAATGACTTATTAGATTCTTTAAAATTTAAAACAGGTACTCCTTTAGCAGCTTTTGATACTTTACAAAAGTATTTGTCATTAAGCAGTAAGATTACTAATAAAGAACTCACTTTACAAACAGCAAATATAATATATACTTTTTTAGGTAAAAAAAGTGTTATTGGTGTAGAGCTTTGGAAATCTATAAACAATTGGGAAGGTTATAAAAAAATATATGATAAATATGATACATATAATGATGATGAATTAATAAGTGAAAATATAGAATATTCTAAAGAAGGTTTTAATCCATTTGCTCATAAACAAGCCATTATACATTTCATAGCAGAAATGTTAGAGTTTGGACATGAGAATAATTATATAGGTGAAAAAAGAATAAACCCTGATTTAACTAAAGATTATTTTGAAGCAAAAGGTTTTAAAAATAAATATGCAGAAAATCCTTTAGTTAGAGCTTTTAATAAATTGTTAAACTGGATTAATCAAAATATATTAGGTGTATCAGCTGTTAATGAATATAATTCTGAAGAATTAAAAAATTTAGTTCTTGATATTGTAGATGATGTTTACAAACAAGATTATACTAAATTTTTAAGAAGTTATAAAAAAGATAAAAATGGCAATATAGTGAATGAAAAAGGGGAGGTTTTTGAACAAAAATTTTATCAAGAAACTCTTAATAAAGATCCTTTTGCTAAAGCTATATTAGAAAAATTATTCGAAAATCCTTTTATAAATTATAAGTTAAGTGGTTCTCAAGTAATAAGAAGATATGGAACTTTATATAGATCTGTTAACGAAGATCTTCATGATTTAGATGGTGTCATTTCATTAGAAACTTTTAGACAAGAACCAACTGCAGTTCCTTTTTATACATGGTTATCTACAAGAGGTATGGAATTATCTGCTAAAAGAGATAACAAGACATTTATGAAGGAAGTTACACCACTACTTGAAAGAATGACTTGGTATCAGAATGTCAAACAGATGTTTCCTGATTTTGTTTTAGATGTTGTATTTATAGGAAAAGATCACAAAAATGCAGAAAGTTTAACTATTACAGGTCATGTTACTCATCCTACAGAAATAGATCCTGAAACAGGTTTAAATAAACAATACGTTTTAGATTTCTTTTTAAGAACTAATGAAGGAAATTATCCTGAAGTATTTGATAATTATTATAAAGATTGGAAACAAATATTTGAAGCTAAAATTAATATGGGTAGAGCTAAAGATATTGCCGATCTGATTTATTTTGAACCTTTTTTAGAAGATAAATATAAGTTTACAAATAAAGGTTTTAGATATTTTTCTTTTGCAGAAGATAATGCTCCTCAAACATTTAATCAGAAAAATGAAGGTCGAATTATAGGTCAAGCAATCATTGAAGATGTAGATTCAATGAAAGGTAAAATTCTTATTGACTTAGTAAATCAAAGAATAGATACTATACCACATGAATATGCACACTTCTTTATTGCTAAATTTAGAAATTCAGCAATAGTTAAGGAAGCCATTAAGAAATGGGGAAGTGAAGAAGCTTTAGTACAATCTATTGGTGAACAAGCTGTAAAACAAGAAGGAGAAGCTTGGGGCTGGTGGAAAAGTTTTGTAGAATGGATTAAAAAACAATTTTCTAAATTATCTGACTTAGATAAACAAGAATTAACAAACATATTAACAGATGCTTTTTTAACAGGTACAGATATTTCAGAATATGAAAAATTATTTGCAGATTCAAAATATAAACCTGAACCCCCGAAAAAAAATCAACCTATATTTAATAGTCTACCTGGTAGATCTTCAACTCCTACAATGACTTATGCTGGTATAGGTAGTAGAAGTACAGATCCAAAAGTAAAAGATACAATGACAAAAGTGGCTAAATATCTTGAAGAATTGGGTTATACTTTAAATACAGGGGTCACATTTAAAGGTAAAGAAGAAGGTGCAGATGCTGCATTTTCAAGAGGTGCAAAAAAGAAAAATTTATTTAGTCCTGAAAATCAAGGTAATAGAGAAAAAGAACAAGATATAGCAAAAGAAATACACCCATCTCCTAAAAATTTAAAGCCTGGAGCATTAAAACTAATGGCTCGCAATACTAATCAAGTATTTGGTGATAATTTAGATACTCCTGTTGATTTTGTTATTTTTTGGGCAAAAGAAACAGATAATCCGTTAAGACCAAAAGGTGGTACAGGGCAAGCTGTAGAAATGGCTAGAAGAAAGGGTATTCCTACTATTAACATGGACAGCCCTAATTGGAGAAAGGAATTAACATCAATTTTAAAAGATAATAAATTAAGAAAAGCACAAAAACAAAATTCAAATCAGACATATCCTATTAAAGAAGGAGTAACAGAACAATACTATGAAGGAAATATAACCCCAGAGCCTAATACAGTATTTGTATTTGGTAGTAATCCTATTGGAGTGAATGGTAATCCTTCAAGGGGCACAGGAGGTGCAGCGTTAGTAGCTAGTACTCAATTCGGAGTTAAACAAGGAGAGAAAATGGATAATAAGTTATCTGACTCTGGTAATGCTTATGGATTAACTACAGTTACTGAGCCTGGTAAAAAGAAAAGTGTAACTCCAGCCCAAATAACAGCAAATGTTAAACAAATGTATGAGACTGCTAGAGCTAACCCAGATAAAACTTTTAAAGTTGCTTACCGACATGTGGGAAGTAAAAAGTCTTTAAATGGTTACAGCGGTGATGAATTAATTGATATGTTTAACGAAGCAGGTACAATTCCTTCTAATGTAATATTCAGTAAAGAATGGTTTGACACAGGTAAACTTAATTTACCACAAACAGAAGAATATGTTTCTTTTGAAGATTATGCAGGAATTGATCAGGATGTAGAAGATACTCAAGAAACTGAAATAGCTTCAGATCCTAAAATGCTAAAAGATTGGGCTACAGAAATTGAAAATATAATTGCAGAAAATAATGATTTAAGTTTTGAAGAGGCTATTGAACAATTAGGAGGAATGGAAGAATTTAAAGCATTCTTAATCAATAGATTAGAAAAAGAATTTGAAAAATTCTTAAATGAAATGTCTCAGATTTCTGCTGATACTTTATTAGGTTCTTATATTAAAGAAGGTTTAAAAAATGCAGATGGTAAAAAAACAAGTCAAGTAGATTTATCTAATAGCTTGTTAAATTTAACAGATGATTTTACTTATAACCTCAAACAAATATTTTTTAATGATTGGTTAAATACTTCAGCTTTAAATCAAATATTATTAGGAGATAGAGCTTTAATTCTAAAAGATAGTACAGATGAAATAAAACGTGCTAAAGGTTCTAATGCTGCTGGTGATACAGCTGCTACAGCTGCTATTGCAGAAGAATTTGGTATAATGCATGAAACTAAACACATATCAATGTTTGGTTTTCAAGATCCTGAAAATACTAAAAGTTATGGTGAAGGATCTAATGTTCAAATAGCGGATGGTCAAACTTATGGGACAATAAAAGCCTTTAAACATTTTTGGTTTGGTTTAGGTAAAACAACACCTAAACAATTAAGATTATTACAAAGAATTGAAAAAGGTGAAGAAATACCATATGAAGAATTATTAGAATCCGCAGAAGGTGGTCAAAGCTATGCTAAAATGCAAGCTATGATGAACTCTAAAAAGTTTGTTTATGATGACGGTAAGATTTATTTAAAAACATCAATATTCTTTTTAACTAAAGAATATACATCTTATGAAGAAGATGGAATATGGAAACCTAAACCTAATAAAATAGCTCTTCACAATCTTAGAGTTTCAATGGAAAAATTTGAAGAAAGAGAGTGGGCAGAAGGTAGAGGAACTCTTGCTTTAGCTGCACCAGCTTCAGCATTGAAAAAATTAAAAATGAATATTCAAACCTTCGAAGATGCTACTTCTGGAAGAGAATACTCAACAGATAATAGAATGGATATGGATGCAGAATATATGAGATTGCAAACCATAAACCCATCTAATAAAATAGAAATAACAGATCCTAACCAAGTTAGGACAATAATAACTTCAGAACAAAATCCTGATACAGAAGTAATCATAAACGGTAAAACTTTTACAATTGCTCAGATAAGAAATGTTTATAATGAAGCTTTAACTAACAGAGATCGTTTAAACTATACAAATAAGAGAAATTTAATATTTAGATTTGACTTAGAAAAAGCTAATGAATTACTAGATAAAAGTAAAAAAGCTAATTCTTTACTACCTGAATTATATAGTTTTTTAATGTATGCTGCTGCTGGATTAGAAGCATCTAATGCTACAAGTAACATTATTGAAATGTTTTCTGTAGATGAAAACGGACAACAAAAATATAACTTAAATAATCCACAAACAGTATTAAAATTTGAGCAATTATTCTTAAGTTTCTTTACTAAAGGTGTTATGGCTTCTAAAATTCCTGGAGTTTCTGCAGCATTAGTATCTGATATGGGTGTAAGAGTTTATAGAAAAGTATACAGTGTAGATAAAAATGGTATGCCTGATGAACAAGAAATTATTAGAGAAGATGTATTTCACAGAATGTATGATGCTAATGCAATAGAATATAATATAGACAACGGTCCTATTGCAGGAGATGATAAAAACTTAAGTGGTTTAGCTGAAGCTGTAAAAAAAGGACCTGTAATTATAATTGATAGATTAAGAGACAATATGAAAGAATATGTAAAAGTAGAAAAAGACAAATATAAATATACAGGTCAAAGATATTCTGAAATGATAATGGCTCCACATGAAATCAATATGGCTAAAATGTTTGCAAGAACTAATCAGAAAATGCCTGACTTTTTATCTAAAATGTTTACTGTACGTATTCCTTCTCAAGATAAACATTCATTTATGAATGTTAAATGGGTAGACTTCATGCCAGGATATTACGGTTCTTCAGTAGTTGTTGCTAGAGAATTAATAGAAATATCAGGTGCCGATTTTGATATTGATAAATTGTACATGCACATGAAAGCTTATTTCTATGAAAATGGGCAATTTTATGAATACGGAAATGTTAATGATAATAAGGAAGGTTATGAACATTACATAAAAAGTGTAAGTAAAAATGTTAAAAAACAAGGTTCTGTATATGGAGCAGCTGTAGATAAGTTTAATAAAAAGAATCCTTCTGGTTTAACAAATAATGTTTTAAAATACATTGATGATAAAAATATTTCAGAAAATGTTGCTAAAGCAATTATTCAATTAGGTCTGCCATTAACATATGAAGATTATGTTTCATATAAAAATAAATATGATGAAGAACCTTATACAGAAGCTATAAATAATAAAATATTAGATTATAAATTTGCTTTACTCGGTAATGAACATATTACAAATACTAAAGGTAGAGATGTAGCTATTCAACATGAACCTGCAGATACTAAACCTTTAACAGATCTATTAGACGAATTATCTAAAACTATACCTTATTTTGAAAATCTTAACTCAGAAGAAGATGTAGATATTGATAATTTAATGAATAAAATGAAAGCTTTTGAAGCCAATAAAGCAGGAGCTAATTCTATTGGAGCAGCTGTTTTACCAAACTTATATTTAAGTTTATTAAAAGAATATAAAATTTCTTTACCTGTTATTAGAGATGAGCAATCTGGTGAATTACTAACAAAAAATTTAGTATTTGATGAGATACTATATGAAGATTTTGATGGTGAATATGCAGGAGATGATGGTAAAGGAGTACCTTATAGAAAACAATATTTAATATCTGCATTAATTACTGCAATGACAGATAATGCTAAATTGCGTTTATCTGCAAAATTGGGGTTAAATAAAGATGCTCTTGCTGTTGTTGCAAATATGGTTGCTTTAGGTGTTCCTTTAAAAACATCAATTTTATTAATAAATAACCCATTAATACAGCAGTTATATTTCAAAGCAATAAACAAAGAGACACCTACAGATCCAGGTATTAAAAAATTAACTGAAATTGAACTTGGAAGTTTACCTGGATTATTTGATAAAGCTAAGGGTAAAAAAGAAATTCCTCTTTTAATTTCTGTAAATGATGAATTATTAGAATATTTAATCACAAATGAAGTTAATAGTGAGAAGTTAGAAGAAATGGACCCTTATTTAATAAGTGCTACATATAGTGTTCTAGAGCAATTTTATACAGCTTTACAAATTAAAAACTATACTGGTCATTTAGGTTCTGTTTTAAATCATACAAAAGGTCCTGGTAAAAGATACACAGATGTATTAAGAAAAGAAAAAGATGCTGAAGCATTAGGTTTAAATTTAACAAACTCTGAATATAAAAAATATTTTGATTCAAGAATCAGAAAAGGAGAAGTTGTAATTAACATAAGACCTATTTTAAAAAATACTTGGCAAGGAAATTTACATAATATATTTGTAGAAATAAAAGATAAACTATTACCTAGAGTATTTTTAACACGGACAGAAGTCTTTATGAATATGTATAATAAGTTTATTAGAAATATTGATCTTAGACAAGTATCAGATGAAGAATTAGAAAAGTTCAGATTAGATTTATTAAGTTATATTACTATTAAAGCTTACATGCAAAATTTAGAACTTTCAGGTTCTAGTATGATAGGTAGTTTATCTAATAGTATTTTATATCCTCAGTTAGAAGGTAAGAAAGTAACTGATTTAGTATCTAGTTTAAGAGAAAGAGATCCTAATAATTTTTTCCTTAAATATTTTGTAATAGCAAGTGAAGCCCAAGATGAAAACAATAACTATGGTATTAATGTAGCTATGGCAAATACTTTTGTAAAATTAAATGATTCTGCAAAAATTAAGATTCAATCAGATTTAGTAAAATTATATACAAATCCTTATACAAGAGATTCTGTTATCGAATTGATACATTATATAATGGTAAAAGACGGAATGTCTTATAACTACGGTTCTTTATTAGATGCTGTAACACCTTTTATATATGAAAGGTATTTGGAGCAAATAGACGGTATTGAAACTGCTTTTTTAAATCCTACTGAAACTAACATGTTAAATACTTTTGGTACAGATGAAGAAAGTCTTTTTCAAGATTTTATAATTGGTTATTTAAAAAGTAATAAATTAAGATTTAAACTTAAAAATTTCCGTGCAGGTTTAGTCACTATAAAATCAGATATAAATTCAGTAAGAGAGTTTACTTTAAAAGACGTACAAGAAAATCCTGATACTTTATTTATATATGCAGATAAAAACTTAATTTCTAAGTTTGGAATAATGAAAAATGCTTTAAGAATACCTTATAAAAATAAAGATGGAAAATTGGTTACAGATGACCAATTATCTCAGTTCAAAGAATCTTTTTATAGTTTTATTAGTGGTAAGTCAAAGAAGGAATTTAAAAATTATAAAAAAATTGTTTATTTAGATAATTTAATACCTGAGTATAAGAAAATCAAAGAGAAAAGTCCTAAGATAGCACAGGCTATGTCAGATATATTAAAACAAGTCAAGATAGATTTAGATACAAATCTAGGCTCTAAATATATTTATATACGGGATAGTATTTCAAATTCTAAATTAATAATTGATTTATATCCTGAAAAAAATACCGAAGTTGGTTCTATAAAAGGTTATGGTTCTGAAAGAAAAGGTTTAAAACTTAAAGGTGAAAAATTAAAAGATAAAAATAAACGTATAAATAAAAGTTTAATCAAGTCTAATATAAGAAATAATAATTTAGAATTTGTTACTTATGGTAATAAAACTATAGGAGAAGTGTTTGAAATGGAAATACCTTATGTATTAAAAGTTGGAGATTCTATTACTGAGAGTTATAGACATTTTAGACTTGTGAGTTATAGTACTTCTAAAACAGCAAACGATGTTAATGAAGATTTTATTACTGCTAATTATGCTGAATATGAAGAGTTCCAACCAGAAGGTGCTTTCTCTCAATGGGCAGGAGGTTTTATGTTTGGTGAAAGAATATCAGGGAAAGAAATAAAAGCTTTTATAGAAAGTAAAAACGGTAAAGAGTACTTAGATCCTAATGAACCAGATTTTAATATTGATGATATAGAATCTATGATTGATTCAATACCTCAAGAAATCATAGATCAAAAAGCACAAACTATTTCTGGAAAAACTCCAGAAGAAGGTGATGATATTAATTTTGATGATATTGATATTGATGTTGAAGCTCCATCTGATGTTTTTATTAAAACTTTAAAAGCTAAAAATAAAATTAAAGGATTCCTTAATGATTTAACACCAGAACAAATAAAAAAATTAAATAAGACTGCAGAAGATTTATTTCAGGAATTTAATAATACTAGTGTTACTATAGAGGAGTTTATTGAAAATTTAAAAAATTGTTATATATGAAATGTCATAATAAAAATTTAAAAGAATATAAAGTATTAGCTGAATATGTAGGTAGCGAAATTACAACTAACATTTATATTAATAAATGGCAAGAAGCTAATGAAAGTGATGATTTCCCTACTTTAAGTGATATGAAAGATTTTCTATCACTAGAGAAAAAAAATCTAAAAAATAATATTTCTAATTTTCAAAATACTATCCTTAATAATCTTGCTAGTTTAGGTTTATTAACTAAAGCTAGAAATAGATACATCATACCTGATGATAAAAATAGAGAAGTAAAATTAGAATTAGCTAGAAGGTATTTAAATTTTAATGGTATTTCATCAGATGTTTTAAAAATAGAAAAAAAGAAAACCTATAAAGAAGTATCTATTGATCCTAAAAAAAGAATTCCTATAGATTCTAAATCTATGGAAGCTAATAATAATTCCAATAGAACTTTGAATTTAATTGGTTATTTAAGAGATTTATTTCCAGATGTAAAAATTAAGTACTTAACAGAAAAAGAAGCAGAAAGATATTATAACTCTTTACCTAATAATATTAAATCAAAAGTTGATTTTAAAAAAGTAAACTCTTTTTATTATAATGGAGAAGTTATACTTATAGATGAAAAGGTGACAAATGAAACAGCTATAGAAGAAGTTCTTCATCCATTTGTTAATAGTTTACAAACTAATAATTTAGTTCTATTTAATAATTTGTATAATGAAAGTAAAAAAAATTTCCCTCTTTTAAATGAAGAAATAGAAGATTTATATAATGATGATGAAGGTTTTAATAAAGAAGATAGAAAGTTAGAATTAGTAACTCAAGCTTTAACAAAACATTTTAAAAAAGAATATGAAAAAAACACATCTAATAATTTTAAAAATAGATTGAGAGAATTTCTAATATGGGTAAGTGATATTATAAATAAGTTATATAAAGCAGTCACAGGTTTAAATTTGAATATAGAACCTATTTCAATCAGAGATAATACAACATTATCTGATCTAGCTAAAAAATTAAATACTAAAAGAGTTCAGTTCAATCCTAATGCTACAGCTTCAAGAAAAATACAATATAGTTTATCAGAAGATAAAAAAAGAGTTGTGAATTTTGCTTTAGAGAGAGCTAATGATAAACAACGTGCCATTATTAATAAATTATTTAAACTTGCTCAAACATCTGAAGAAGAGTTTAATGATTTATTTGCCAGTAAAAACTTAGAAGGAGAAAATGAACATAAAGACTTAATAGTATTTGATGAAGAAAGTCACACTTATATTAATATAAATCACGCAATTAATGGTTCAGATGCTACTGAATATACACCTGTATCTACAATAATAAAAGGTAAAATGGATTCAGCTAGATTAGAAGAATATAAATTAAATTTAACAATAGGTAATTATTTTGATAGTTTAATGAATGCTATTTTATCAGGTATACCTTATAATGAAATAGCAAGTAAATTACCTATGTTAGATAATTTTAATAAAGGTGAAGAAGCTTATGATTTTTTATCTGATTTTATAAATGATGCTATACCTATAGGTAGTGTAGCTATACCTCAAGTTATAGTTCACAATAGAGATGCTAGAATAGCAGGTACAGTTGATATATTAATTATTTTACCAAATGGAGAACTTAGAATAATAGATTTAAAAACCAGTAAAAATCCAGCAACTTTTAATGAAGGAAAACCCGAAAGAGAATGGGAATTAAAAGAAGATTCTAGTTTAATAAATTTAGGTATTAAATCTTTATCTACTAGACAACAACATAATTTTCAAGTAAATATGTATAGAGCTATGCTTGAATTAATGGGTTATAAATTTGATTCATCAGAAGAAGCAGTTCAAACAATGCATGTAAAAGTTGAAGTTTTAGGAAAAGGTAAGAATCAAGTTTTTACTGGAGCTTTTGAACAAGATGAAATAATTAAACACCCCATTTCTCAAAATAGAAATACTATTGATAAAATATTTTCTTCAAGAAAAGATTTAGATCTAGAAATTGAAATAGGAGATATAGAAGTACCTGAAGATGAAGTAACTGTAGAAGATATGCTTACAGAAACTGAAATGTTAGAGGAAGAAAAACCTCATGAATCAGGTGATCACATGATTGTTTATAACATATTACAAAGATATAAAGAAGCTTTGCTTAAAAAGCAAGAAGTTATTGATAATATTAAGAGTAATATCTATATGAATAGATCTACTAAACAAACCAAAGAATATATAGTAAATAGTATTTCTACAATAATTTTAGCTGAAAATGAAGGTCCAAGAGCAAGAAGTGCTTTATATACAACCTTATTGAGAGATGCTTTAAAACAAATAAAAGATTTTAAAGAATATATAGAAGAACCATCTAATTTTAATAATGAAAATTATATAGGTTATGTTTTAAACTTTAACAGATTTGCTGAAACTTTTAGAGGTTTATATGAAGTAAAAAAATCTGAGTATTTAAATGATACTCAAAGAAGTATAATTTTAAAATTGCAATCAGAGTTAAATACTCTTGTAGGAGTAGGTAATGAAACTGGAATAATAGATCAAGCTATTACAAATTATGTAAAAGAAATAATTAAAAGTAATAGTAATAGAAACTTTTCAGAACAAGATTTAGATGATTTACTTACTGTAGCTCAAGATATAACAGGTACTGTTCTTCAAGTAGGTGAGACCGCTTCTTCCTCAGATACATTATTAGCTCTTATGGATAAAATATATAAAAATAAAAAGCAGGAGTTTTATGATGTTTTAGAAGAAATGAACAATAAAATAAATTTATTAGCTGATAGATTGCAAAAAGCTTCACCAGAAAAAGATGTTCAGAAATTATTTCATTTCATGTTAGAATTTGATAAAAATGGTTTACCAACTGGAGAAATAATTTCTAAAATGGGTCCTCTTTATAAAGAAACATTAACTAAATTAAGAAATGAATTAATAGATGAAAATGGAGTATGGAAACAATATAGACCTGTGTATGATATAAAAAATGCTTCTCAAGCTGATATTGAATATAATATCAGATTAGCTAAAGCAAAAGAAGCATACAGTAATTTTTGGAAAGCTGAAAGAAAAGGTGCTGGTAATAAACCAATAGATGGAGATTTTCATAAATATACTCAAGAATTCAAAGATATTAGGGATAAATATGAAGTATATATTTCTAATGGTAAAGGAGGATATTGGACAAAGAAATCAAAAGGTGTTTCTAATGCTGCTTATACAGCTTATAAAACTAAATATTTTGATAGTATAGAGTATACACAACCTGTTAGAAAAAACGGATTATTTACAGGGCAAATATCTTCAGGCGTTACTATTCAGGTTCCTAAGAAGAAATATATAGTGACTACAAGCTTTACATCTAAAGGAGAATCTTTACTTAATGAAAGATATAAGTCTATAATGGAAAATACAGATACTGAATTAGGTAGAGCACAAAAAGAATATTACTTAGCTCATGTTGAAACTATGGAAAAATTATTAAATGCATTACCTCCAGGTGTAAAATCATCTATGACAGGTAAAATTCCTTTGATAAGAAGTAAGTTATACAATAATTTAAAGTCTAAGCCTAATATTGTAACACGTCTTTGGACAAAGATGACAAGAAGTATAGATAATCTTACTACTGAAACTAACACTCAAAGATTAGTATCAACTGATGAAAATGGGGAAATAATAGATTCATTACCTATTTATTATACAGGTAAAATAAAAGATGAATCTGAATTAAAAGCTGTTATAGATGAAATAGATCTATTACATGAAAAAAGAAAAAATAAGAGTATAGATATTATAAGCTACAAGAAAAAACTTAAAGAATTAAATTCTAAAAGATTATCAATAGAAAATTCAATAGGAGCAGATGAATTAAATTTAGATTTAGCTACAGGTTTAAAAAAGTTTGCTGGTATGGCTGAACATTATAGAGTAATGGGTACTATAGAAGATACTCTAAACGCTATGGTAAAAGCTATTGAAAATAGAAAATATACTCAAGCTTCAGGTAGCAAATTAGTAACATATTTAAAAGGTGATAAAAAAGAGACCTACGTAAAAGGTTCTGAAAGTAATATTTTAAGAAGAGCTAAGAAGTTTATGCATATGATTTATTATGATAATGATCAGTTGACTAAAAACTTTTATGACAAAGTTGCTGAAAAAATAATTGATCAGACATCATTGTCTTATATAGCTTTTAACGTATTTGGTAACTTTAACAACTATACGCTTGGTAGATTAAATAACTCTATTGAAGCTTTAGGTGAAAGATTTACATCAAAAAAATCTTATGCTAGAGCTGTCTTAGAATATAATAAGGTTTTTATACCTGGTTTAATTCAAAGAACAGCTTATGGTGAAAGCAGTGATAATTTAAAAGATATTTTAACATTTAATACTTTAAATTTTGCTAATAATTCAGCTTATAATCCAAATAAACCAATGAATAAATATGAAGCTTTTGCTGATTTATTTAGGATGATGGATGATAAAGGAGATATACGTGAAAAAACTTCAGGTGCTGATTCTACATATCAATCATGGTGGTCTAAATTTAAAGAATTTGGATATATCTTTCAAGATGCTGGTGAATATAATGTTCAAACTAAAATGGGTATAAGTATAGTTATGGACCAAGTTGCAATAAATGAATCAACTGGTGAAACTTTATCTTTATATGATGCTATGGATTTTGATGGTAGCACTCAAACTTTAGTTTTGAAAGAAGGTTTTAAAATACAGAAGAAAGATGGAACTATAGTGGAATTTGATGACGCATTTAGATATAATTTAAGAAACTATATCAGAGAAGTTATTAAACAAGCACATGGTAGTTATGCTTATGAAGACAGAGTAGTAATGCAGTCTGCTACATGGGGAAAGTTAATATTTCAATTTCATAAATGGGTAATACCCGCAATAAAAGCTAGATATAGAAAAGAATATTTTGATGAAAATTTAGGTTGGATGGAAGGGAGATATATTTCTTTTTTCAAGTTTTTAGCTTATGTTAAACAACAAATAGCTGAAGGAAACTTACAGTTATTTAAATACAAAGAAACTTTTTTAGAAGAACAAAAAGAAGCTTTTTTGAATAATTTAGGTAAAAGTGAAGTAGAAGCAGAACAATATGCTAATAATAAAATGGCTAATGTTTACAGAACTGTTGCTGAATTGATGATCACACTTACTACATTTATGTTAAAACAAATATTCCAGAGTTTCTTTAGTGGTGATGAAGATGATTCTGATTTAGAAAAAAGATTTGAAAATATATTAATGTATCAATCAGATAGAACTTATAAAGAGTTAACTATATTTATGCCTTTTCTACCTTCAGCTTATGTTCAAGTATGGCAAGCTGCAGATACACCTATAGCATCTTTAAAATTATTAGGGGAAATGGGAGAAGCTTTATCGCAAACTGTTTCTACACCTTTTGCAAGAGTTATAAAAGGTAAAGAAGGTTTTTATGCTGATAGTGATTATGTTTATCAAAGAAGACCTAAAAAAGGAGAACTTAAACTAGCTAAAGAATGGAGAGATGTAGTTCCTATTTTATATACTATACAAAAATGGAATAACTATTTAGAAGAAAGAGATTTTTATATTAAATAATATAACAGCATCTGTTTAACACAGATGCTGTTTTTGTTTAATCTAAAATTGATCTTAGTTGTTTAAAACCTTTAAAGTTTCTGTCCCAATCACTAGTATCAGTAGCTTTAGCTATATGTTCAAAAGGTGACCAGTGCTCACTATTTTTAAGTTTATAAAATAAATCTATATCTTTTTCATAATCTATTACAGGATTATCACCTAAGGTTTGATAACTAATTCTAGCACATCTAGCAACAGATATTTTTATAACTTTATCATGAGCTACTTGTAAAGCTGTTACATTATCTAAATCTGGCTGAATTTCTGGATATAATTTATTCCAATCAATATTATTACTAAAAGGTAAATGCCAATCACCTTCTTTTAAATTTTTAGGTGTACTCTCATTATATGCATCCCACATTAACTCAGCAATGGCTTGAATATGAATATCTGCTTGTGATTCATTGTTTTTTAAGCGTTCTAATGTAGAAGCATCAAAATCTAAACTACCATTAACTACACAAGCATCTTTCCAGCTTTTATACTTTCCAAAATAACTAGGACATCTTAGTTTAAAAAAGTTTTGTAAACCCTCTTTACTAGAAGTAATAATTACTTTATGCCACAT
>Ga0070753_1000637_pt1 | contig 20785 bp, 21 predicted proteins | sample VirMetDEL_Aug_31_FD_77441 | JGI IMG/M metagenome (GOLD analysis project Ga0070753, IMG submission 77441) | Aqueous microbial communities from the Delaware River and Bay under freshwater to marine salinity gradient to study organic matter... | ecosystem: Environmental > Aquatic > Marine > Coastal... | reverse complement strand
GGGGGGGGGGGGGGGGGGGGTGGGGGGGGGGGGGGGGGGGGGGGGGGGGGGGGGGGGGGGGGGGGGGGGGGGGGGGGGGGGGGGGGGGGGGTGCGCGTTGCGCGGGGTGCAGGGTGTGGTGCGGTGCGAGTAGTGCCCAAACCTCGAGTAGCGAGAAGTAGGTCTTCCCGTTGTGCGTTTAGACACACTTATCGCCACTCGAGGTCGTGCTGGCTCTGGCGCTGGCGCTGGCGCGGGCGTGGGCACAGGCATGGGCATGGGCACAGGCACGGGCACGGGCACGGGCACGGGCGAGCGCTAGTGCACGGGCACAGGCACAGGCACGGGCACGGGCACAGGCACGGGCACGGGCACGGGCACGGGCGAGCGCTAGTGCACGGGCGTCGAGAGCGATATTCTGGCAGGCTGCCCATCGCGGGAGCGCGAAAGGACACCATGGCTCCCATCGACATCTCCGAAGTGGTTATTCCGTCGAGCCTCGACGAAACAAACGCTGCAGACTTCATCGCGGCAATCACCGTTCGCAACATCGTCGAGTCGGCGAGCTTTGGCACCGACGAAATGAACTACACACCAGAAGAAATGCTTCCCCACTGGGCGCCTAACCCGTTCGAACCCAAGCGCATGTTTGTGGCAAAGGTCGACGGCGCCGTCGTCGCTCGCGCCGTTTATGAACAACGAACGGGTGATGCAGCGGATGCCGCGTGGTTGCAACTTCAAGTGATACCCGAGGCGCGCGGGCAGGGAGTTGGCACAGCTCTCGCGCGCCACTTGCATACTCTCGCGCGAGCCGACTCCAAACACCACACCATTTGTTATGTCGGCTCGCCGCAATCCTCTGGGGAAAGGTTGCCCGCGCCGACAGGTTTCGGGTCGGTGCCTCTGGGTAACCCCGAAGTGCGATTTCTCATCTCCCAGGGGTACTCGCTCGAGCAAGTCGAGCGAGCAAGCAAATTGCGCTTGCCGTACGCCCCCGAGATTTTGGCAGGTTTGCTCGCGGATGCCACGGCGCGCAGTGGCCCGGATTACCGCGTGCACACGTGGATCGACGGCACTCCACCCCAGTGGCGCCAAGACATTGCCACTCTGCTGACACGAATGAGCACCGACGCGCCGACTGCTGGGCTTGATGAACCCGAAGATCCATGGACCGTCGAGCGGCTCGTGCAAGAGGAAGAGCGGCTTGCGTCATCCCCGCGAAGCGAACTCGTGACCGCCGTCGAACACGTGCCGACGGCAACCCTTGTAGGTTTCACCGCTCTCGATGTACCGGCCGAGTCGAACCGCTCCGTAGGCCAAGAAGACACCATCGTGCTCACAGAACATCGCGGGCACCGGCTGGGAATGCTGCTCAAGCTCGCGAACATCGACCACCTCGAGAGGGAGCGGCCGGGGCATCCCGCGATTACGACCTTCAACGCAGAAGAGAACCGGCACATGCTGAGCGTCAACGAAGCTGTCGGCTTCGAAATCGTCACGTACGAGGGTGCGTGGAAGAAGGTGCTGTAGGCGTCAACTTGCGCGGGGGTGCCGGTCGCAAACGGCCGAGCCCGAGCCCGCCTGCTGAGTGGCGGGAAGTGTGTCTACAACCGTGGCGGGAAGGCACACTTGTCGCCACTCACAGACGGGACTGGGGGCGAAGCGGTCGAGCGGGCGAGGCTGTTTCTTAGACTTGGGTTGTGCCCGCCGAATCCGTCCTCATCGAAACTCCCCGCCTCGAGCTGCGAGAGATGACCGAGCACGACCTTCCCGCACTTCGCGCGATTCTTCAGGATGCCGAAACAATGGTTGCCTACGAGGGACCGTTCGATGACGACGAAGTTCTCGCGTGGCTTGAGCGCATGATGCGCCGCTACACCGACGACGGCTTCGCGATGTGGGCAGTGGTTCTGCGGGAAACCGGCCAGATGATCGGGCAGTGTGGTCTCACTCGCCAGAACATTCTTGGTCAGGACGTCGTTGAGATCGGTTATCTGTTCAATCGCGCATTTTGGCACCACGGGTACGCCACTGAGGCAGCCGCTGCTTGCAAGTTGTACGCCTTCGACGTACTGGGACTTGAACGTGTGTACTCGCAAGTCCGAGACACCAACGTCGCATCAATGAACGTTGCCATCCGCACGGGTATGACCGTGCGGGGTCGATTCACCAAGCACTACCGCGGTGTCACCATGCCGCACCTGGCCTTCGCAGTCGATCGGGTCGATCGGGTCGATCGGGTCGATCAAGTCGATCAAGTCGATCAAGTCGATCAAGTCGATCAGACCAAGCTGTAGTGCCGCCGCTCCGGACGCCATCAAAACCCGCCAGAAGCCGCCAGAAGCCGACAGAAGCCGACAGAAGCTAGCCCGAGACTTTCTGGCACTTCGGGCAGAAGTGCGAACCGCGGTTCATAAATTGCTCGCGCACGATCGGCGTGCCACACCTCGGGCATGGCTTGCCCTGTTGCCCGTATGCATTGAGCGAGTGGGAGAAGTAGCCGGAGTTGCCGTTGACGTTCACGTACTGGGCGTCAAAACTTGTGCCGCCCTCGCCGAGCGCCTTGACCAGTACAGCTCGAACCTCGGCAAGCAGCAGTTGTGCACGGGGCCGGCTCAGGGTCGAGGTCGGCTGGTCGTAGTGCACGCGCGCAGCCCACAATGCCTCGTCGGCATAGATGTTGCCGATACCGCTCACGAGAGTTTGATCGAGCAGCGCGCGCTTGATCCCTGTCTTGCGCGCGCCTAGCCGCTTCAGAAATAGCGCGTCGTCGAAACACTCGTCGAGAGGGTCGCGAGCGATGTGCGCGACTTGGGCAGGAATCAACTGCTCGGGGTGGTCGCGCGTCGGCAGCATGGTGTTGATCGCCATCGAACCAAAAATGCGCTGGTCAACAAAGTTGAGCCTCAGCGCGCCCGCCGTCGGGTGCACGATGTCGAGCCTGATGCGCGTGAGCCGGTCATCCGTGCTCCGATCTCGCAAAAGCACTTGACCGCTCATGCCCAAGTGCACAACGAGTGCCTCACCCGGCAACTCAGCAGCGTCACCCCGCGCCCCCACCGGGTCCTTCGGAAATTCAGGACTTTTGCTTCGCTCACCGCCCGAAACGCCGTTGCTACCCCCCGCGTGCGTCGGAAACTCCTGAATTTCCGAAACGAACGGGAGCCAGAGGAACTTGCCGCGCCGCTCCGGTGCCGCAAAACGCACGCCACGCATACGATCGATGAAGTCCTCGGAAGGGCCCTCGTGGCGGCGCAACGACCGCTCATCAAAAACGGTGACGGATGCAACGCTCGCCCCCGTGACGGCAGGCACAAGCCCCGCGCGCACAACCTCAACCTCGGGAAGTTCTGGCATTACCGGCCCCGCCGGTTCAGGATTCTTCGCGCTGAAGTGCCGTCCACGCTTCGAGCGCCGCGGCCATTTCTGCGTGTTTTTTGCTCGAGCCGCTGCCCGATGCGACAGCACCAGAGTCGAGTTCGACGACGGCGGTGAACTTCTTCGAGTGGTCGGGGCCAGTGTTGCTCACAACGTAAGCAGGAAGTCCGAGGCCTCGCGCTGCAGCGAGCTCTTGCAGGGAAGTTTTGGGGTCCATGGCCGCGCCAAAACGGTCAGGGTCATCGAGAAGGTGTTGTACGAGCCTCAACACGAGGGCCGTCGCGACCTCGCCGCCGAGAGACAAATAGGTGGCGCCGATGACGGCTTCCATGGTGTCGGCCAGAATCGACGACTTGTCGCGACCGCCCGTGAGCTCTTCACCGCGACCGAGCCTGATGTGGTCACCGAGGCCGATGTGCCGGGCAATCTCGGCGAGGGCGACCGTCGATACGAGTCCCGCACGACGTTTGGCTAGCTGACCCTCATCGATGTCGGGATGCCCGTTGTACAACATGACCGTGACGGCTTGCCCGAGGATGGAGTCGCCGAGAAACTCGAGGCGCTCGTTGTTGGGCCCGCCACCGTGCTCGTATGCGTACGAGCGGTGCGTGAGAGCGAGAGTGAGCAACTCGTCGTCGATAGCGACGCCAAGCACGTTGGAGAGTGCACTCAGGGAGCCGGGGGATGCCGCGGCGGGGGTTGCCGGGGTCGACGTTGCGCGGGTCGGGGTTGCGGGGGCGGCGGTTGCGGTTGCGGCATCCGCTCGCTTTCCACCGTTAACGACGTCTAAGCCGACGGAGCTGAGCTTCGCCGGCTTGGACATCAGAAAGTACGGTTCTGACTAAACGTCAGCGACCTTGCGGCCCTTGTACTCCATGTACAGGGGCGTGCCCGTTGAGTCTTCAACGACCTTCGCGCGGTGCGGGAGGCTGTAGACGGTCTTACCGTTCTCGACGGTCTTGACCAGGGTGGGGGCAGTTGCCTTCCACTGGGCGCGACGCATGCGGGTCGATGCCCGCGACATTTTGCGCTTGGGAACAGCCATTAGCTTCTCTTCTCTCTATCGGAACCGGCGGCGTTCTCTGCCTCGGCTCCTGCAACATCTGATTCGTCTGGCTGAAACCCCGCGAGCGCAGACCATCTCGGATCAATCACTTCAGTGGGTTTTCTGTCCGGGAAATCGGCCAGTCTTTCACCAGTTTCTGGGTCAAGACCTGGGCAATCCGGACGACAGACCGGTTGAAACGGTAGTGCCAGCACTACCGCATCCCTGACTAACGGCTCAAGGTCGACATGTTCCTCGACAACGGCGTAGTCAAAAGCTTCGTCAACAGAATACGCGAAAAGCTCTTGAATTTCGACTTCGATGGGCAGTTCGACGCTGTCGAGGCATCGCACGCACTCGCCCGTGGCCACGGTGTCGACGTCAGCCGACACCAGAATACCGTCGTGGAGCGCCTCAAGACGCACCTCGAGGTTCACAATCTCGCCCTCGGGCACACCGATGACAGCGTTGCCGAAGCCCTCTTCGACGCGCGCTTCGATGGACTTCTCACGCATTTCTCCCGCGCGGTGCATGAGATCAAAAACCGGAACGGTGAACGGGGTTACAACAAAATTCGACACCCGAAGATTCTACGGTGCAAGTCCCCGCGGTGGGATGCCGCGAGCGTCTGCAGCGCTGGGCACCTAGCCCAGCGCCGCCTCAACGGCCGTGAACGCTTCGTCGTAAATGGCGAGAGCCTTCTCAACTTCTTCGGGGGTGACGATGCACGGCGGAACGACGTGGATGCGGTTGTCGGCCACAAAGGGCAGCAAACCGCGCGCGAGCAACTCCTTCTTGAGCGAGGCAACAACAACCCCAGACACGGGTTCGCGTGTTTCTGCATCGCTCACAAGGTCGAGCGCCCAGAACACTCCGACACCGCGCACTTCTCCGATGAGAGCGTGTGTCTCAGCGAGAGCCGCAAGGCCCGGCCCCAAAAACTTTTCGCCGATCATCTTGGCGTTGTCGACGATGCCCTCAGACTCCATTGCGTCGATAGCCGCAACAATTGACGCCATAGCCAAGGGGTGCCCCGAGTAGGTGAGCCCACCAGGGAATACCGAGTCTTCGAACGCGTTGGCGATCGACTCGGAGATGATGACACCACCGGTCGGCACGTAACCGGAGTTCACTCCCTTAGCGAACGTGATGAGGTCGGGAACAACGCCCGTGGCTTGCCACGCGAACCACTCGCCCGTGCGACCAAAACCACACATGACCTCATCGAAGATGAGAACGATGCCGTACTTGTCACATAGCAACCGAACACCTTCGAGGTAGCCGGGAGGTGCCACGAGCACGCCAGCCGTGCCGGGGATCGTCTCGATGAGCAGGGCAGCAATCGAGGAAGCGCCCTCGGAGACGATCACTCGCTCGAGGTGGTGGAGTGCGCGTTCCGACTCTTGCTCTGGAGTCTCGGCCCAGAACTCTGAGCGGTAGGCGAAGGGGCCGAAGAAGTGCACGTGTCCGCGAGCGTACTCGTTGGGAACGCGGCGCCAGTCACCTGTGGCGACAACGGCCGCGCCCGTGTTGCCGTGGTAGGAGCGGTAGGTTGAGAGAACTTTGTCGCGGCCCGTCGTGAGGCGTGCCATCCGGATCGCGTTTTCGTTGGCGTCTGCGCCACCGTTGGTGAAAAACACTTTGCCGAAGTGCGCGCCAGCTTTCGCGAGAATGCGCTTGGCTGCTTCGCCGCGAGCGAGGTTGGCGTGCGCCGGCGCGACGGTTGTGAGCACGTCTGCTTGAGCCTTTATGGCGTCAACGACGGCAGGGTGCTGGTGGCCGATATTGGTGTTGACGAGTTGGCTCGAAAAGTCGAGGTAGGTGTTGTCGTTGAAATCCCACACTGTGCTGCCTGAACCCCCAGCAATGATGAAGGGGTTGAGCGATCCTTGCGCACTCCACGAGTGAAAAACGTGGGCGCGATCGAGGTCGTAGGCGAGCTGTCCGTCAGCCGGGTCGAGGTGGGTCATTATTGGTCCTTTTTACGTGGAGCAAACGGTGGCCGACACTACGCCGGCCACCGTTCACATTATCGCTCGTATGCGTGCTGAGCGCCTACTGGCCGCCCTCGGTGAGGGTGACTTCGATTGGCGTGTACGTGCCGTTGACAACAACTCCTTCTTCGGCCAGCTCGGCGAGAGCCTGCTCGATGTAGGTGTTTGAGTAAGCGGATTCCGCGGGCTCAGCAGTAATGAGGTTGAGTCCGTCCTGGTTGACCGCAGCGAGCGCTCCCGCGACTGTCTTTGCCCACGCGTCAGCGTCTATGACACCGAAGTCACCGCCAGCCCAGATGAGCTTGTTGACTTCGTTCATCTGCCACAACTGGTGCACAGGGCCGACGGGGAATGCTGCTTCAGCGTTGATCGCTGCGTCGTAGGTGATGGTTGCAGCTTCTTCTGGGTTGTCACGAGCGAATACCCAACCCTTGGTGACTGCCTTGAGGAAGCGGACTGTCGCGTCAGCGTAGGCGGGGTCCTCGAGTCGAGCGGTGTCAGCCCAGAGTGCGTCTTGAAGCATGGCTCCTGCGGTGTCCTCGTAGGAGACAACGTCGAAGTCTTCTGGCTGGTACAGCTCGCCCGTTGCCGGGTTGATGGTCTCAAGAACCTGAGCGTACTCGTTGTAGGTCATCGCCTGAGCGGCGTCAACGTCTCCATCGAGCAATGCGTTCATCGAGAAGTCTTGAGTGGTGATGGAAACGCTCGAAGCGTCGAGACCGGAGTCTGCCATCGCCGCAAAGATTTCCCACTCGTTGCCGAAGCCCCATGAGCCGATGCGCTTGTCTTCGAAGCCTGCAACGGTGTCGAGTCCGCTACCTGCGAAGGAGACCTGAAGGGTTCCCGACTTTTGGTAGACCTGCGCGATGTCGGTTAGCTCGGCTCCTGTAGCTTCGAGGGTTCCCAACACTTTGGGCACCCAGGCGACTGCGAAGTCAACGTCGCCGGCTACGAGTGCGTCTTGAGGAACGATGTCGCCACCGGAAGGAACGATCTCCACGGAGTCGAAACCTTCTTCTTCAAAGTAGCCCTGGTCGAGAGCTACGTAGTAGCCGGCGAACTGTGCTTGCGGTAGCCACTGGAGCTGAAGCTTGATGGCCGAGATTGGCTCGAATTCGTCGCTCGTTGATCCGGTGTCGGTGCTTGGCGCACACGCTGCGAGCGCGATGGCCGAAACTACGGCAACCGAGGCGACTGTGAGGCCGCGCTTAATGCTGTGTCTCATGCTGGTCCTTTCGAAATGGATGGTGCAAGGGATGGAGCAGGTGGTGCGTGCGGTGCTGGGTGGTGCTGGGTGGTGCTGGGTGGTGCGCCGGTTAGACCGGCTGTCGCCTCGACACGAGCCGTACAAGAAATGACGTGACGAGGAAGAGGGTGTGGCCGATGATGATTCCGCCACCGACATAGGCAAAGGCGAGGGATGCCCGGCCCGACTTTGCGTAGGTCGCAATGGCCGTTCCAATGCCGTCTGCCGGGCCGCCAAAGTATTCGGCGACGAGCGCCGCAATTACCGCGAGAGAACTAGCAACCCGGATGCCCGTCATGAGGTACGGCACAGCGGTAGGCATGGTCAACACGCGAAACCTTTGAAACGGTGATGCCGCCGCCGAACGAAGCACATCGCGGTGCACCGGAGAGGTTTGCCTGAGCCCCCGTAGAACGTTGACGAATACGGGCACAAATGCGGCAATGGCCGCAACATACTGCCTGCCAAACTGGCTGGAGGCACCGAACATGGTGTTGAGGATGGGGGTGAGCGCGACGATGGGCACGACGGCGAGCGCCGCAACCAAGGGCACGAGCATCCCGTCAATGGGTTTGAAGGTTGCAGCGAGTGCCGCGAGCAGAATCGCCACGATTGTGCCGAACGCAAGACCGATGAGGGCGTTGGTCGCGGTGATGAGCATGTCTTCGGCGATGATTCCGAATCGCAGCACAAACTCGTTCCCGATGGCTATCGGGCTGGGCAGTGCGCGCGGCGCGGCATTGAGCACGTCGACGAGCAGGATCCACAGCATCAGGATGATCGCGCCCACAGCAGCGGGGGCGACAACTCGCAACCAGCCGGGAGGGTGCTGCGGCGCTGAGAGGCCGCTCACCTTTCGTTCGCCCTCTCTGTGGGTGCACCGTGCAAAGCTTCCCGCACGAGGGTGACCCGCTGGAAGTATTCGGTAGATTCACGCAAAGCTTCGTCGCGGGTTGCACCGAGCCTGGTTTCGATGATGTCGGTGATGCGGCCTGGGCGCGGGCTCATGACGACAACGCGGTCAGAGAGGAAAACCGCTTCGGGAATCGAGTGGGTGACAAAAACCACGGCCGCGCCCGACTCGGCGGCAAGCCTCGAAAGCTCTGACTGCAGGTACTCCCTGGTCATTTCGTCGAGCGCTCCGAACGGCTCGTCCATGAGCAGAAGCCGGGGCTTCTCTGCAAGGGCGCGAGCAATGGCGACGCGTTGCTGCATGCCTCCAGACAATTGGTCTGGGTACCGGTCAATGAAATCTGACAGCCCGACTAGTTCGCACAGCTCGCTCACTCGAGTTGCTCGCTCCGATTTGCCGATGCCATGAATCTCCAGCGGCAGAGCGATGTTTGCACCAACGGTTCGCCACGGCAACAGGCCCGCCTGTTGAAAAGCGATCCCATAGTCTTGGTCGGCGCGTGCTTGCGAAGCAGACTTACCGAAAATCTCTAGAGTGCCCGAGCTCGCAGAATCGAGGTCTGCGATCAACCGCAGCAGAGTGGATTTGCCACAGCCCGACGGCCCAATGAGCGAGACAAACTCGCCCGCCTCAACCTGAAGCTCAACGCCGGTGAGCGCAACCACGTCTCCCCCGGCAGTGGGAAATACTTTGCCAACTCCCGAAGCGTTCACCGCGAGGGCAGAAGTTTCCGCTACCGCGGTTTCGCCAGTATTCGACATGCTTGCCTCACTCATACTGTTTCCTCTCCGCGGCGATAGTTCTTGAGTCCAAGGCCCACGAGTGCGACAGTGCCCGCTGCCACGAGGCCAATCGCGATCGCGCCAAAGGTGGGACCCCAGGGTGCTGCCGGGTCACTCGAACCTTGACCGGCCAGTTGGATGAGCATCCGCCCGACTCCTCCACGCATTCCGATAGACACTTCGGCAACTACCGCACCAACAACAGCGCTTGCTGCCGAAAGTCGGAGCGCGGGAAGCAAGTGCGGTATCGAGGCGGGGATGCGCAATCTCACGAGCGTGGCCCAATAGCCTGCGGCGTAGCTGCGCATGAGGTCGAGGTGAATCCTGTCTGGTGACTCGAGGCCACGCAGCACCGCGATGGAGACTGGGAAAAAAGCGAGATAGGAAGCAATGATTGCCACCGAGAGCCACTGCGGCCACGGAAAACCGCCCCTATCGATCTGACTTCCGATGCTACTGAGAATTGGAGCAAAAGCGATGAGCGGCACCGTCTGGCTCACAACGATCCACGGCAGAAGCCCCCACTCTGCTAGTCGCCAACGTTGCATGACAAGACCGAGGATGGCTCCCACTGTGATGCCGATAATCCACCCGACAGCGGCTATCCCGAGCGTGGTGAGCGAGGCGGTGATGACGGGCACAAACAGTGGCGGTGTGTCACCGCCACTGGTCGATTCGAAAAGCCGCGCAACCATCTCCCAGATGTGAGGCATCGCGCGATCGTTGGTGCGAGGAAGAAGCATGAATCCAGAACCGGTTTGCCCAGAAATGGCTCCAACAACGAGTCCTTCTGCTGGCCCAAGAAACTTGTAGAGCTCCCACACTGAAAGCAGCAGAACTAGGCCGAGGACACCCCAGCCAATCGCCGTTACTTTCGTGCTCGCACCAGTTCGCGTCATGCCTTGGCTACGACCTGGTCGCGCAGCGCCGGGATGATCTTCTCGCCGTAGACCCGCAGAGTTTCTTCTTTGTGGTCGTGCTGAAGGTATCCGGCAAACTGGTCGACTCCGAGCTCCTTGAGCGCTTGGAGTTTCTTGATGTGGTCGTCGGCCGAACCGAGAACACAAAAACGATCGACGATCTCATCCGGCACGAAGTCGGCGTGAGTGTTGCCGCTCAAACCGTGCTGGTTGTAGTCGTACCCCTCGCGCGCCTTGATGTAGTCGGTGAGCGCCTTGGGCACGTGGCCGGCATCGCCATACTTTGCGACGATGTCGGCCACGTGGTTGCCCACCATTCCCCCAAACCACCTGGTCTGATTGCGCATGTGCTCCCAGTCGTCGCCGACATACATGGGTGCTGCAACACAGAACTTGACACTCATCGGGTCGCGGCCGGCTTTCTCCGCGGCATCCCGAACCGTCGTGATCATCCACTCGGCAATGTCGAGGTCGGCGAGTTGCAAGATGAACCCGTCGCCCACTTCTCCCGTGAGCTTGAGTGCGAGCGGGCCGTAGGCGGCCACCCACACGTCGAGCTTGGAGCCTTTGCTCCACGGAAACTGCAGGGTCGCACCGTTGTATTCGACAGCGCGGCTATTGCCGAGCTCACGAATGACGTGAATTGACTCACGCAGAGTTGTGAGCGTTGTTGGAGCACCATTGGTGACACGCACAGCCGAGTCGCCTCGACCAATTCCGCAAATCGTGCGGTTTCCAAACATCTCATTGAGGGTGGCGAAAATTGATGCCGTGACGGTCCAGTCCCTCGTCGCTGGGTTGGTGACCATGGGGCCAACAATCACACGATTGGTTTGCGCCAAAATCTGGCTGTAGATCACGTAGGGCTCTTCCCACAGCAAGTGCGAGTCGAAGGTCCAGACGTATTCGAAGCCGTGCTGTTCGGCGAGCTTCGCTAAATGAATCGTGCGGGATGCCGGTGGGTGAGTTTGCAGTACTGCGCCAAATTCCATGATGTTCCTTAAAGCTGTAGATCGGGTCCTGCGAGCTAGTTGAGGTACTGCCTAGATCAAATACTGCGACAGGCCACGTTTGACGAATTGACCGTCACCCTTGGCTCCCAGGTACTCGTTCGAGTCAACGATCACTTTTCCGCGAGACAGAACGGTGTCGACGTGACCGTCGATTTCGAAGCCCTCCCACGCCGAGTGGTCCATATTCATGTGGTGAGTCTTCTCATAGCCGATCGAGGTGTGACCGTTGGGGTCGTACACAACAACATCGGCGTCGGCACCGGGCTGGATGACACCCTTCTTGCCGTAGAGACCAAACATGCGCGCGGGCGTCGTCGAGGTGATCTCGACCCAGCGTTCGAGCGAGATTTGACCGGAAACAACACCTTGGTACATAAGGTCCATTCGGTGTTCAACCGAACCGATTCCGTTGGGAATTTTCGAGAAGTCTCCGAGCCCCAGCTCTTTTTGGTCCTTCATACAGAAGGGGCAGTGGTCTGTCGAAACCATCTGGATGTCGTTGGTGCGCAAACTCTGCCACATGTGATCTTGGTGACCTTCGGCCTTGGATCGCAGCGGAGTCGAACACACCCACTTGGCGCCCTCGAAGGCCCCGTATTTTTCGCTCACGGCACCGAGTTGCTCTTCGAGGCTCAAGTACAAGTACTGCGGGCAGGTTTCGCCGAAGACGTTGTGGCCGTTGTCGCGAGCGGCGGCAAGCTGTTCGACGGCTTGCTTGGCGCTCACGTGCACAACATAGAGAGGCGCTCCCGTCAGATGCGACAACATGATCGCCCTGTGGGTTGCTTCTTCTTCCATTTGCCAGGCGCGAGCTACCCCGTGGAAGTACGGGTCGGTTTTGCCTTGAGCAAGAAGTTGCTGAACCATGACGTCGATAACGGGGCCGTTTTCGGCGTGCATCATTGTCATCATGCCGGTCTCGGCTGAGGCCTGCATGGCCTTAAAGATCTGGGCGTCGTCCGACATAAATACGCCCGGGTAGGCCATAAACAGTTTGAAGCTCGAAATACCTTCGTCGGGCAGAGCGCGCATCGCTTGCAGCGAGTCGTCGTTTACTTCGCCGATGATCTGGTGAAATGCGTAGTCGATCGCGCAATTGCCGCGCGCCTTGTCGTGCCACGTTGCGAGCCCGTCCATGACGCGCTGACCGTAGGTCTGCACGGCGAAGTCGATGATCGTCGTTGTGCCACCCCACGCTGCCGCGCGAGTACCGGTCTCGAAGGTGTCGCTCGCCGCGGTTCCACCAAACGGCAACTCCATGTGGGTGTGAGCGTCGATGCCGCCGGGAATGACGTACTTTCCTGTCGCATCGATGACAGTGTCCACTCCTGCTGCGAGATCGGTGCCGAGCAGAACCGAGCCCGGAGCGAGAACAGCCGCAATGGTTTCGCCGTCGATGAGCACGTCTGCCGCTGCGCGACCCGTTGCCGTAACAACAGTGCCGCCGGTGATGAGAGTTGTAGCCATGCGAGCCCCCTTACGGCTTCGGAATCGACGTGTAGGACTCGGGCCGGCGGTCCCGGTAGAACTGCCAGTCATCGCGCATCTGTTGAACCATGTCCATGTCGAGGTCGCGAATCATGATCTCCTCGTCGGTGCCAGAGCCGCGCTCGCCCACAAAGTTGCCTCGCGGGTCAATCACTTGGCTCGTGCCATAAAAGTCGACGGCGAGCTCACCGTACTCGTTGTCTTCGCGCCCGACGCGGTTGGGCTGCAGCACGAAGTATCCGTTAGCGACAGCGGCGCACGGGCCCTCCACCTCCCACAGTCGGTTCGAGAGACCCGGCTTGGTTGCGTTCGGGTTGAAAACCATGTGGGCGCCATTCAAGCCGAGTTCGCGCCATCCCTCAGGGAAATGCCTGTCGTAGCAGATGTACAAACCAATCTTGCCGACGCTCGTGTTGAACACCGGATAGCCCATGTTTCCCGGCCGGAAGTAGAACTTCTCCCAAAAGCGATCAAGGTGAGGGATGTGGTGCTTGCGGTATTTGCCGAGAATCGTTCCATCAGACTCCACGATGACCGCGGTGTTGTAGTACACGCCCGTGATGTCTTCCTCGTAGATGGGGAGAATCATCACCATGCCGAGTTCTTTGGCCAGTTTCGCGAATCGCTGAACAATCGGGCCGTCCGCTTGCTCGGCATAGGCGTAATACTTCTTATCTTCGGTGATGCCGAAGTAGGGCCCGTAGAAGAGTTCTTGAAAACAAATGACCTGTGCACCGGCAGCCGCAGCGTCCCTGGCGAACTGTTCATGCTTGTCCAGCATTGATTCCTTGTCACCGGTCCATGTGGTTTGGGTAAGGGCCGCGCGTACTACCGTCATTCAAAAACCTCCTGATCAGACCCCACTATTCGTGGTGAACGTTTCCCCATTGTTACGCCTTGTGACCGCAAGGTAAATAGAATGGACGAATACTGACCCGTGCGCCGTGTATGGCGTGGCGAGCTGACTTCCGAATTGGAGCGGCCGGTCTTTATCGAGGGTGTTTGCCCACGATCAAGTCCTTGTCCCTGCCATAAATCTGGAGATAACGTGCCTCGCACTTCCACAGCCGCTTTCACACGAATTGCCACAATCGGTGTCGTCGTGACAACCTCTATCGCTCTTGCCGGGTGCACTACAACTGCGGCACCCGCACCAACACCTGAAGCACCCCTCATCGTGAGTCTCGACAATTGCGGCACTCTCGTCGACTTTAAGGACGCCCCAGAGCGAGTCATCACCATCAAGTCGACCTCCACAGAAATGTTGCTCGCTCTCGGCCTCGGCGACCGCATCATCGGTACGGCCTTTCAAGATGGAGCCGTCGACCCCGAATGGGCGGAAGAAGCAGCGGGCTTGACCGTCATGTCTGACAAGGTTCCCGGCCAAGAAGCTGTGCTCGAAGCCGAGCCCGATCTCGTCTACGCCGGGTGGGAGTCGAACTTCTCAGCCGAAGGCGCTGGCGAACGAGAAAGCCTCGAGAGCCTCGGTATTCACACTCTTGTCTCCCCAGCCGCCTGCAAGGAGGAGGGTTACAAGCCCGCCAAGCTGAGCTTCGAGGACATCTTTGACGAGATTTCGATGGTCGGCTCGGTCTTTAGAACCGATGCGAGTGAACTCGTTGCTTCGCAACGTGCCATCGTCGAGGCGATCGAGCCAGACACCCGCGGGCTCAGCGCTTTGTGGTACTCCTCGGGAAGCGACACTCCCTACGTTGGCGCAGGAATCGGGGCTCCCCAGCTCGTGCTCGAAACCATCGGGCTCGACAACATTGCGGGCGGCATCGCCGATACCTGGAGCCCCTTCAGTTGGGAAGCAGTCGTCGACGCCAACCCCGACGTGATTGTGCTCGTCGATGCGACGTGGAACACCGCGGCTGCGAAGATCGAGATGCTCGAATCGAACCCTGCGACGGCAAACCTCGATGCCGTGATCAACGGCCGCTACCTCACGGTTCCTTTCCCTGCTGCAGAAGCCGGAGTGCGTTCTGCGTCGGCAGCGTCAGACCTTGCAACCCAACTGGCGGCCATCGAGATTGACTAACGCCACGGTGAGAGTCGCGCGAACCGACAGCCGCAGGGCACTCTTCTGGAGTGCCCTGCTCGCCGCTGCCCTCGTGGTGAGCGTGACTCTCGCCGTCACTATCGGCCCAGCACAAATCAGTTTCAGCGAGGTGTGGGGTTCGATCGCCAGCCACGTTGGCGCGGGCGAGAGCCCACTAAGCCTGATCCGTGACGGCATTGTGTGGGAACTGCGATTGCCGCGCGTTCTTACCGCAGCAGCCGTTGGCGCAGGGCTCGCCGTGAGCGGAGCGGTCATGCAAGGACTCACCCGAAACTCTCTCGCCGACCCGTATCTGCTCGGCTTGTCTTCTGGTGCCTCGCTGGGCGCCGTGAGCGTCATCCTGCTCGGACTCACGGTTGTGCTCCCCTTGGCCGCGTTCCTCGGAGCTCTCGCAGCCCTTGCCGCAACGTTATTGCTCGCCAATGCGCTCGGCCGTATCACCCCCACGCGCACTGTGCTCGCAGGTCTCGCGGTCTCGAGCCTCGCTTCGGCCATCACGAGCTTCGTCATCTTCTGGACTGTCACGGGCGACTCATACCGCGAAATCCTCAGTTGGCTGCTCGGGTCGTTGAGTGGGGCACGGTGGCCGGCCGTGGCCATTGCAGGGACGGCGATCATTGTGGTGGGCATCCCGATCATGCTCAGTGGCCGAGTGCTCGACGCTTTCGCTTTCGGAGACACCTCGGCTGCGGCTCTCGGAATCAACGTTCAGGGCACGAGGTGGGTGCTGCTCGTGGGTACCGCGCTACTCACTGGCGCCATGGTTTCTGTGAGTGGAGCAATTGGTTTTGTCGGGCTCATCATTCCTCACGCCGTGCGCCTCATCACGGGGCCAGGGCAGAGAGTCCTTCTGCCACTCTCGGCTCTCGTCGGGGCCATTTTTTTGGTGTGGGCCGACACTCTCGCTCGCACCATGTTTGACCCTCGGGAACTTCCCGTCGGTATTGTGACGGCTCTCCTCGGCGCTCCAGTGTTCGCCATTCTGCTCGCCACAAAAAGGGCGACAGCATGAGCGGCCTGGATGCACAGGGCGTGAGCGTCAAGGCTGGCGGCACTCTCATCATTGACGGCATCGATTGCACGGTCCCTGTCGGCTCATTCACGGCACTCGTCGGGCCCAATGGTGCGGGAAAGTCGACGCTTCTGCGCGCTCTTGCGGCCGTCGAACGCCCTCAATCAGGCAGCGTGAGATTCAACAGCTCCGACCTTCTCACCATGCCCCGGCGTGCTCGCGCTCGCGTTCTCGCTTTCGTCGAACAGGATGCCGCGACAGAACTCGCCCTCACCGTGCGCGAAGTTGTCGCGCTCGGACGGGTCCCCCACGAGCCGCTACTGGTGGGTGGTCCTGCTAACTCTGACGCAGTCATCGCGGCGGCCCTCGAGACCGTGGGCATGACCGAATTCTCCGAGCGCGTGCTCACGAGCTTGTCTGGTGGTGAACGCCAGCGCGTGCTGCTCGCAAAAGCTCTCGCTCAAGAGCCGCACGTGCTGTTGCTCGACGAACCCACGAACCACCTCGACATTGGTGCGGGGCTTGAGACTCTCGAGTTGCTGCGTTCGGTGGCATCCTCGGGCTCGACGGTTCTCGCCGCTTTGCACGATCTCAACCTCGCGGCGACCTGGTGCGACCGCGTGATTGTTGTCGCCAACGGCACTGTTGTAGCCGCAGGCCCAGCTAGTGACACGCTCACAGCCGAGCTCATCGGCGACGTGTACGGGGTCGACGCAACGGTGCTCGCCAACCCGACGACGGGCACACCAGTCATCGCATTTTCTCCGCGCCGAAAGGGCATAACACCATGACCACTCCCCTCGGCCCGCGAGTTGTTGTACTTTCCGGTGGTGTCGGTGGTGCTCGCTTTTTGCGCGGTGTGCGCGAAGAGCTTCGCCGACGTTTCCCTGACGGAGCTATCGGAACGACGGCGAAACTCACGGCGATCGTCAACACGGGCGACGACATGTGGCTTGCGGGCCTTCGCATCACCCCAGACCTCGACTCGATCATGTACACACTGGCCGGGGCGAACGACGAACAACGCGGCTGGGGTCGTGTCGGCGAGACCGAAAGGGTCGCTGCCGAGCTCGCAGAATACGGCGTCGGATGGCCGTGGTTCACCCTCGGCGACCTCGACCTTGGCACCCACATCGCGCGCAGCTCGATGTTGCGCGAGGGCCTCACCCTCACCCAGGCCACGGCCAGAATTGCCGAGCGCTGGAGCATCGATACCGCCCTGTTGCCCGTCACCGACGACGAAGTTGAAACTTACGTCTCAACGAACGACGGCCCTGACCTTCACTTTCAAGAGTGGTGGACGAGGTATCGGGCGAAAGTCGACGCCACCGCTTTTGTGCAGCGTGGGGTTGCTGAGTCTCGCCCGGCTCCCGGTGTCGAGGCTGCGATCTCCTCGGCCGATGTGATTCTCATTGCGCCGTCGAACCCCGTCGTGTCGATCGGCACGGTGCTGGGCATCCCTGGAATTCGTGAAGCGCTCAGCGCTGCTCGCGCGCCCATCGTTGGCGTTTCCCCCATCATCGGCGGCTCCGTCGTTCGCGGCATGGCCGACGCGTGCCTCACCGCGATCGGAGTCGAGACGAGTGCTCGAGCCGTCGCCGAGCACTACGGCACTCGAAGAGGCGGCGGGCTGCTCGACGGTTGGCTCGTCGACGACGTGGATGCCGCAGCCGCAGCCCCTCTCACGACGCTCGGTATCACCACCGAAGCCGTGCCCCTCTGGATGACCGACCTCGACTCGAGCGCGGCCCTCGCCTGCGCGGCCCTCGACCTCGCGGCACGACTGCGGCCCTAGCGGCTGCGCCCCGCGGCCCTAGCGGCTGCGCCCCGCGGCCCTAGCGGCTGCGCCCCGCGGCGGTTGCAGCGCTGGGCACGGCCGGAGGCGCGCGTACGGCGCTCGCACAATGCTCAGCATTGCGCCGGGTGCGGAGGTTTGTGGCGCGCGCTGATGTTCAAACCGCAGCACGCGGCACAAACCTCAGCGGCACGGCGCCCGATGGTCGACTGCGCACACATCGGCAGCGCCGACACGGGCAACCAGCAGCACACACGTGCCGTTTTACGATGTCAGTTCAGCGTGACGTCACGCTGAACTGACATCGTAAATGTGCGGCTCTGCCGCCCGATGGGGGGCGAGTACGGGTGCGGGGGGGCGGGCCGTGCTGAGCCGCTGGGCCAGGACGGGCCGGGCGCGGGAGGCTAGAGCGCGGCCGCAGTACGCGGCCCGAGCCGCGCGGCATCGAGCGCCGCTAGCTCGTCGGACGTATCGACGTCGAGGCGCAGACCCGAGTTCACGGGGATGTCGAGCGGCGTGTACCCCGCGGCTCGGTGGGACTGGGCCGAGCCCGCGCCAAACGCTGGTGCGTGACTGCGGCCGTACAGCGCCGTGATGAGGGTTGTGCCTGAGCCCGCAGCATCCGCGACGAGGGTGCGATCGTGCGCGGTCGCGAGGGCCAGAGCGGCCTCGAGTTCGGGTGGTTTCAGTGCTGGCAGATCTCCGAGCAACACTGCCGTGTGGAATTGTGCTCTAGCGCCACCGACCAACCCGAGCGCCTCGGCAAGCCCCACATCGACGGCAGCGTTGAGTCCGCCACCGGTGTCGACAACAACTCGCGCTCCAAGAGCAGCGAATCTCGGCGCGGCTTCGGAACTCGTGACCACGATCACTCGCGAGACGTTCGGCGCCGCGAGCACAGCCTCAACAGTGTCGAGGGCCATTGCCTCGGCGAGAGCCGCACGGTGGGCAGCATCACCACCGAAGCGCGACTTTGCCGCCGGGGTGCCCTTGACCGGCACAACAACGATCCACGAGATCACTCGGCGGTCGCCTCGCCCGCCGCGCGAGCTACGCCAGCGCCTCCGGCACCACCAGCTGTGGCCCCAGAACCCGAGCTCGCGCCAGCAGCCACACCAGCAGCAAACCCCGCCTCAAAACCTTCAGCGAGCGCTTCGGCCGTTCCGAGCCTGAACATGTCGTCGGCCGAAGGCCGCACGAGAGCTGAGGCTCCAGGCTCGGTGAGCTCGCCCACGAGGTGACCCATTCCGCGAACGATTGCGACGGGCATCCCCGAGGTTTTTCCCGTGACAAGTTCTGCCGCGCCCGCGAGTTCATCGGCGACCGCCGACACCGTCACGTCGAGACGGCGACCGCCCGCGTCGAACCCCCCGCGAAGGTCGTTAAGCACACGGATTCCCGCTGCCCCGATGGCTACGTCTGTCTGCCCTTGGCGCCATGCGCGACCGAAAGTGTCGGTGATGATCACTCCGACGAGTGGCTCAAATCGCGACCGCAGAGACTCGCACAAAGCGAGAGCCGAAGCGTCAGGATTTTCGGGAAGAAGCAAGACGATGCCTTCCGGAGTGTTGCTCGAGTCGACGCCCGCAGCGGCCATCACAAGCCCGAGAGGATTCTCAACGATGCGCGTCGTACCGCCGGGGTGCTCACGACTCGCGACAACGCGCACAGTTGGTGACGTGATGGCATCTTCGCGATCGGCCGCAGCGACCTGACGCCCCTCGGCCTTCGACACAATTTTACTTGTGACCATGACGATGTCGCCCGGCTCAAGAATGGGGCCGATCTTGTCGCCAATAATCGACACGAGGTCGTCGCCCGCCACAATTTCTGGGAGTCCGGCGACAGGAAAAACCGTCAGCATCATGATTTACCTCAAGAGCTTAGGCAGCACATCGCGGCCAAAAAGCTCTATCCATTCTCGCTGGTTTCGCCCCGCATTGTGCAGATAGATGCGGTCAAAACCGAGGTCGATAAAACTCTGGATGTAGGCCGTGTGCACGTCGAGATCTGCCGAAACCGGCATCCGACCCTCAAAGTCTTCTGGGCGCACAAGTTTGGCCAGCTGCTCCAGCTCAAAAGGCGATCGGATGTCGCTGCGAGAGAACCGCATTCCACCGTTGGGCCACTCCCGCAGTGCATTAGCCATGGCCTCTTCGTCGGTGGGAGCCCAGCTGAGGTGAAGCCGCAACACCTTGGTCATGGTGTCGGAGTTTCGCCCCGATTCGCGCGCGCCCTCGGCAAACCGCTGGAGCAAAAGCGCCACTTTGTCGATGGGTGCGGCTTCGGTGATGAGGCCGTCAACAGTGCGCCCAGCGCGTTTGGCTGCGACCGGGCCCGCCGTTGCGACAAGAATCTCGGGGGCAACCTCTGGCATCGTCCAGAGCTTGGTGGCTTCGAGTCTGAAGTATTGCCCGTCGTGCCTCACTTCCCTGCCAGAAAGCCCCGAGGCGAAAAGCTTTTTGATGACATCGACAGCCTCGAACATGCGGTTGATGCGGTCGGGAGCCTCAGGCCAATACTGGCCAACGATGTGTTCGTTGAGCGCTTCACCACTGCCAAGGCCCAGCCAGTGGCGCCCGGGATACATGGCGGCGAGAGTCGCCGACGCTTGAGCAACCATCGCCGGATGCCAGCGGAAGGTAGGAGTTGTCACGCCAGTGCCGAGGTTTCCCGTCGTGGTTTGCCCGAGAGCGCTCAGCACGTTCCATACAAAAGACGCCTGGCCCTGAGCTGGCACCCACGGCTGAAAGTGGTCGGCGGCCATGACCCCGCTAAAACCGTGCTGCTCGGCGAGAGTAGCCAGGGCAATGGCTTCCGTCGGGTGGAAACGCTCGAGCATCGCTGCGTAGCCGATCTGCAGAGAAGTCATTGCGTAATTGTGTCACCTATTCCGCAGCCCACCGAGGCGGTACTACGCTGTCGGCAACGGAAGGACCACCATGACCTCGTGGCCAGCAGCCATCAGCTACATCACCCTGTTTGTTGACGACCTCGCCGCCACGAGAGCGTTCTACGAAGACGTGTTTGGGCTTGCGCCCGTATACACCGACGAGGATTCCGCGGTCTTCGCTTTTGGTGGCGGTGAGGCTGGAGCCATCCGCGTGAACCTGCTGAAGAGCACGCAAGCGCCCGAGCTCATCGAGCCGGCGCTCGTT
>Ga0070753_1000633_pt1 | contig 20832 bp, 33 predicted proteins | sample VirMetDEL_Aug_31_FD_77441 | JGI IMG/M metagenome (GOLD analysis project Ga0070753, IMG submission 77441) | Aqueous microbial communities from the Delaware River and Bay under freshwater to marine salinity gradient to study organic matter... | ecosystem: Environmental > Aquatic > Marine > Coastal... | reverse complement strand
TTGCAGGCCAAGCACTTGTTGTTGCCGTGGCGATTAGTGCCACCTGACCAGAGGCCAGTACCAGCGCACTGGCCGCAAGGGAATGTCTTGCGCGGTGCTTCAGTTTCGGCTGGGAGTTCTTCTGATGCGAGTTCTGCGGCCCATGTGTCAAAATCGTTCATTGTGGTCTCCTTGGAATTTTGAATTTTGATCTTACCTAATACATATAGTGATACCCCAAGATATATCAAGGGGTATCGTTAATTAATTTATCAATGGGGTGCTTTTATTTCCCAAGCGTAGGCCACGCGCTTGCGGCGGTGCTTGGATTTACGGACGCTGTGCCACTCGCCAGACTGGTTGTCGATGGTCTTGTCGCCCGACACCACAATGTAGTGGCCCGTGATGTTGACCAGATAGGTCTTCTTGCGGTCACGGGTCTTGAGCCAAGCCGCCAGCGTGGCATTGTCTCTGGCATACGATCCGATCTCGCGCTTGTAGTGAAACGTCATCTCGACGTTGTTAGCACCCATAACAACTTTCATCAGGCTGTTGCTCATGCCCGTGATCTTGCCGCGATATGTGAATTGCAGGCAGGCGTCATAGGCGGCGTCATAGTTCTGACGCAGAAACACAGCAACGGCGTAGGGGCCACACCATGTGTGGCGGCTCTTGCTGGTGCGGAGCGGAGTGTGGGACTGGGCAGTTCTTGGAAGCATTGGATGGTCTCCTGATTGGATGGTGAGTGGGTGGGGCCGAAGCCCCGTTAGTTATGCGTGGAACTTAGCAAGTACATCCCAGTCTGTTGTCAGCGAATATAAGTTATCTCCATCTCCAGCCGAGTCATAAAGATAAACTAAATCCGCAGCTACGAGTGAGCCGAATGTGCCTTCAGCTTCTTTTTGGCCCCAGCCAGCTTCGACTAGGTCTTCAACATCTACCCATGTGAATGGATCGCCCTGCAAATTGGCGAGGGTTGAACCGCCCATGTTGCCGAGGCAACTTTTGATTAAGGCAGTCATTGCTCTGTTCTGGTTATCTGTAAGGCTTGTCATTGGGTCTCTCCATTTTTTGAATTTTTTCTCTTACACAATACATATAGGCATTCTGATCGGAGATACAATAGCAGAATACAAATTAAATATATTTAATTAATATGGGGGAAGCCAAAATGGGCGACTTTCCCCCGATGCAACCTATGCTGCGATCTGATACAGCCAGCAATTCATGTGGCCTTTGCCCCCGTTCCTTGATCGGACGTGAGCTTTTTTAACAACCAAGCCAGCGTCAACAGCGTGGCGAATTGTTCCACAAACATTGTGAGAGTTCTTCTTCAGCAGCCTTGCAATGTCTTTGCTAGTCATTGGCCCATGCTTTTCCAACACCTTCAAGATCGGCGTAAACGCGCCAGTGTCTGTGCGACTGCGTTTTTCCCCCTTATCGCACGGCAGCGGTGGTCGCAGAGGCTTGCCGTTTGAGCCTTTCGTTCTCGCTTGTAGTCTTTCAAAATTTAGTATGCAGTAGGCATAAGTATCCTCATAAGAAATTTGCTTCAGTCTTGTTGTGGTTATTTTCATCTGCTCTCTCCCTCAGATTTGGTAATCGTTTTGTCTCAGTCCACTCACAAAGTTTTTCAGTTCCTGTCGCGCCAACCAGAGATCGTTCTGTGCATCTGGAACTGGGCTTGTGCGATAAGCCTCTCGCTCCAGACGATCCACTTGGCCCCTCAAATGGCGCAGTTCAGCGTCATGCGCTGGTGTCAATTTCTTCATTTAGCCTCTCCTTCAGCAGCTTTTTGCGGTAAAATTTAATCTGCTCTCGGAGGCCAACATTGTCAGACTCCAAGCGTTTGTTCTGTTCGATCACCATCTGATATTCATCTCGGTGTATCAATTTATCCAGCCTCCATTTGGTCATTGGTTTCCTCTTTTTTTGGATATGGCAAAATTTTATAATTCAACAGATTTAACAAATCTTTGCGGCGTTTCTTTTTTGCATTAAATAAAACGTATCGATGCTTCCTTGGCCGATCTGCATAATAAACATTGCTCTCTCCATATGTATCTCTGATCTGTTTCATGTTCATGCCGTGTGCGTATGTTGTATGATGTTGATGCTCTAGACCTTTGACCTTTGGGTCTTTGAACTTTGCAGACAAGCCACAGTAAAAAAAGTTTGACGCCTGATAAATTGTGCCAACGTGACCAGCGTCTATTTCTGCAAACGTGACAATAATTTCTTTGTCCACCATTTTGAGTGATTTAGAAATTAAAAAACTTGCAGCGTTTTTAGGTGCATCGTCCTCTGTCCACAAACGGGTAAGCTCATAAACATTGTCAGCATTATCGTCTCCGCACACTCCACGTCTCAAAGTGGTTGAGGCGCTAATCCCATAAGTCACAATGCCAATCATTTTGTCTCCATCAAATAAACCAAACGGCATACTGATTGGTGGAACACGATGCATATAATGTTTATCAATTATTATTGGCAAAGCAGATCGCCGTGTTATTGGCTTTACAATTAAATCTGATGTCTTAGTCATCAAAAAACTCCAGCACTTGCTTCGACGCATCGCCTGCGCCCTTTCCCACAATCACAGTGTGGCCCACTGATCTCAGATATTCGATCACTTTTTTTTGATCGGGGGAAAGTCTGCCGCCCGTGGCCCTCTTCATTTCCACCCAAAGATTGCAGGAGGGGATATAAAGATCGGGTATCCCTCTGGTTACCCCCTCTGCCTTCAGCCGTGTCGCCACGCTGATGCTGCGCTTCTCACCATTCGGGATAGCAAAAATCAAAGTGTGCGGATATTTGGCCCGAAACCAGTTCACAAACCCCACCTGTTCAGAATGCTCAGAGTGCTTAAAACGGTATGTCTTCGACACCCCAATCAGCGATTGGGCCTTCTTGCGTCTCATATTTTCTCTCCACTTTTGTATAGTCGAACTGCACAACCTCAAAATATTTCGGATTGTATGTCGAGGGTTTTATTTTGATGCGGCTGGGCCAATTCCAGAAGTGGCACTCGTCCATCGCCTCGTCTGTCGTGTCAGCGCCAGAGGCCAGCAGTGACCGCCGCGCCTGATATCTGCTGGCCGCATAGCCACCGTGATTTGGACAAAGCCATTCGTTTACGCTTCTCATCCCACAGTAGTACGTCACCTTTACCGAATCAGGTTTGCCCTCTTTGCGGTGCCGATGATAAAGGACGCTATCCACGTCCACCCATTCGGCCTTCACTTGGCCCGACAGCATGGCCCCATCGTAGCTTTTAGAGCCGTGATTTAATGTGCGAGGTGGAAACTCATGGCCGCAAACGTGGCACTGCAACGCCGCCGCAGGACACATTGTTTGGCAAGCCTCGCACTGCTTGACGGGTGCCGCACCCTCTTCTGCCTTCGCAGATTTATCCTTGGGCTTTACCTTATCAATAAATCCATGCCGCTCAACATTGGCTCCAAAATCAAGCACCAAGCAATCAGTCTTGCCTTCGGCAATCCTAGTGCCGCGCCCAATCATTTGGACATACAGCCCCGTAGATGCTGTCGCCCTGACCAGCGCAACAACGTCCACGGCAGGGTGATCAAATCCAGTGGTCAGCACGTTCACATTTATCAGGCATTTAATCTTACCGCTATTAAAATCGGCAATGGTTTTCTCGCGCATTTTGTTGCTGTCGCTGCCAGTGATCACAGCGACCTCAATGTCGTGGTAATCAAACTCATTTGCCAACATATGCGCGTGATCGACGCCGCTGCTAAACACCAGCCAACTTTTGCGATCCTCGCTCAGTTCCACGATTTCTTCAACAGTCTTCCGCACCAGTTCGGGATCAGACGCAGCAGTGGCAAGGTCGCTCTCAATAAACTCACCGCCCCGCTTCTTTACATTGGTCAGATCAATTTGGTTCAGACCACCTTTGCTAATGACAGGCGACAGGTAGCCCTGCTCCATCAGCATATCGATTGGAATGTCATGGGCAATGCCGTCAAAGATAGCGCCCTCGCCTTTGTGCAAATACCCTGTGTCGAGCCGATACGGCGTGGCTGTCAGGCCCACAACTTTAATGGCAGGATTGCACACTTTCAAATCGGCAATAAAACGATTGTATCGCGTCTCAGTATTCTTGGGCAACATATGCGCCTCATCGATCAAGATCAGGTCTGGCGCAGGAACGATGTCATAGGCGCGTTCCCAGACGCTCTGAATGCCAGCAAAGGTAATGGGGCGGTCTAAGACCTTCTGTTTTAGCCCTGCACTGTAGACCCCGTAATCAGCCTCTGGATACATCTTTAAAAGGCCATTGGCCCCCTGCTCCAAAAGCTCTTTTACATGCGTCACAATCATTACCCGTGTGCCAGCAAATGACATAGCGTCCTTTACGATCTGCGCTATAATGGCCGTCTTGCCCGACCCCGTTGGGGCCACGATCAATGGATTATCACCAGCCTTGCTTGCCCAATAATTGTACAAGCCATCGACGGATTCTCTTTGGTAGTCGCGCAATTCAAATGTCATGGGACAGAACTCTTTCTTCACGTTGACTTTTCTTCATCAAACAAATCACCCAAGGCCGCTGTGCGAAACAGCGCGGGTTCGTGGGCTAATCTTTTCATTTGTTTCGTTTCAAAAAACCCAATGTATTGCGGATTGTTTATCATAAACAGGCGTGTAAACAGGGCAATGAAGTCGTTAGATATTTTGTAATCATCCCCTTTTGTCACAATAGAGCTTTCCCATCGTACTCTGTTAGCAATTAGCCACCCGCTTAGTCTTAAATGCCCCCTGTAAATGGCTTGAAGAGTGTATCGCTCAAACAACCTGTAAAACTCAGGGTTTAAATTGTGCCATCTTAACCACTTTTTCCCCAAACGGCTTTTGCTTAACATTTTAAAAAATTCATCCTCGGTCATTTTACAATCCTATCCAAAAAATCATCAGCATCCTTCTGCGCCTTCAAGATTGTCTTTTGGCTCATAATCGGGACACCTATTTCGTCATTGTCCAAATCGGCTGAGATGTTATCTGCGACATTGTTTGACACACGATCTTTTATTTTATGCCATTCCAAATTTAACGCAAACATTCCAAGCAGCACCGTAAATATACAGGCCATTTCTTCCTGCTCAATTTCGTCTGGCAAAGTTAAATACAGAGCATTAACGATATCCATCATTTCACTTGGCGTCTTCATTAAACTTCTCCCTCAATTCTTCACTGTTGTCTTGATTACGAATGACGCCCTGTGGGGTCTGATACTCCACGAAATCATCTCCAGCGTCTATGATCTCCCAATCATCAGGCACCATAAACGGATTAAACAGGTGGCCCCCCGCGCCCTCCTTGCGGCTCCAAGTGCCGTCCCGCTCTGGGGTGCTGTGGGCGTCCGTCCGATCATTAACCTCTGGCAATTCACCGCCGTGGCAAATTGGAATATAGGAGCAAAACCTACAGGCAAACTTAGACGGGTCGTGGCTGATTTTGCTGGGTGGCTTTTCATCAAAAATGATATTGCTGGCCTTACTGATCAGCATCTCACCTTCTGCCCGATCCCGCTTGATCCGCTCAGAATAAATCTCATCTGTGTTTTTGTTCACGGCAAAAAAATAGCAACGATCAATGTCAGCCAAGTGCATTCCAACCTGACACTGCGCCCAGTAGATCGGCTTGCTAATCCTGACACCCTTCATTTTTGTTTGGGCAAACGACTTGTCGTTCATCGTTTTAAATTCCAGCGTATGTGGCTCTTTGCTTTCTGGGAAGCCAATGCCAATGCCGTCTAGGCTCAAAGCAAAGTGACCCCCGCAGGCCGTGTAATTTATCTGTCGGCCCGTTTCTGGATCGACCTCCCACACCTCCACACCAATCGCTCTCAAGTTTGCCACTATCCGCTCTTCCTCGCGGTCACCCGTTTCAAACAGGCGCAGCATACGCCCCTCAAAGCTCTGTGATAGCGCGTGGCGAAACTGATACCACAATGCCCTACTGCACGGGTTGCCTATCTGTGAGCCGCCCAGATGCGCCCTGTGGCCGTTATCGCGGCTGGCCTCGTAGTGTTCGTAAATTTTCTGCACTGTGGGCGATGGATTGTATTTTTCAAGGTTCATCTCGACAGTTCCTTCTCCATCACGTTAACTGTATCCTCAAGGCTGATGAATTTATCTGGTGTTTCTTCATCAGTCATCTCATGCATTGCCCCAGTAAACTCAAACAAAGAGTTTCTATGCAGACCAGCCAAGCCAACTTTAACTTGATAATCGTTCCAGATAAATTCACGCAGCCCACGAAAGTGCGTCTTGATAAATGTGCCGTTTTTGCGTTTGTGGCCGCGCACAATGTGAAATATTTTCTTTGTGTTTCCATTTTCGTTAACCACTTTCTTGCGGTCAGCAAAGAAATATGGTGTGCGAAGCATGTCGATGGAAAAAGACACAGAGTGTTTTTTCTTGCTTACACGAACTGTAATGCCATTTTCTTGCATCATTGCGCCTGATACTGCCAACCAAAACAATTCAGTAATAAATTCTTCTGGTGTTATCTTATGATGGCTCGACATATCCAACAGATACTTCGGCCAATCCCACTGCATTCTGACGTAGCCGTGGCTGTTTTTTATTTTATAATGCTTTGGCTTGCATATTTTTAGCGGGGTCACGATGCCCTTATCTGAGACACTCAGGTATGCGTAGTCCATCGCAGCGTTTTTGTTTTTGTCCATAAAAATCAGACCGATTTGAAATATCTGCTGATTACTACCCTGCACGTTAAAGGGTCGTTTTTGTTTCGAAAAAAACATAAAACATAACTGAGCAACGATATCATCGTCAGATCGATCATTTACCATCATTTGTTTCGTTTCATCGTCCATTGCGAATGAACCAAATCTGTTCGGCAGATGGAAACATCCAAATGATGGTAGTTTTTTAAAATTAGCAGTGCGCTCTGCGCTAAAAATTGCGTCTTTGGACATCACAGAACAGCCAATACGGCTAAACATTTTATAATGTTCTGGGTCAGTTTTTTTAAAAAGTGGTAGACAATCAAATGCACTGTCTAATCCGTCGAGCAAATCACCCAAGTAATAGTGCGCCCCATAATGATCGGCGCTGCGCCGTTTGCTTTTTTTGCGCTTCTTAATTACCTTCTCAACAGGCTTGCGAAATAAAGACTTCAACCATTCCAGTAATTTTTTCATTTTCCCTCTCCTCTCTATTTGTAAAATGGGGCAGCAAAAGCCACCCCATCGCAAAACAGATTATCGCTTCCAAGGTGGCGCTGCCGCCGCCGCAGGGGCCGCTGTGGCAGAGCCGTTGGTTTTGGCACTTGAGTACCCTTTGATCTCATTGCTGGCGCTGTACTGGCCGTCTGCGGCCTTGACTGCCACCTTCACCACCAAAGGCTTGTCGTGCAACTCGCTGCTGTCTTGGGGCGTCATAACGCCCGTTGCGTGACAGATGGCCGACAGAGTGCGCTGTGCTATGTCCACTGCAATCTGATTGGGGTTGTTGAGGTTCAACCGATCTATCAATTTTCGGCCAGCGTACTGGCCCTCAACAATCTCCAGACCAAGCTGCAAATAGCTGCCAGTCATAGCCTTGGTGGGCTTCTCCTCGCTCTCGACAATCACTGCCGAATAGTTTCCCGCTGGTAGCGGCTCATATGTTGCGGCTGGTTCAATAGCCGCTGCGTTAAAACCATTTAGTTCCATGTGAGTTTTCCTTTCACTCTGCTACAAAATCTGCAAATGGGTTGCGGTCAAACGTGAAGGCCAGAGGCTCAGACACGTTGAACCGATTTTTCGTTACGCTCGACGCCTGTGGATGGCAGATGATCTCCCGCTCCCCTGTCGAAATCGCACGTTTCTTGTCGCCGTCACCGCCACGAATTAAAGTCTTCAGCCTGATCAAGCCGACCAGATCGACGTTGTCAGTATAATGTGGAAGTGACTTCTTGTGCATCCGCACGGTGTAACGTGCAAAGGCGTCCATATCTGGCAGGTCGAGCATCTCAGTATCGGCATGACCAATAAAGATGACGTTCATTCCTTTTTCGTAGGCGAGTGATCCCGCCCAGTCTCTGATCTGCCTGTGCTTCTCAGCCGCCGTGCTGTAGCCAGCGCCGTAGCCGCCACCAGCCTGATTAATCGACTTGGCCTTGGGGTCAGCAGCCACAATCTCTGCCTCGACCATCGTCGCAAGCTGGGTGATCGAATCAATCACCAAAGTCTTGTGGTCGTGCTTCTGTGTGGCAAGCGCCTCAATAGCGTCCAGCACGTCCTGTGTAGACGTGGCAAGCGGAAACAGGCTGACGTTGTCATTGCCTGCAAGACTGGCTGTGCCGTCCTCTGTGCGGATGAAAACAGGGTTGGGGAACATAGCAGCCAGTGTAGTCTTACCCATTCCACCTTCGCCAAAGAGGGTGCAGATGATAGGCCGCTGGCCGCTTGGCTTCGATAGTGTTTTTAGGTCAATCGCCATTACTCAATCCTCCATGCTCTAAAGCTGCCATCGTCCTGCTGCTGACAGCGCACCAGCATTCCCATGCGCTTTCCCGTGTTGCGAATGGATGTGGCTTGCGTCTGGCTCTCAACCACAACGCTATCGCCAACTTCCATTTGATCCAGCAAGTCCTTCCACTTGCCCGATCTGTCCCGCGAGGGTGCCGTCATTGGCACCCCCTTCTCAATTTTAAATCCCATCACCAATCTCCCTTAAATACGAGGGCAAATACCTCGTCCAAAATTTCATCCATGCTTCTCATTCTGCAAACTCCAAGTCTGGGTGGTCGCGCCACCTGTTTAATTTACGCTCTAATCTGATCTGGTCTGGGCTTTTACTTTGTCCGTCCATCACAACGATGGCGTCCAGAGCAGAGATCAGCATTTCTAGCTCGACATCAGTCAGGCGCATTAAAGAACCTCAACCTTGACGCCAACTTTGCCAGCTTTGGTTTCAAAAGCAGGCGCGATCTTAGCCCACAGCTTTGGCGCATTAGCCAACAGGTAACGACAGCCAGCAGCATCCGCGCTGACGGTGTGTTTGACTGGATGCAAATGTTGGGGTATTTTTTTCGATACTTTGTCCCAAACGATGGCATCAACTTTACGAGACACAGGCTGTGTCAGCGTAACTTTGTGGCCGTCCAATTTGTGGGAAATTGACCCCTCGTCTTTGACTTCAAGGGCCGCTGCGATTTGCTCTTCAATCGCGTGGCGCTTTGCGGTCAGCGCCTTCTCTTGAGCTTTGATATCCAGCCAATCGGCGGCAAGAATATCGACATTGATATTGTCCATTTCGTTCTCCATTTTTTCATTCACACTTTTTCTACAAGCCGATCTTTACTAAATGGTTTTGAGCATGTAAAGCTCTTTTTTGAAAATATGTAAAATTGGAGACTACAATGGACAATATGATACCTCTTGAGACCATACGGGACGCCCTGCAAGATCGACGTTTGACGGTTGTGGCAGAGAAATCTGGGCTGTCTCACCCCACCGTAAAGGCCGTGCAGCAGGGCAATGAACGAATCAGTTTGAACACTTGGAGGAAGTTAAGCGATTATCTCACCGTCTATAAATAAGAAGGTCAAAAAAAATGACAATAAAAGTGGAAGAGTATTGCGAGAAGATGGGTTTTTTCTTGGTCACAATCCCAGCAGGGACTAAAGGCCCAACCCGCTTTGGATGGCAGAAGCCAGAGCAGGCACTGTCTGATCCAGAGAAGGCGCGTCTGTATTACGAGCAGAACCCAACGCACAACGTGGGCTTGCTTCATGGGGCCAGCGGAACTTGCGCCGTGGACATCGATCATGTCGAATACACCAAGATGATTTTCGAAGAACTGGGCATCGATTTCTCAGAGCTTATGCAGTCGGCCCCCCAAATCATTGGGCGCGAAAATCGAGGTAAGCTGATCTTCAAGGCACCGCCCGATCTGATTACCCACAAAATATCTTGGCCTGTCGAGGGCGATCCCAGAAAAACCGAAGTGGTCTTTGAGCTTCGCGCTGGGGCCGTGCAAGATGTCCTACCGCCATCGATCCACCCAGACACGGGCCGTCCATACGAGTGGGCTGGTCGTTCTATATTCGATGGACTGCCAGACCTACCGCCGCAACTTTTAACAATCTGGAGAGAGTGGGATAAGTTTCGGCCACAGATGGTGGCGATCTGCCCTTGGCGGCGTGAGCCAGAATTTCAGCCACCCAGAAGGCCACGGCCAAAGGGTGACGGCACGTCTGTCATCGACGCCTTTAATGAGGCGCACGATATGCACAGCCTTTTAAAACAGTACGGCTATAAACAAACCGCCAAGGATCGATACCTGTCGCCAAACAGCACGTCCAAGCTGGCGGGGGTGAAGGTGTTTGAAGATGGCCGCGCATACAGCCACCACGCCAGTGACCCGTTTGATTCGGCCCACAGCTTCGATTGCTTTGAGTTGTGGTGCCAGTACGAACACATGGGAAACGTCACCAAGGCTGTCAAAGACGCCGCTGCGTTTCTAAATGTCACCAACAATCCAGATCACGAATATGATGAAGAGGCGATTAAGCACGGCGCAAAAGTGGCGGCATCAATTATGTCCAAGCCAGCAGCCAAGTCCGAGCCGCTGGGCAATATACCAGATCATCTGCTGTCGATACCGGGCGTTCTACAAGACGTGGTCAATTATTATTCTGTCACCGCAATCAAGCCGCAGCCCCAATTTGCCGTGCAAGCGGCCATCGCCTTTGGCTCTACAGTAATGGGCAGGCGCTGGGTGACAAACCAGCGGAACTTCTCCAGCCTGTATCTTTTGAATATCGGTGAGACAGGATCGGGGAAAGAACATACCAAGACCGTACTGGAGCGGTTACTTGAAGAGGCTGGTCTGGATGACCTGATCGGGCCAGCAGGCTACACCTCTGGTGCAGGGGTGATGTCCACACTGACCAAGAAGCCAGTTCACGTCAGCGTGATTGACGAGATGGGCCGTATGCTCAAGTCGGCAGCGGCCACGGGAATGCAACACAAGGCTGACGCTCTGACATCCATTATGGAAGCCTTCGGGCGCACAGACGGCGTCATGCGGCAGCAAGGCTACGCCACAAACACAATGAAGGCGTCTGAGGCCGAAAAGCTGGAGAAGGTGGTTAGGAGGCCGAGCCTGACGCTGGTGGGCATGTCCACGCCGTCAGAATTTATGAAGGCTATCGGAGGGGGCGATGTGGCTTCTGGGCTTCTAAACAGGTTCCTGATTGTGAAGACCGATATCGGTGTTCAGCTATCGCAGGAAATCACAACGTCCACAATTTCAGAGCGGCTCAAGTCTTGGGCCAGCGATCACGCTTACGCCGTTAACGGGACGCTAGACCCCGGCTCCACGCACGATGTGCCGCCATCCCCAATGGAGGTGGCATTCACACCAGAGGCCAAGGCGATCTTGAGACGCTACGAGGAGCGGCTGGTGGATGCCATTAGGGCAGAGGCAGGTACTGGGCTGGAGGCTATGTACAATCGATCACGCGAGATCGCCATGCGCCTGTCGCTGATCATTGCCAGATCAATGGGACAGGAAAGTATCGGGCTGGATGCAATGCAGTGGAGCATCGATTATGTCGAGCATTACGCGACTGAGACGATTAAAATGTTCAAGGCCAACATGGCAGACGGCCCCTTTGATGCCTGCTGCAAGGCGGTGTTTACCAAGATCGAAACAGCGGGGCTGGGGGGCATCACAGAGAGCCAGATTACGCGCAGCGTGGGGGCATTCGCAAATATGGACAGACGAAAGCGCGGAGACGTTCTGGACGCTCTGGCAAACGATAGGGGCATAGAGTGCCGCAATCTGAACGAGGGCAAGCGGGGCCGTCCAACGATGGCTTGGTTTGCACCATCAATACAATAGGGGGGGGCATAATGTTTGAGCGAGAGCAGTGGAAAAAAATCTACGAGCAAAACTTAATAATGAGGGGCGCACTGGAGGAGATCAGGGATGTCGCCAATGTCAGCGAGGGGGTGCAGTTTTACGCAATGTTGGCTGAGAAAGCGCTCAACAAATGCCGCGACGATTAACTGCATGATTTATTGCATCACTAAACATTGGGGTATTTGTCAATGATTTCAACGGGTTCTGATTTATTGTATTTATTGCATTTATTGCAGCACCTTGGGGGGCGTCTATACTCCTCACCCTCCACCCCCCTCATACATAGGTGGGGGGTAGGGGGTAGGGGGCAGTAATACACTATATATAATAATAATAATAATAATAATATTATATATATATATAAGGTACTTAGGGCGTTTCGATTTATTGCATTTACTGCTCTGCAATAAATAAGCAGAAAATAAAGTAAATAATTTATCTATGTCCCTTGATATATCCTTAAACATGCTTATCTATAGTGTGTAAGAGAGAGAGGAAGAAAAATAATGTCCATAAGAAGAATGAAATATAACAAGAATGGGTTCGACATTATCTGTCGTGTCCACGGCTCTGGAGAATATTCATGGGCCGACATCCTCTGGAAGTCATACGGCGAAAACCAATACCAATACATTGGTCGCATCTACAAGGTGAGTACAATGGCTTGTGGCACAACACGCGATACAGCCACTTGGCATCACGTCAAAGGCGAAAGCCCAATGCATAAAAAATCTTGGCAAGATGCCGCCAAAGATTTGTTCAAATCCTTCAGAAAGGAAGCAGCGTAATGTCAGGCGCAACAGCACAAGACTTCGCAAAATGGGAAGACCACGCCAAGAGCGTGGACTACCACGCCCTCGTCTTCATCATCCAAGACTGCCGCAATGCGCGGGAAGCCATGAAAGGCTGGAACCCCGAAAAAGAAAACTTCTATGCCGACCAAGGCATGACATATTCAGACGAACTCAGGAGGAGGATCAAATAAACTTTACAGACAGTGCAAAATCTTCTTGAACATATAAAATAAATCTCTATCTGTAAGTCACAATCAAAAAAAGAAAGGAGGTAAAAAATGAAGCCAAGCGTCAAAGAACTCTGCAAAGGTAAAACAAAAGAAGAAATTCGTGAACTCGCAATCGAAGAAATTCTTCCATTTGTGCAAAACCGCGAAGAAGCAGTCTACGCATTCGATAAGCTGCAAAAACTCTACAACGAAATGTAATGCGAAAGGGGGCGGTAAAAACTGCCCCCTCGTCAAATCAATCAACAGGAAAAAAACAATGGAACTTCAAAAAATTCACGGGTTAATCACAAATATCACCCAGCACTATTCAGCATTCGCTGTAGATGCAGAAGGCCAAAACACCTTCATCACCAACAACCTCGCACGGTTCTTGCAACTATCTGTAGGCGATCAAGTGCTAATGGAAGTCGTGCCAAACCATCCAGACAAGGCGCAAACAATACCATACCGCGCAGTAGGCTGCGTAAAGCTAAAGGAAAGTCTGCCAGAGGAAAGTCCAGAGCAGCCAGAACATGGCGTCCTGACAGAAATTATTGAGCGGCAAAAACAAACGCCGCAACAAATAGCGGAAGACCTCAAGGCAGTGCTGAAAGCCGCAGACACATATCTCATCACGTCCGAAGTGATAGCGGCATACCGCGAAGACAACCCAGACCATGCAGCCACAACAGATAAAGATATCAATAACAATCTGGCTAGGATGCATAGCAAAGGCAAAATCGCCAAAGCAGAAGTGTGGGGAAGCCCAGAGCAATCCAAATGCAGCTTCAACCTCTGGGCGCATAACGTATCAAGGTTTACGCTATGAGCCTTGAACGCATTGAAGAGCTAGGTCAAATTCTATCAAAACTTGACCTGACAATCTCACATATGTTGTCGTGCAAAATAACGCCAGATGACTTCCCAGACCTCAATGACGCACTCACAATGCTTGAAGAGGCCAGAGGAATGCTGCGAAAAGCATATCAAAACGTCAGGACAGAATATGACAGCAAATGACTTGAACGAAATCTTGGAAGCAATGCCAGACGAAATGAGCGACACTCAAGTCATGGCAGTAATCGCAACAATCATACACTCATATGATCTAGATCATATGTTCCCAGAAATTATGGTCGGTGCTGGGGAGGCGCTGTTTGATATCCACAGAAATATAAAAAAAGAGGGAATGCATTGACCAGACAGGCAATTAAACGAGAGCAGTTTAAAGTAGATCACCTGACATTTGAACTGACCGATACGACCTACGCAGTAATCGCGGGAGAGGCCGTACACGCAAAGGATCGACGCCCACTATTCACAGGCGTCATCACCAAAGGAACCGCAACAGAGCTACGCAGACTGGCTCACCACTTCGATGAACGGGAGGATAAATTATGACCGATAAAATAAATGGACTTGAAGCAATCGCAAAAGTCGCAACATTCGTTCACGAACACCCCGATATCAAACCAAAAGATCACAGGAAAGTAATGGCAGAAATGCTGGAGCCAATGCTGGAGCAATTATTCGGCAACGAATACGAACCATACGAAGAGGAAAAGAAAAATGATCGTTAAATCTTGGCAATTCAGAGGCTACGAGTGGAGCCAAGACATGCCAGAGTGGCTAAAGCCAGAATGCTCCAAACGTGCGGGAAGCCCACATTTGTGGGTTCACACGCAGGCAGGAGAAGAAGCAGCAGCGTCAGGGCAATACATCGCCATCAATCTGAGAGGCCACGTCAGCATACACAACACAAAGCCAGACGGATGGGTGAAAGAAATTATCGCAGGCGCTGCCTTCGTAACTCTTGTCGCAATTGTCGCCATCGTAATGCTCTCCCTTTAATCGATGGCAATTAATGGGAGTTGACATCAAGCCCCGCTTCGGCGGGGTTTTTTATCACAAGAACGACAGCCCTTTTTTTTAATTTAATTTTGTATTATATGAAAATAACAGGAGGGCCGCATCATGGCGAAAAAAACAACCAAGAAAAAACCAGTCGGCAGGCCGAAGTTTAAAATCACAGAAGAGGTGCTGCAACAGACGCAAAGCCTCATGGCAAAGGGACTGACAAAAGAACAGTGCGCTGGAATGCTAGGCATTTCAGTCTCCACTTTCATGCTTCATCAGGCAGAAAATTCGGAATTTTCAGACGCCATAAAAAGGGGCGAGGCAATGGGGATCGACGCCGTGACCAACGCCCTCTTTGAAAATGCTACTGTCGAGCGCGATAACACAGCCATTATATTTTATCTAAAAAATCGTGCAGGCTGGAAAGATGTCAAAGACATGAACGTGAAAGACGAGAAAATAATTACGCTAGACCTTACAAGGATCGGGATGAATGAACTCAGCGCACTTGAAGCAGCTTTTGAGCAGCCTCACATTGGAGCAAGTCAGGGCCGAAAAGTACCGCAGATCATTGAGGGAGTTTACGAAAGCCGCTTGGCCGACGATTGAACCGGGCGTCGATTTCAAAAACAACTGGCACATTGATGCCATCAGTGATCACCTCCAATCCGTGGCCGAAGGTACAGGCATCAAGCGCCTGATCATCAACGTGCCGCCTCGACACATGAAATCAATCAGCGTGGCCGTGGCGCTGCCTGCGTGGACTTGGGCCACACAACCCCACAAGAAGTTCCTCTATGCGTCCTACGCCTCCTCCCTGTCGATCAGGGATAGCGTGAAGTGCCGCAGGCTGATCGATAGCCCGTGGTACAGGGCGCACTTCGGTGACAAATTTAAGCTGACCGACGATCAAAACCAGAAGCAGCGGTTTGAAAACGATCAGACAGGCTATAGGATCGCCACCAGTGTCGGTGGTGCGCTGACTGGTGATGGTGGTGACATCATCTGCATCGATGACCCACACAACAGCGTGGAGGCCGACAGCAGCAAAGTCAGGGAGGGTGTGTTGGAGTGGTGGGATCAGGCCATGCAGACGCGCCTTAACGATCCGCAGACGGGCGCGTTTGTCATCATCATGCAAAGGCTGCACGAACAAGACCTCACGGGCCATATACTCGCCAATGAGCTAGGCAATGAGTGGGATCACCTATGCCTGCCTGCCAGATATGAGATCGGCCACCCAACGCCCAACAGATCAAGCCTTGGCTTCACAGACCCACGAACAGCCGAGGGTGAGCTACTGTGGCCCGACAGGATGGATGAGAAGACCCTGACCACCCTAGAGCGGTCTCTTGGCTCTTACGCAGCCGCAGGGCAGCTACAGCAGCGGCCAAGCCCCAAGGGCGGTGGCATACTGAAGTCAAGTTGGTGGGTGCCGTGGGAGAAAGAAGACCTCCCCGACAATATCGAATATGTAATCCAATCGTGGGACACGGCCTTTGAAACCAAAGAAAGCTCCAGCTTCAGCGCCCGTACCACTTGGGGCGTATTCAAGTATCAAGGATACGACTGCGCCATTGTGCTGGAGGCGTGGTACGACAAGGTGAGCTACCCAGAGCTACGCAAGCTGGCACAGGAGGCATACGATGACTGGGAGCCAGACGCAGTGCTGATCGAAAAGAAGGCGTCAGGGCAGAGCCTCCTGCAAGACCTCAGAATGGCAGGGGTGCCAGTGTTGGCGTACAGCCCAGACCGCGACAAGGAAGCTCGCGCACACGCCGCATCTGCCCTGCTGGAAGACGGCAGAATATTCTATCCCAAGCGCAAATGGGCCGAAGATTTGATCTCAATATGTGCCGCCTTCCCAGCGCACCCAAATGATGATATCGTTGACACTTGCACCCAAGCGTGGCTAAGACTGAGAAAAGGATGGTTCTTAGGCCACACTGAAGACCCCGACGAGGACGATTATCAAGAACCGCAAAGGATAACTCTATATGGCTGATCCAAATGTAATCCCGTTTGCTGAAGGCGCACCCGCAGATGACTTGATGGTCGAGACCCTTCCAGACGGTGACGTGCTGATCGGTGACCCAGAGCTTGACGTAATCGAAGAAAGCGACAACGGCTTTGACGCAAACCTTGCAGAAGAGATCGACGCACGGGAATTATCGGCCAAGGGCGCGGAGCTTGTGTCGTACTACGAAAACGATGAAGCCGCCAGAGATGAGTGGAAGACCCGGTACAAGGCAGGGTTGCGTACCTTAGACCCAGACGGTGGTCTGGACGAGGGCGAAGACGAGAGGGCCACCCGTGGCCTGTCCATCGTTGTTCACCCCCTGATCGCAGAAGCAGCAACTCAATTCAATGCCAAGGCCATCGCAGAGCTTTACCCGTCAGGTGGCCCAATCAAGTCGGTCATCATTGGTCAGCCAGACGAAGAAATCGAAGAGCAGGGCCGCAGGGTCAGAGAATTTATGAATTATCAGATCACACAGGAAATGCCCGAATACTTTCCCGATCTGGATCAAATGCTGTTTCACCTACCGCTGGTCGGCCAGACGTTCAAAAAAGTTTGGTGGGACGTAAACCTCGACAGGCAATGCAGCCAGTTCGTCAAGGCAGAAGACTTCTGCGTGGCTCCAGAAAGCAAAGACCTCTACACATCCCCACGCTATACTCACGTCATCAGGATGCCAAAGAACGACTACAATCGCTATGTTCAAAACGGATACTACCTCCAGACCAGCGATGCAGGCAGCGATGATGTCGATCCAGCCGACAGCGTTATTGGCGAAATCGAGGGCGTTGATGAATACGACGATAGCAATGATGACATAATCACACTGCTGGAAATGCACGTCTATGATTTGTTCGACGGCATTGACGGCGAAGAAATGGATGAAGAGGATCAGGACGATAACGCTGTCGCCCTGCCCTACGTCATTACCATTGATTACGACAATCAAAAGATCGTGTCGGTCAGGCGCAATTGGCGCGAAGACGATGAGCTAAAGAAACGCCGTGACTGGTTTGTGAGCTACAAGTTCTTGCCCGGACTTGGGTTCTACGGCTTTGGCCTATATCACATGATCGGTGGGCTGGGCAAAGCGGCGACAGGATCGCTTCGCGCCCTTCTCGACAGTGCCGCATTCGCAAATATGCAAGGTGGGTTCAAGCTGCGTGGCCGTGTTACTGGCGGCGATGTGCAAGTTAACCCCGGTGAATTTGTCGATCTCGACAGTACCGTCGATGACGTTAACAAAGCCATTATGCCACTGCCGTTTAAGGAGCCGTCAGGGTCGCTGTTTAATCTGTTGGGCTTTATGGTTGAGGCAGGCCAACGATTTGCATCTACAGCCGATCTCAATGTCGGTGACGTAAATCCAAACGCCCCAGTGGGATCGACGGTTGCCTTAATTGAGCAGGGGTCAAAGGCGTTCAGCGCAATTCACAAGCGCCTGCACTACGCGCAGGGCCAAGAATTTAAAATGCTGGCGGCTCTAAACGCAGAAAATCTGCCAGAAGAGTTTACGTTCTCACGGGCTGGAGCAGCCGAAACGATCTATGCAGCCGACTTTGATGACCGCATTGACATCGTGCCTGTGTCCGACCCCAACATTTTTAGCACCGCCCAGCGCATCGCGCAGGCACAGGCCGTGCTGCAAATGGCGCAGGCCGCGCCTCAGCTTCACGATATGTACGAGGCGTACAAGCGGATGTACGAGGCGATCCGCATTCAGAACATCGATGAAATACTGAAAAAACCAGAAGAAGCCGTCCAGATGGACTGTATCGATGAAAATATGAGCGTGATGTATGGCAAGCCAATCCGCGCCTTCATTGAGCAAGACCATGAGGCGCACATCGCGGTGCATATGCAGTTTCTGCAAGACCCATCTTTGGCTGGCAACCCCGGCGCTAAAACTATGCAGCCGATCTTAATTGCCCACATCGCAGAGCATATTGCGCTGCTGTATCGCCTGAGAATGCAGGCGAGTGTGGCAATGCCACTGCCGCCACTACCCGACTTTAAAGACCCCAACTTTAAGTTTGAGGACGTTGATCCAGAGCAGGATCGCCTCATTAGCCAACGGGCCGCAGAAGTGGTCAGGGCCGCACCTCAGATGAAGCAAATCGAAGCCATCAGGGGTGTTGGTCAGCAGGGCCAAGGTCAGGGCAATCCGCTGGAATACGCGCAGCAATTGGCAAAGCTGGAGACCGAAGCCCTTACGGCCAGAACACAGGCGCAAATTGCTGCCGATCAGGCCAAGGCTCAGTCCAACATTCAGATCAAGCAGGCAGAGGCCAAGCAGGATATGCAGATCGAAATGGCAAAGGCGCAGGCCGACTTGCAGGCGAAGGTCACAAAGCTGGAGGCCGAATTGCAGCTTGAGCGGGAGAAGAACGCAGCAAAACTAGAAATGGAGGCAATGAAGAATGTACCCCCCACGATATAATTTGCCCCCCATTAATCCTGCCGCCTTCGGCGGTTTGCCGAAAGAGCAAGCGCAGGGTGCGCGGCCCCCGCCCTCCTCCCAAGGTGGGGGTCAGCAGCCCATAGACATGAATAAATATTTAATGAATAAAGTAGCTGAGATTCGACAGCGCATGGGCGCTGGTGATATGGGTGCCTTGACGGCAATATCGGACGCCGCACAGGTTCCAGTACAGCAGCCTCCCATGCAGGGGCCACCTCAAAGACAAGGAATGGCATGATGGGCGAACCGAGAATTGATGCCAGATATCGGATGGAGTTTTAGATATGTGCGGTGGATATGGTAACGAAGACAGCAACAAAGATGGCACCGAAGGTGGATTTCTGGATTTCATGCGAGACATCACAGACGGCGGTGGGCCGGGTCGATCTGGCGCACGATTTAGTAGCAGAGACACAGGTGGGCTAGACCTTAACCAAGACAATTACATCTCTGAGCAAGAATATCAGAGGGGTCAAAGTAATTCTGAATCCAATGCAGATAGCAATATTACTGGCGAGATTGGCGATGCGTACAATAACTCTAGGGGCGTTATCAGCAACTTCTCAAATTCCTTCGGCGCACTGCCACGGGGATCGATACGACAAGAGGCTGCATTAGGGCCACAATATGGATCACCAATAGAGACAAAAAATATGGCTAGATATTTGCAGATGGGTGGGATGCCGGGCGCTGCTATCAGGGGAATTAGTGGGTTTTTAAACCCAGCAATAAATGACGCCAGAAACATGGCTATGGCTCCAGTTCGGGCGTACAGGGGCGAGGGCGCACCGCCCGATCCTGTTGTCACACCAGAGCAGGCGGCAAGAAGTTATGACAGCATTTTTAACACAGGTTCTTCTCAGTTCGATAAGTTACCAGAGGATCGACGAGACGCTATTATACGAGGTACACGGTCTTTAAACCCACGGGCAGTTAGGCAGGCTGCGCCTGCACCTGTGCCTGAGACTTTTTATTATGACGATGACCCATATTCAAATCAAATAACTAATGCGAACCCAAAAGACAAAGTTGTTTTTGAAGACGGGATGTATAAATTTTATGAAAATGGTCAGTTAGTTAGAACAATAACTGAGCAAGAATATAATCAAATGTTAATGTACCCGTATAGAACTGCATAGGAGACCGACATGAACACCGACCTTGAACTAATTAGAAACTACACAAACGCTCTGGTCACGGCTGGTATTGATGCATCTCAAATATCTGACGGTGTTCTAGAAGTTGTTAGTCAGGCGAGACAAAAGTTTCAGCAAGCAAAAGAGCAAGGCATTCCCTTTGAGAATTTACAGATTTTGCCCGAAGACCAACGCGCAGCAATGCAAGACGTATTAAACCAAATGGAACGCTCTATGGCAGCTTCTAATGCGCCAAGGGGCCGTCCAGACTTTGGCACAGGCACACCACCTGATATGTCCTTGCCGCAGACAATCCCCACGCAGCGGGAGCCGTCAATGACGCAATCCGACATGGATCGCGCAATGGCAAATAATAAACTGGCCGATGAAATGGCACCAAACTACGCCCTGCCAACATCGCCACGCCCAAAACCACGCCCAGCAAATCTAGGCACAATGGGACA
>Ga0070753_1000632_pt1 | contig 20837 bp, 25 predicted proteins | sample VirMetDEL_Aug_31_FD_77441 | JGI IMG/M metagenome (GOLD analysis project Ga0070753, IMG submission 77441) | Aqueous microbial communities from the Delaware River and Bay under freshwater to marine salinity gradient to study organic matter... | ecosystem: Environmental > Aquatic > Marine > Coastal... | reverse complement strand
CTTTGGGCAATATTTAAATGAAGTACATTAATGGATAATAACAAATTACAGTTGTTTATAAGCCTTTCTTTAGGTGATGGTAGTGTAGATGGGAACTCTATAAACACAAACTCGGTGCATAGGGAGTATTTAGAGTTTAAGGCCGCACTAGCTGGTATAGAAACGGATAAAATAGTAACTACTGTTAATAGTGGATACAAGAAAGCACACATTCACTCCCTTAGAATACCCGCAAATGATGTATTTAGGGATTTACGAAAAGTAGAAATAGAGAAATTACTGTATCTTTTAGATGACCTAGGGTTGGCTATGTGGTTTTATGATGACGGGTCTCTTCATAAGAAAGAACTATTCTATAACCTAAACACACACGCGTTTACAGAGCAGTTTCAGAGAGACGTTTTCATCCCCTACTTTAATTCGATAGGGCTTTACCCCAAAATATTTTTTGATAAAAAGGCCGATGGCCGAAAGTTTGCGTATTTGTACTTTAACAAGAGTAGCGGGGCGTCCGCGATTAGTTTGGTATTAGAAAAATACCCATTAAAGTGCTTTGATTACAAGAGGTGGGATTTGGAGTACGCATTAGCGCACAACGAACTTAGAATAAAAAATCCAACAGCATCATCCCTTAAAATATATAATATATTAAAAAGAACTATAGGTGATCGCAGACCCGCACAGGGTACATACTCCCCAACGGTTTTATTATAGATGTTAAATTTGGAAAAAATTACGGAGAGACACATTAAATTAAAAGCATGGTTGAAGTAACAACGCGGGGGGCGTCAACCCCCATGAAACTAGATGGGACTGATGTGTACTCCTACTCTACAATTAAAATGTATGAGGAGTGTCCACACGCCTTCCACAGAAAGAAGATTCTGTGTGAGGAAGGAGAACCCAACTGGTTCGCTGAGTTAGGCTCCCTAGTGCATCAAATACATGAAGACTACCACAATGTTGGGAAGGATAAAGAACTCCCCTTAAAAACGATTAGAAAGGTTTGTTTAGCTAAGTTTGATGCGGGGTTTTTTGCAATAAAATCTGTACCCCCCTTCCAAAATATAGCTGAGATAAGATACAAACAAATAGTGAAGTACTTTAGTAACTTCGTGCCTGACAAAGAGATAACTAAGGTAGAGGAGCATTTGGAGTGGGTTTTAAATAACGGTAGAAAAATGCGGGGGTATTTGGATGAGCAGACACAAACGACAAACCCAAACCATAAAGCAATCGGGGATATCAAAAGTTCCTACAAAGAGGACTATGACCGTCAGCTTGCTACTTATTGCATTGCGCATAAAGCTGTTTATGGGAAATATCCACAGTCTGTTTATGTCCGTGAATACACTACGGGGAATAAGGTTATCTTTAAAGTTGACACGAAATGGAAGACTAATATTTTGGTTGCGGAAGCGTGGCTCGAAGAAACAATAGAAAAAATAGAAAAAGAAAAATTTTGGAAACCGAAAGGAAATTCCTTTCTTTGCAATTCTCTTTGTGATTATAGAAACAGTTGTAAATTTAAAATCAATTAATATGTTCAATGTAGAAGGAACCGTTAAGTCGGTAGTAGCAACAAAGACCTTTGGAGAAAAGGGATTTAAGAAGTCATCATTTGTCTTGGTCATAGACCAACAGTATGACAATGAAATTAACTTCGAGTTAGTTCAAGAGAACGCGGGGTTAGTGGAAGATAAACACATAGGAAGCAAAGCTAGTGTTGATTTCTCCTTGCGGGGCAGAGAATACAACGGAAGCCACTATGTAAATCTAAAAGCGGATGGTGTTAAACTACAAGGTGTAGCCCCCGTAGCTAAAAAGAAAGCGGAAACTGTTCCAGTAGCAGATAATTGGACGGCTTCTGACGATGATTCAAATTTACCATTCTAAAAAGGTAACATTGTGGGGGATTTATTAGACACAAAAGAAAAACACGTTGAGTACTATGAACTTTGTAAGCAGAATATCCCATACTAGCTAATAATCAACAATATGCGGGGCTAAAACCCCGCTTTTTAAATTTTAAATATGACAAAGAAAGAACAAATCGACGCGGCTTGGAGAGCCTTAGACAGTAAGAATAATAAATTTTACGTAACTTTCTACGATGCGGGGAATATGCACGCGGGTGGAGATGGTAAATGGGTAATAAACAACCCCGCTTTCATAAACTAAAACTAAATATTTTGAGTCAACATAACAACACAACGGATAAATTTAAAGAGAAAATAACCGAGTTATTTCAAGACGGTGACGGCTCTATAGTCATATCCGAAAAGCTAAAAGAACTGTACGGGGAGTCGCCTCACCCCGCTTCGATTAGAAAGGCTATCAATAGGTGGGGGTTGCGTGGTGGCGACATCTGTGACGAAACCTTGAAAGACTCTGGGCTTTACGGTCAACAAGATTGGGATATGGCTTGGATTAAAACACCAAGTGTATCCCTTCGGGTAAAGAAGCAATCCATAGACCCAACTTTTATAAGGGAAGAATTTATATCTGCCGCTATAGAAGCATTCAATAGTGATATTTATTGGGATGATGTTGTGGTTAGGCAGGGGGTTTCGGATAATTTATTCGTGCCATGTATTTTTGATCTGCATTTGGGCAAATTAGCATGGGGGGAGGAAACAGGTGAAGATTACGATAGCAAGATTGCTGTTAAAAGATTCCGCTCCGCTATATTAGACCTAATAAAAAAAGCAGAAGGCTATTCACCGAGTGCTATTCTCTTCCCAGTCGGCAACGACCTTTACAATTCCGACAAGGCTAGACCATTCCCACAAACAACCAACGGAACGCCACAAATGGATGACCTGCGATGGCAGAAACTATTTAGAATGGGAATACAGTTAATGACTGAGGCTATAATGCAGTTGGCTAAGATAGCTCCCGTTGAGGTTAAGATGGTTTACTCAAACCACGACCATGAGCGCGTTTTCTATTTAGGTGAAACATTGTCCGCAGTTTTCAATAGTCACCCTAGTGTTACTGTGGATAATAAACCAACCATGAGGAAATATTTTGTGTGGGGGAATTGTCTAATAGCCCTAACACATGGTCATAATGAGAAGCCACAAGACCTTCCTTTAATTATGGCTCAAGAGGCTAGTAAGGATTGGGGGAACACATTGTATAGGGAGTGGTTAGTGGGTCATTTGCATCACCGAAAGCAGTTGGTTACGGAGGTGTCGAAAGACTATAGAGGTGTTAATGTGAGGTATATGACATCCCCATCTGCCGCTGATGCTTGGCATTCAGAGAAGGCGTTTATAGGTGCTATAAAGGGAGCGGAGGGTTTTATATACAGCGCAACTGAAGGTTGGGTTGGAACGGTAGCACACAACATACTATGACAAAGCAATTCTATCTTATCCACATTCGACCTAATTCCACCATGATTATTGCGGATTGGATTTCGAGAACAGATGGAGACTACTTTGAGATTGATAGATTAACCAGACACTTCATGGGGTGTTTGGATAATCACCTTAATGTTGTATTTTTGTATGATTCACAACACAATTTGATTGCTATATTATGACTGAGATGCAAGATTTAATTTGGGGGGAGTTGGTAGAATTGGTTCTACAGCCCCCCACCGATAGAAAGGATTTCGATAGTAAGGTAGATAGCGCACATAGCCTTCTTTCTACTGTTATAAAGATTAGAAAAGAAACTCGTAAACTTATTAGAAAATGATAGGAGCCTTGTATTTTTTAGTGGGGGTTTTATCCGCAGCCACTATAATGAAGATGGTTGAATATGACTATAAAAGCATAAACGAACCCGATACAGTAGTTTACTATATTCTTGGGGCTATGCTTGGTTGGTATGCTTTATTCCCACTATTCTTCATTGCTAGTATTTGGTACATAAATAAAAACGATAGACCATGAGAATGTTAATTCTGTTCGGGGCTATGTTCTTGGAACTAGCTTTGTTTTCTATACCGTTCTATCTTACTCTGTATGTGAGTAAATGGTATCTACTCCTACTTATACCCGTATTTGTAGTGATGTATATTGTGTTTATTTTGTGGGATTCTGTGGATGATATGTTTGAACCAAACTTAATATACAGAATTAAGAGGGCTAGATTATAACGTAGCCTTCTTTGTCTACTTTACCCGCGTTATGGAGTTCTAGTAGCTTTTGCCAAGAGTACCCAAATGTTTTTTGGAAGTGTGGTTTGTCTGTAAACTTCCAGTCACCGCCCCACTCCCATCCATACTTTTTAAATATGGCAACTATTTCCATCCAATCGGGCTTTCCATCTCCATCGAAATCTACATTTGTTTCCCAAGACGCGGACTCAAATGTTCCGTTCCCGTCCTTATCTTTCAGCAGGACAATATCAACCGCCAACCCGTAGTTGTGTAGTGACTGACCACCCTTAGCTTTAGTTACTTTTGGTACTTTGTTGAACAAGGCATCCTGCTCTTTGAATGTTCTTAGCGTGTAAGCGAAACGGCAGATAGCCTTACCCGTTAAAGCAGCATTTATCTCTTCGTAAATCTTAGTTAGTTCTCCCCTTAGCTTGGGGTGCATTAGTTTAATTCTGTCTACTGATACTTTGTCCATAAGGCAAATATTGAAATAATTTTAAAAAACATTTTGTCAAATCAAAAACCTTTATTAATTTTGCAGTATGAATAAAGAAGATGTTGTTGTTTTAAGGTACGGGGGTTTGAAGCCTGAAGATGCCCCCAAGTTTGTTGATGCGTTTATTTTGGACGCTGAGTACAAAGACGGAACTCCGCTAAGTGCTTCGGAGATTAGTGAGTTAAATGAAGATTACGAATTTATATTTAGTCGGCTTTATAACTAAAGTTTCATGTTTGGTTTGTTGAGAATATAGCCTACTTTTCGGGGGCTATTTCTTTTTACCCCTAGCCCTCCTATCGCCAGCTTGGTCTTTATTACTTCCTCTATTGACGCTTTGTGGTTTGAGTTTAAGGCCGTTCTTTGTATGACTTACGTCCTTACCATCTCCGACTTTTCCCATCTTTTTATTGGCCTTGTTTAACTCCACACGCTTCTTGGACTCAGAGGGTTTTTTGTTGATCTTCTTCTGCGTCTCATTATGCTTCTTTCTCGCCTCTGGATTTTCCCTGTAGAACTTAGCTGTTCGACTTAACTTTGCCATTATTTTATTTTTTACGAAAGTACTTGGTGGGGTTAAAAGTTTTTTGTTACTTTGTAGTCTTAAATAAATGTATGGGAAAATGGGATAAAGTAAAAAAGAAGATGCACGACATTCCCGAAGATTTTGACTTTGCCGCGAAGCGGGGGAAGAACTTTGGTACTTATGTCAATACGATAGGGAACACAAAGAAGATGCCCCTAGTAATACCCCTAGAACTTGTCAGGGAACTGTATCAAATAGCGTATGAAATATCAGAAGAATACGGTATCCCAAAACCTTCGTTAACTAAATTAATAAATTACTCAGTAAAAAATGGAATCGAAAACAGAATTTTTCTTAAAGATAAATCATTTTGGAAATGATTACTACTCTGCCTTTACCGCAGATAGTTTTGAGAGGGCGCATAGAAACTGCTTGTTTGCTTGCTTTAGTGAGTATGTCGAGGGTTTAAAGACGCAATGCCCCACAGCACAAGAAAGGTTTGAACTACTCAATAAAAGATACGGCAGTAGAATACAAGAAACTACAGAGGAATTGTATTTACTTTACGGGGATTTAGATGAGGAGTAAATACGAAATACGCGCTCAGAAGGAGTTAGAGGAAGATGGATGGATGGTGGATTACAAGGCTCGACCAAGAATGGTTCCCAAGAATTACAATGTTGATTATTGGAATTGTTTTGATTTGGCAGCCTACAAGCCTTATCAAATTCGCTTCATATCTATTAAGGGTCATGGTGGGGTTCCGAAAGAACATCGACAAGCAATAGAAGATTTCAAGCAACCATCGGGGTGTACAAAAGAAATATGGGTTTATACCCAACCAACAATAAATAAAATCAAATCAAAAAAGGAAGTATGCAAGAAGATAGTGTTACCGTAGAAAGAACAATTAGGGCTGAGAGTGCCGCCCATAGATTAGCCTTCGTTGCCTTATTGGGGGCTTTAAGAGAGATTCATGGCCTTATGATAGACAAGGTAGTGTTCCAAGATAAACACATCTTAAATCAAGGTATGGGGGCTATAAACAGAATGTTCAGACAGTTCGATAAGAATGGTCTTGGTGATAACCGATACTACGATGATTTAGTGGCTGACCATATCGCTGTTTCGGGTAAGCAAGTTGAATTACTTATTAATATTCTAAAAGAAAGATACAATGATGTACAAGAAGGTTAATGAAAGCGGGGAGTTGCTGTTCCCAAAAGAAACGGCTAGAATTGATAGGTTACTAAGGGAGAGTGCCAGCATCCAAGCTAAGTTGGGGAAAGATAGTACAGAGGTTGAGGTAAAGAAAGCTATGAGGCTTATATTTAATAGGGAGTTGAAGATTAGAGATATTGACCCTGAGTTTTATAAAATACTAAACCCATATAACGATGAAGATGAATACACAACAAAGTAGTTGGGGTGTAACTATAGTGGCGAAGGACGCTAGTGGTGTTACCCTTGTTTCAGATGCGGGGGATACCCAATGGCTGTCATGGGAAGATTGGAAGACGTACCGTAAAAACCGTTGCAAGAACCCCGCCAACAAATGCCAATGGAACGAGTCGTTTGATTAGTCTATTAGATTTGTAGAGTTTAGCGTTATCTTTTTCTAACCTCTCTATTACCCCCGCTTGGATATCTTTCTGCGAACCCATGTTCACAATCATTGTATCTTGTTTGTTTGTGATGGCAACCTGATTTGTGTAGAGACTGTCTGAAAGTTTTAGCTGCTCCTTGAGGTAAATGTTTTCCTCATTCATTAGTAAGATAGACCTTAGTTCATCGCTACTCAGTTGGGCGTACATATCTTGACAAGATAGCGTGAACGCTATCAACAAGGTCGGTATCATGTATTTGGTAAACATTTCTTATCCTTTCTTTATAGATTATTTCGGTCTTTACTTTACGGTGCTTTAGTGTATCGTTCTCTATTAAGAGTTTGTCTATCTCTTGGAATAGAATTTTATTCTTTCTTTCTAGTGCATCCACTCTATCCATTTCCTCTTGGATGTAGTTCGTCTTTGTGGGGGATTTTAGTGTAATAAAGATGACCGATATAGCGAGTAACCAACCAACAATAGCAATTATATGGATTGGTTTTATGGTCACTCGGTAGTTATTACAGTGATCTTATCAACCTCAGTATAACTCCATTTTTTATCATCAACAAAATCCTTAAAGTTTTCTGTTGTAAACCAACCCTCCTTACACTTCGTTAGTTTAAAATAACTTCCGTCTGATAGTTTTGGCTGCTCGCTTTCGGTGTAATTTGTGGCAAATAGTAAATACATTATATTGCTGCTATAAAGGTTGCTATTCTGGTGTGTAGTGCCAACATGTCTGCGGCAGTCATATTTTGCGCTATAATGGGGAAACAAAATTTACCATCTGCAAACTGTTCAGCAGAACCATTATTATTTCTTGAGCCATAATACAATTCGATGTTGGGCAAAGTGCCAGTGTCGGCTAAAGTGTCGGCTGCTTCTGACAGGCCATTTACAAAAATATCGAGCCGCGTGCTTGATGTGCGTGAAACAGCAATACTTTGATTATCTAAAGTTCCACTTGTTGATGTGGCGACTCTGCTTGCGTTAAGACCTCTACCAGCAGACTTACCTGCTGATACAGCAGCAGCTCTAAGCATTAAGGCTCGTGATGTAGTGTCTATTGCCGCTAATATACTTTTGAGTGTTCCTGTTGATTTTACCATTACATAGACTTGAGCCTGCCAATTAGTCGCGCTTGCAAATCCTGTACTTGGAATAAATCCTGTTGTGGCATATTGGTTCACTCCATTAAAAGTCACACCCACAGTGGCGTCTACTGTTGGGCTGTTATACCAAGTAAGTGAATTAGATGCGGGGGTTATTTGATCTATAGCTGCTCCCGCTAATGTGCCGCCCAAGTTTGGCCACATCCTTAAAGCCTTAGAGTAAACTCCATCGGTTTTCATCCCAGCTATCATTGTGCTATAAGCGGCTTTTACTGTTGGGGATAGTGTGCCGCCTGCCGCTTCGACAGCGGTGAAGTAAGTTTGTGCGTCAGGGTCATAAGAACTCCCCCCAGAGGGTTTAAATCCCTTATGCCAAAACATCCTCCACCTTCTTTGGTATATGCCCATTATGCTATTTTCCTTTCTCTAATTGGTTTTATGGTCATTCTTGATTCTTAGCTATATACAGTTTTAATTGCTCAAAAGCCTTCTCGTCACTCCATACACTAAATATATTCCAGTCTTGAAATCTCACTGAGTATGTGTTTCCTTTATACTTAAAATATACGTCAATGGCAGTGTTAAGGTTTCTTGTTATCTTTTCGACATAACTCATTCCATCGAGAATGTCGCCCTTCTCTTCTACGGATTTGTCTGATAGAATGAACATATCCCCCTTGTCAGGCCAAAAGATTACGTCTTCTTTGTCTATTAGTTCGGGGTTCATTTCCATACTAATAAACTTCTCCTTTGTTGAAAGTGGGTAGATATACCCTTCGGGGGTTAGTAATCTCCTCCCTATCATTTTAGTCCCGTAACTTGGGTCTTGTGTTAAGTAAAACTTCATACTCCTATTGCTGTTAAAAATGTTGATATTCTTGAATACATATTTGCCATGTCGGTTGCGTTCATTGTTTCCCCAACGAAGTCTAAACAATATTTTCCATTTGTGAAAAGCGATGCGGATCCGCCTGAATTTCTCGCACCGTAGTAAATCTCTACCGTTGTTCTTAGTGAGGTGTCTGATGTTGTATTGTTAACATCTGATACCCCATTTATAAATAAGTCTAATCTGGTGGTGGTTGTTCTGCTTCCAGCTATAAATTGATTGTTAGCTGTTGTTGTTACCCCGTTGGCTACTATTGATCCGTTATAACCCATTGCTGTGGGGGTAAATCCAGATGTGAGTGGCTGGATATATAATCTTTTTGTGGTTGCGTTATTAGACCCTAAAACAACCCTATTAGCTATCGTAGCCGCTGTCATCATAAAAACACCCGCTTGCCAATCGCTATCTGATGCTAAATTGGTATTTGGAATAAGGGATGTTGTGGCGTATTGCGTAGTTCCGTCAAATGTAACTCCTATTGTTGAATCTATAGTTGGGGAGTTTACGAATCCTAGGTCAAATGTGGATGGGGTTATTGCGTTGACTTGCGCCCCGCCTATATTACCACCCGCGTTGGGATGTAGGAATTTTAACTTAGTCCACCATCCGTCTGACTTAGCCCCAACAACTAGTCCGTTCCACGCTGTTTTAAATGTATCGTCTAATGTTCCCCCCGCTGCGGATACTGCGGTAAAATAAGCATCTGCCGATGGGTCATAGGATGCGGCCGCAACCTCTGTTTCGTCTTTCTTGAAGCCAAACATTCTCCACAACCGTTGTCTTATCCCCATTATGCAATTTTCCTTCCTCTAGACTGTGTTACTTTATCTTCAAACCTATCTTGTAGATTCTCGAATCGTTCTTTCAAGACTGCGTAGGCAGTCTTTAGCTCCCCCAATTCCTCCCCCTGATGAGTGTATTTGGCTTCTAATTCTTTATACTCCTTCTTCAGGTCTTTGTTTTCTTCTTCGATAGCGGATATTCTCTCTGAAAGTATTACCAACTTTACAGAGTTCTCGTTAGCCTGCCTTACTTCTTTTATTAAGTTGGGTATATATTTATATCCAAAGTACGCTATCCCTGCTAAAAATATTGGAAGTATGCCGTATGTGCTTATAAGTTGTAGTATTGACTCTATCCCCATACCTTACTGTGAGTTTGAGTACATGGTTAACTTTACCTTGGCGGTCGCTGCTGATGCGTTTACTATGACGGGCTTGCAGAAAAGTCTTCGGCTTCCTTTTATGTTTGATTGGCCGTCTGTGTAAGACTGTGCTGAAGTATAAGAAACTCCGTCAATTAGACAAGTTTCGTTAGGGTTTATTTCGATGTACTGAACTTTGGCAGCTTGAGAGTTTATGAATTTAACGGCCACTCCCGAAAGTGCATTAGTAAACCCGCTTTCTAAAACTAACTCGGTATCTGAATTGATTGAGATAACCTTTCTCACTTCGTAGTTAGTTGTGTCTACTAGCCATCCACCTACTCCTAGTTCTGTATTAAACAGTGTAGAGCTTCCTGTTACCACTTTTTTACCAGCATCAACGGACATGGTTCCTGATTTGGTTACTGATGCGGGGACTGAAACAGTTTCCGCACTTATGGTATATGGAGAGTTTAATGATGTTGCCATATTGGTTTGTTATTTAGTTACAAAGTAACGTAGTTACTTAATTTGTTTTTTGTAATTTATTTACGGGGTTAATTACTTCTCTTTTCTCTTGCTTCTATCATAGCTTCTCTCTTAGCGGCCCGCTCCTCTCGTTTCTTTTCCCTTTCTTGGGGTGTCATCTTTGTAGCCGATGGTTGCGCCCCGCCGCCCCCCTCTTCCTTCAGTATCTTATCCTTGTTCTCTTCCCAAGTGATTACGTTCTCCCAATCCTTTTGCACCACTCCACTAGCTGCCCCCAACCCTAAAAGACCTTTAGTGAAATAGTAACGCTGCTTGTCGTCAAGCTCGTCATCGTCAAACATATTATACTGTTTTAGGAAGTTGTCTGGGTCTTTAGCCCCAACCTTGTAGATATATTCTGTGGAATTTATTATTGGGGATAGTTGTGGAACAATTAAAGATGAGGACGCTTTAGCCCAATCAAACATATCCGACCTAGTAGCCTCCCATCCAACAGGTACGTTGTTGTAAAACAAACTCTCATATTTATTGTACTCCTCACCCTCTTGTCTTGTTATACCCTCACCGTATAGGTAGTTTGCCCACTCAACCGCTGCTACTACACCCGCCCTTTTCCAAGAGTTCATTCCCCTTAAAACAAAAAGGGATATAACACCAACTAATGCGGCTTTAGATATGTTGTCTCCGTCTGTTAAATGATCCATAACCTCATCCAAGTCATCATCATCTCCGAACATATTAGCAACGGCTAATTTAACAAACTGCTCACCTAACCAAGTGTAAACCATTTGTCTTGCAAAGATTGGTAGGGCTGTTTCCATAGAGCCTCTGAATCCACCCTCTGATATTGCTGCCCTTAGATTTTGGTAATCGGATATTTGGAATGGTAACATGAAGAATTGAGATGCGTTTAGCATACCACTCTTAGATGCTTTTACTTCATTGAATGATTTATTTGCGGGGTTTGTAGAGCTTTGAAGTGTTTCTACCTCTCTGTCTCCTTCTTTAGCCGCTTTGGCTATCTCCTCAGAGTACTTCTCAAAGTATTCTTTATCGTTCTTTGCTAGTTTATCCCAATCCAAGTTCTCTCCTGTTTGCTTCTTGAACTCATTTTCAAATTTATATCTGAACAAGTCAATGGCTAACATCTTATCCGCTGATTGAATTGCTAGTTTTTCTAGTCCTGCGGGGGATAATCCTCTCAGTTTTTTGGCTTTGGTGTTTTCAAGCATCCACCAATTTCTTAGGTACTTGTTCATCCAGTCTGTGACCTTTTGTGACGCTTCCCTTTTGAATGGTGTGTACTGATTTGGTGCGCCTAAATCCACATCTGCCGCTTGCCCCGCCACAACATCTCCATGTAGTAATCTATCAATCTCACTAGGTGCTACGTTTTGTATAGCCCTATTGAATTGTTGTGTATTTGCCATTGTCTTGGCGAAGTACTTTAATGGTACTCGTCCTTGTGCTACCGACCTAATACTGAGTGCGAGTACGTTTGGTATCAATTCGGAAACTAACTTCTTTCCTGTGGCTAACATGGAGCCAACCGCTGTTCTGCCTAAGTATTTCCATACTGCGGGTATGTTTTCTTGTAGCGGGTTTGAAGATAAAAGCATGTTCCTTTGTTGTTGTACAACAAGGTCGATAGCCCTCATTACAATATCACCGTCTACGTTGTTTTCCAACATCTTCTTGGCTTTATTGAAAGCCCCCCTCTCGTTTATTAATGGTCGGTACAAATAGTAGTCCCTGAATACTTCTTGTGCGCCATCAACGATAGACCTATGTGTGCTGAATATTGGAACGGGGGTTCCTTTGGTTCTAGCCTTAATTGCCCCCGCGTTTGTTGAAATTCTGTTGAATCCTTCGTTGTTTATTAATTCAGCCACATTCTGCATATCCTTCTAATAATTGTTGATAGTGGATGTTAGAACGGGGACGTGGAAGTATGCGTTTGACGGAATGAACATTCTTCCGTTTTCGTTTGCCGCATCTTCCGCGAATTTCTGATTCTTTGTGGCGTTGGCTCTTTGAAGCACTATTAACTTTCTTTCTTTTTCAGAAAGGTCTTTATATAATTTTGTTGCATCCAATTCGCCATTTGAATCCTTGTACTTCTCGTAGGTCTCCATTACAAAATTGTAATAATCCTCCCCCAGTGCGTCTGTAACTTTGGTTATGTTTTGCTTGGTTCTATTCATGGCCTTCACAAAGTCCTTTACGGAGTCTACTGTTGGGTCGTTGGGGTTTAGGTCTTTCTGTCTTTGCGCTGAGAACATGGCCGTCCTTATATCGGCCTTTTGTTTTACAGACTGCTTTGATGAAATGGATTCTAAAACTGCGTTTACTTCCGCTTCTATTGGCGCAACCTTATCCCCTATTTGTGCGCTTGCTCTCGCCACCCCATATAGTGCGTCACTAATGGCTTTACCTTTTAAACCTAATGATGCGTCTACGTTTCTGCCGTATTTGGCTGACTTAGCCCTCATTTCGGTTCGGGCTTTTTGTTCTTTCCATACAGCTTATGGAATAAGGTTCTTACCTCAGCAACAACGTTTGTTAGTGGGTTTGAAACAGATTCAACCATTGCTTTTGCTGTTCTATTTTGCTGTATTTCCCTAGATAGTCTTATAGCGGGGTATGATATAAGACCCGCGTTAATCATCTTTACCATCTCAGGTAGGAACAAAGCCTTTTCCCCTAACATCTTTATGTCTTCTTCCGTTATACCTTTCAACAACTTCACTACCTCCACTTGTCTTTCGGATAAACCGCTAGTGTCTAGTGTGATTTTAGATTCATTTTTTATTACGGAAGGAACTAATTGTCTTATTGGTTTAACTTTTTTCAGTGGCCTGCTTTTAAAATACTCAGCCTCCTCATTTGTTATAGCACCATCTAAAACTAATTCTGTAAGTATGTCAGATAGTTTACGACCCCTATCCATTTCGTCTTGAATGGTTTGTGCTACCGAATTGTAAATACCCATCCTAGCGTTTGCTGCTATTGCTATATTACTTAGTTGTTCAACCTTGTCTTTAAACGCGGGGTCTGATAGTATTTTTACAGCCCCAGTTGTTTTGTCTTTGGTGTATCTACTAAGGTCGCTTAAAAAACTTATAGCGTCTATGTACTCGTCTAGCAATTCTGTTGGAACAAACTCTATCGGAACGTTTACTAACCCGACTAATTTATTTCCAAAACCGCCTAGCTTTTGACTTTTTATTACTTTAGCCGCTTTCTTTATCCTTTTTTCAATGTTTAAATCGGGGTTTTTTAGGTAGAGAAGTCTTGCTGAAGCCTCATCTATTCCTAAGTCTTTTGGTGGGTCAGAATTTAATCTGTAATTTCTTGCATCTTCGTTTATCTTAGCTATGGTATCAACTCCTCTGTCAGGGAAAGTTTTAGATAACCCCCGAGCTTTCTGGCCCTCTTCAAGGTCACCAACAATATCTTCTACTGATGGGTTAAGGGCTGGATCATACTTGACATCTTCAATAAGATCCATGGCCTCATCTTTAGTTAACCCCTTTTCATCCATAATGATTTGAGCAACATCTTCATCACTAAGTTTACCTAACATATTAGCTACACTCTTTCTAGTATCGGTATCGATATTGGCGCCACCTTTACGAAGCTGTGCACCACCAACCTGATCTTTAAAGAAAGCCTTAACAGCTAAGTCAGTAGCGTTATCGATCATAGACTTATTGAAGTCTACACCCTTACCCCACGTATCCATAAGATCTCTTATAACCTTCTGTACGTAGTTGATTAGGGTTGTGATGATGTCTCCAGAAGTAGACTTATTGTAACCGTATACGGTATCTCTAAACTCCTCCTTATCCTTGGCCATAATACCAGCCATGTTATCTCTGAAATCTTTGTTCGTTAATAACTCAGCCATGAACTCATTAAAGTTCTGTAGGCCGTAGTAAGCACCGCTTGCCTTTTCGCCAACAATGTCTGAATGCTTTGCCTTTAAGAACTTATAGATGTCTTCAAGAGCTTTGTACTCAGTGGTACCTTTATTCTTGTTGATACTATCAAGAGTAACCCAGCGCATCATCTCGTGAGCAGTGGCAGCATACTGGTTGGCGTAGATGTCTGTAGCGATACCTATAACCGGCTTGTCAAGGAATGTTCTTGGACGAGAGTATAAACCTGCAACCATGCCACCAGACTGGTTGAATATGTTTGCTGTTTGACCTAGGTTATACATCTCAACCTTGTTAGCCTTTGGCATCTTAGAGATCGCCTTGAATATAGGTTGATATGGACCTTCAACTTCTGTTAGCTTTTCAGCTACAGTCTTTACATTCTCGCCAGTTAAATCATTGATGCCGAACCTAGATAGAGGTACGTAGTTGTTGCCCTCAGCTAGGTTTACATTCGGTAGGCTATTGAAATCCTTTAGATCTTCTACAGATAAACCTCCACCGATCTTAGCCTGAGCACGTTTTGCGTTAGGCTTAAACTTAGCAAGAGCAGGATTGGTTTCAACCTGATTTAAAGTTCCCGGCTTTAACTTACTGTATACTTCTGGCTTTAAGGCCTCTGTAGTCTGAGCTCTTAATAATTTCTTTCTTCCAATGTTCCATTCTGCTACTGTCATAGGATACCCCCGACCTGCCGCAGCTTTAGAAACCCAAGCAACCTGCTTGTTTGGATCGAACGCCTGACCCGGATATTGTTTTTCAAACATCCTTCTTGCTGGCTCGATTAGATTTAACGGGTCCTGATTGAAAGGATAAACCTTCCCTTTAGGTACACGTACCACATAACCGTATTGGCTAGGAACGTTTTGTTCCTTAACGTCTGGTCTAGTGTAGTACATTGAGATACCTACACCCGGACGCTCATCTCTACCAGTAGCTCTGGTATTGCTACCGAACTTGTTAGGATCGATCTTCTTAATATTCTTATCGCTGTAGTGATAGAACAAATAGTTGCCCTTATCATCTTCAGTCATTTGCTTTTGTGTAGTGGCAGGTAATTCTACCTTACCAACTTTTTGTTGGACAGGTGAAGCAACGCCTTTAACGGGAGCAGACTCTGTATCCACAGCCATATCTCCAGTCTCATCTATATCCTCAATAGTTTCGCCTTCTTCTGATTTATCAATTGAGTAGTCAAAAGATTTTCCAGCCTTATTCCATTTTTCAAACGTAGTATTTGCTGCGTCTTCGTAGCTGATTCCTTGGATTGGCTTTGTTACACCAAGCTTCTTGTATAGATTCTTTTCAAAGTACCATAGTATAGCCTGTATATCAGCGATGGTTACATCAACGCCAGCAGATTTTAGCTTCTTCTTGGTGTCAATGAATGCGTCATACATGAATTTCCTGTCATTCCTTCCGAAAGGAAAATCGTTAAGCTCGATGAACAATTTTTTATATAGGGTGTTTGCCTTCTTCTCTGCTACGGTTCCGTTCTTAAATCCTTTATCCTCATAAGAATCATGGTCTCTGGCTATCGCAGAAAGCATCTCGTCTTCACTTGCATTTTCTAGTCCCGCTACTTGACGATAGGCGTCGATACCCAGAGCCTCTCCCTTTTTATTAAATCCTTTAGTTACCTGTGGAATCAATGTTCCTCTGTATCTATTGAAAGTTCTAGACCACCATCTATCAAGGGTAGGGTAGTTTTCCATACCGCTTAGGTTTGCATAGAACATACCTAGCTTAGGACCGAATACTCCGGCAGCTAATGGCACTTCGAATGAAGCGGGCCATGAAGTTTTAAGGTCTTCTATACCATCAAGTCTTCTCTTTTTATTTAGCTCTGCGATCGATGTAACCTCAAGTAATTTCTTTTTTACTTCAGCAACATCGCCGTTGTTTTCGTCAAGTAGTCTTTGTATATTGGCGAAGTTCGTAACATAAGAAGCAGCACGCTGTGACTTAGCAGTCTCTGGCATTTTACCGTTATCTTTATAATACTGGTAAGCCATGCTGGCCTGCTTGAAGTTCTGCATAACCTCTGTTCCATCAGAAGTTATAGCAACAAGCATTGTAAATAAGTCTCTTGCGTTCTGATCATTTGATAGCTCTGGGAATATTTTCGCCATGGCATCAATACCTTTCTGAAATTTTTCTCCATACCATCCCTTGCCACTGTTTTCTCCAAACTCGTTAACGAAGAACTTAACTTCCTCCGCCATCCAAGATGATATTTTCTTAAGAGCTTCTTCTGATCTATCATCTCTTCCTATGATACCATACTTTTCTCTAGTTCTTGTTTCTAATGCTTCTCCGATTTTTCTAGTCGTGTTTCTTCCTTCATTGAGGCCAAACTTATTCATGCTCTCCGTGCCTTTAGCCACAGTAACAGCTTTCTGCTGAGCCCCTGAAGCATCATCACCAATATTGTTTTTAAACTCAGTAACGTTTTCTTTGCCTACTACTTCTGATATATCTGTACCAGTCTTAAGGGCATTAGAAATTTCCTTAGCCTTCTTAATGAAGGTGGCTTTATCTGTGTCGCTAAGTAGCGGATCAAGACCTAAATATTTTGCAATCTCATTTACGAAATCGATTACGGCCTGCTTAAAACCTGTAGGAACAGAATCGAAATCAATAGTACCATCAGCCATCAAAGCAATAGATTCAATCATTGCTTCATCTACCTGTGTTTCTTTTCCTTCGTAGTTATTCTTTGACCAGTTAACTATAGCCTTAGCATTGTTATTAGTTTTCGCCAACTGAGCTAAACCATTAGCCATCTGATCGTATAAAGACCTGTTGGTGTTTCTAATAATATTCATCACAGGGTGGGAAGACTCGTGCCATGCGATGTTCCAATCCTTAGAGTTTTTAATTGCAGCTAAGTTGATAGATACAGTTCCGTCTTCATCTACGAAGACACCTTGAGTAGATTTGTCTTGACCTGACTCGCTTGCAAATGATTCAGCGTTATCGTAGATCTTGAATTTAACTCCCGAGCTGGCAAGTGTCTTAGCAGCTTGGTTTACATCAGCGATAACCTTCTTGTGGATAGGGCTACTAACAGTTACGTTAGGTAGATCTACTGGAGCATCTGCAGTTACTGTGAACTTAGGACTCTTATCAGTATAGTTATCCTCTATATTAGAGAACTCTTCTGGTAATAAACCAATCTTCTGCTCAGCAAAAGGACGCTCTGTTGCGCTCATGTATCCCTCATCACCTTTCTTCTTGATAGATCCATCAGGATTTCTCATTTGCTTACCGAAGTTTACCCATGAGTTTTGGCCACGTGTCTCAGTAGTCATTGCTCTTCTTGCGAGAGGAGTAAACATTCTTGCGTGTACGTCCCATGCATTTTCTTCACCTACGGCGCCAAAAGAGTTACCTCTTTCTGTGTGACCGAAGAAGTCATGAACACCACGGAACACATCGTTAACCAGCAACTTCTTACCGTTAACATCTGTGAATCCGCTATCTCTTAATAATGGGTTATCGTTTCTTTGCTCGTCAGTGATTGGATTTTGACCGAAGTCTTTTTCTGTAGAAAGAACGAATAGATGCTTGTTGTCACGTACATCTTTAATCATCTCCTCAGAGTTTTTATATGGCTCGCCCTGACCTTCATAGATCTCGAACTTAACGCCAGCTTTAGTGATGGCGTCAAATTGATCTTTTGTTTCTTGGGCCATAGCCTCGTAAGCAGCTTTTACTTGTGGATCGTTAGGATTATTCTCCATAGCGTCATAAGCATCTGCTATTGATTTAGATTTATTTTCATCAATCTTAGTGATAGGCGCTCCTTCTGGAACATCGATACCCTTAGCTTGCTTATATTCTGTGGCAATAACCTTAGTCTCAGGATTAGGTTCGTTAAACAATCTCTTGCCAGCCTTAACTGTAACCTCTGGTAATTCAACAGTCTCGGTATAAATACCGGGAGCTACAGCTTGGTTATAGCTCTGTACGTCTTCGGTTGTTGGGACTTCTTCGGTTTGGGTGGTGACGGTTTGTTTTTCTTCTGTATTCCGTACTGTCCCTTCTTGGGTTTGTTTGGTTTGTCCATTTTCTTTTTCTTTTATTTGTTCTTTAGTTAGCGGGGTATAGACCTCTATGGTTTGTCCATTACTATTTACTTGGGTTTTAGTTGTAAGTGATGGTTCCCCTCTTAGAACAGCTTTCATTGCTGTTTCTGTGTCATTTAACTTTTCCTTTAAAACAGATTTTTCTACTTCATCTTGGGCTGAATTAATCCTCTCTCTTAGGAATTGTGCTTGGTTTGCTAATGATGAATATTCTAATCCATTTTCTTTGTTTGATTCTGCTAACTCTATTTGAGCCGCCATGTCATCAAATTGTTGCTTATCTATTATACCATTCTGATAAAGGCTTGATATGGCTACTTTGGCTTGGGTTGTTCCTCCATTCGCTACTAGATTTGGTATGTATGCTAGTGGGGCTTCTGGTTTGTAGGCGGGGATTCTTGGTTTTGTATCTGATTGAATCGCCCCAACCCCACCTATAACCGCAACAAGGGGTAAGTTAACAAATGTTTCTGTGAACGATTCGGGTGTTGCAAATTGTAATAGGTTTTTAGCCTCTCCTGTTTTTTCAATAGACTCCTGTGCTAAATTCTGTCCGTATTCTTGTATTGTCTCCTCCGCAAGTTCAGTAGTTGCTCCTACTAATATTCTAGTGGGGGTGTTTTTTATCTTAGCAAATCCCTTAACAAATGGTAATGCTCCTACTGCGTAGGTTGGCATAAAGGCCATCTGAGAGGCAAAGGTTTCTTCTGCTGCGTTTTTGGCTTGCTCGGTTGAACCAGTCCTTGCCATAGTCTCCATGTAAGACCTGCTTGTTTGGTCAACACTGTCTGCCATAAATGCAGCCATTCCTGTTGTGAACGTCCTTACGGTTAGGTTTGCGTTTCTTGTTGCTGCTCCCACACCTATTGATGCAAGTATAGTTGGAAGCATTGTTCCTGTTAATTGCCCCCCACTTTCAACAACGTTATCAATAGTCATATCTCTAAATGACTTCATTGGGGATACATCAACACCGAAGTAGCTTTCCATTTTCTCCCCTAGTTCTGGGGATGCTCCTACTGCCGCTGACCAAGATTTTAATGTTCCTCCAAGAGATGATAGTGTAGAAGTTACAAATCTTTGTGTATATGGGTCTAGTACACCTACTCCAACTTTTCCCTTTTGAACTACATCTATCGCTTTGTTAGCCTCTGAATATATTTCATTTGCTGATTGGGAGTAAATGTTTTTGAGGTCGTTTAATATTTTGGGGTCTGTGTTGTATGAAAACTTATCTTGAACCTCTTTGAATTTCTTGTCAACTTCAGCGGCTAACCTCCTTTGTTGATTTTGAAACTCTTGGTTGTATTTCATGTTAACCTGATTGTTGATTTCCAACAACTCTGCTGTGGCTTTCTCTGTTTTTGACTTTAAAGTTTGATAGGCGAAATCCGCTTCCTTAGAATACTTTTCGTAATTACTTGGGTCATTTGCTGCTAAGGATTGCAACTCATCAATCTTAGCTTTATACTCTTGGTCGAATTGACCTAGTTGGGTTTCAACGGGAGTGGCTAATTGTCTGTACTCTTTAGTTGCTTGCTCTTTAAATACTAATTCTAGTGCGTTCCTCTTTGCTTCAAACTCTTTTGTTATGGGGGCTATTTTCTCTCCTATCTTTCCTTCGTAGTCTCCTTGTATAAATTCTTGTGGGGTTTTTCCGTATTTTTCTTTGAATTTGTTTTCTGCCCTAGCGTCAAGTTCTTCTTGTGGAACCTTAATACTAAAATCCACCGCCCCCTTAACTTCATCTATATACTTCTCCCTTAGCGCGTTATCTATTCTTTCGTTACCTGAGAATACTAACTTACTAGCGTCTTGTCTTATTTTAACTGTGTCTGGTACTTTTATGTCGTAGATGTTTGTTGTAACATAGTTGTTAAACTTCCCTGATTTTACTCCCTCCTCTACTAACGGTGTTACTATTTCGCCAACAGATTGTTGCTGTTTCTCTATTAAAGCGTTTCTTTTTGCAATTAGATTTTGCCTTTCTCCTGCTGGAATTTGTGGGGCTGTCATCCTTTCTCCAAACCCTCCCGATTGACCTAACTTAACAGCGTCTACCGCCTCTATTCTTCTATTGATATTGCCTATCTCATTTTCTAATTCGGCATACCTATAAATAGGATTCTTTTCTGTGATTTTATTATCATCAACGGGGGGTGGATTTATGTCAGTTGGTTTTACGCCTTCTTTTGCTTTGGGGGAAATAAATGGTATAGCGTTATCGCCAGACGACCCCGATTGCTCTGACTCCGTTTTCGATGATGGAGTAGGTTGCTCTGATTTTGTCCCAGAATCGAAAGCCAGCTTTAGCAGACACCTCCTGAGTCTGCTTCATTGGCTTGTTTGCGAAATCCTCCTTGAATTTTTTGGCATAAAGTTGTATGTCCTCTTTTGATAAACCATTGTCTATCATCTTTTGGAT